>Ga0256832_1003374_pt1 | contig 10858 bp, 13 predicted proteins | sample 134614metaG_FD_190534 | JGI IMG/M metagenome (GOLD analysis project Ga0256832, IMG submission 190534) | Hydrothermal vent microbial communities from Lau Basin, Pacific Ocean - 134-614 | ecosystem: Environmental > Aquatic > Marine > Hydrothermal vents | place: Pacific Ocean: Lau Basin | collected...
TGCGCACGGCCAGCGCCATGGCGTCGGAGGGGCGGGCGTCGATCTCGTACTCGATGCCGCGGTGGTCGACGACCAGGCGGGCGAAGTAGGTGCCGTCCTTCAGCTCGGTGATCTCGACGCGCTTGAGCTTGCCGCCCAACATGTCGAGCACCGAGAGCAGCAGGTCGGGCGTCAACGGCCTAGGGGGCTTCTCGCCCGCGAGCGCCACCGCGATGTTCTGGGCCTCGAGCGGGCCGATCCATATGGGGAGGAGCTCGCCCGTCTCGGCGCGCAGCAGCGCGACCACGTTGCCGCTCTGGGCTTCCACCCCTAGGTTTTCCAGTTTTGCCTTAACCATGGCCTTATTATAGCTCCGCAGGTGTACACTAAAGCCATGAAGACCTATCCCATCGAGATCGGCGGGGTAAGGCGCGAGCTGCCCGTGGTGCAGGTGGGCGACGGCGTTGCGGTGGCCCTGCTCAACCTGCTCGGCGACACCGAGCTCACCGAGGCGGTGGCCGCGGAGATGGCCAAGCGGCTGCCTGCGGACGTGGAGGTGCTGGTGACCCCCGAGGTCAAGGCCGTGCCTCTGGCGCACGCGCTCTCGCGCATCACCGGCCTGCCCTACATTGTCGCGCGCAAGACCGCCAAACCTTACATGATCCACCCCGTCACCCGCGAGGTGCTCTCGATCACCACCGGCAAGCCGCAGCTGCTGGTGCTCGACGGGGCCGACATCGCCAAGGTCAAGGGCAAGAAGGTGGCCATCGTGGACGACGTGGTCTCGACCGGGAGCACCCTCAAGGGGCTGCGCGAGCTGATCGAGAGCGTGGGCGGTGAGGTGGCCGCGGTGCTGGCGGTCTTCACCGAGGGCACCCCCCGCGACGACGTGATCGCCCTGGGCCATCTGCCTCTGTTCAACTCCGAGGAGGCCTGAGGAGCATGGTGACCATGGACACCTACCCCATCGAGATCGGCGGCGTGACCCGGCACGTTCCCCTGCACGAACCCTTTCCCGGAGTACGCATCCCCCTGGTCGACTTCCTGGGCGACATCGAGTTCGTGCGTGCGGTGACGAGCGAGCTCGAACCCAAGATGCCCGCGGACGCCGACCTGATCGTCACCGTCGAGACTTCCTCGATCCCGCTGGCCCACGAGATGGCGGCCGCACGGGACCTGAGGTACATCGTGGTGCGCAAGCGCCGCCGCCCCTACATGATCGATCCCGTCATCCAGGAGGTCGAGTCGCTCACCCTGGGGGCGGGCGAGGTGCTCTGGCTCGACCGCCGTTACACCGAGCGCATCCTCAACAAGAACGTCGTCCTGGTCATGGACGTGGTGGCTTCGGGGGGGACGATGCGCGCGCTCGAGCGCGTGGTGCACCGCGCCGGCGGCAAGGTGGCCGCGCGCCTGGCGGGCTTCCACCAAGGCAACGGCGCCGAGGGGATCGAAACCGCGGCCGAGCTGCCCTTGCTTTAGCCGCCCACCAGGCGGCCGTCCTCGATCCACCAGGCCGGCCAACCGCGCACGAGCGCTTCGTCGTGGGTCGCGAGCAGTACCGCGGCCCCGTTTTCCTGGGCCAGCTCGAGCAGCAGGTCGCGCACCCGCCCTGCGTTCTTGCGGTCGAGGGCGCCCGTGGGTTCGTCGGCGAGCACGACCTGCGGCCGTGCGTAGAGGGCGCGCGCCACCGCCACCCGCTGGCGTTCTCCGCCCGAGAGCGTGTCGGGCCGCTGTTGCAGGTGCTCGCCGAGCCCCACCCGCGCGAGCAGAGCGCGTGCGCGCTCCGGGTCGGGCCGGCCGGCGATCATGCCCGGCACCAGCACGTTCTCCAGGGCATCGAGCTCGTCCAGCAGGTAGTGGTGCTGAAAGACCAGCCCCACCCGCTCGCGGCGCAGACGCGCCAGCGCTTCTTCGCCCAGGCGGCTGACCTCCATGTCGCCCCACCAAAGGCGCCCCTCGGGAATGGGCAGAATGCCCGCGAGCAGGTGCACCAGCGTGGTCTTGCCGGAACCGCTCGGTCCCAGCACCGCCCGCACCTCGCCCGCAGCCAGCTCGAGGTCGAGCCCCTTGAAGAGCTCGAGCCCGGGGTAGCTGAAGCTAAGCCCTTCGGCCCTGAGCGCGTGCACGCTTCCCATAGTACCTACAAATAGGGGTATGTTCTGCCCGTGCGTTTTGTTTTAATTTAGACATGATGAAGGTTGGACCCGCCCACCTGGCCCAGAGCCCCCTCTTCGACGGGGTGCCGTCCGAAGGCGTCGAGATCGCCGAGCAGGCGCTGCGCATGCTCGTCTTCGAACCGGGTCAGACCGTTTTCGAAGCCGGCGACCGGGGCCATGCGCTCTACCTGATCGAATCGGGCAGGGTCAAGATCTCGCACACCAACCTTGACGATCGCGAAAAGGTGCTGGCCTACCTGAACGCGGGCGAGGTCTTCGGCGAGATGAGCCTCGTTGACGACGCTCCGCGCTCCGCCACGGCCACGGTGGTCGAACCTGCGGTCATCCATGCGCTTTACCTGGAGGAGTACTGGGGTCTGGTGCGGCGTTTTCCGCAGGTGGCCCACAACCTGGCGCGCATCATCGCCCACCGCCTGCGCGAGATGAACCACGAGGTGGAGGTCCTGACCTTCGAAGAGGCGCGCGGCAAGGTGGCCTACGCGCTGCTCAAGCTCTACCGCCACCGCTACGGCGAGGCAACCCCGCGGGGGCGCCGCATGCCGCTCACCCACCGCGAGGTGGCCGACCTGGCCGGAACCAGCCGCGAAACCGCCACCCGGGTGCTGGGCCAGTTCATCGAAATGGGGCTCGTGGGTTCCGGCTCCCGCGCCATCGAGGTGCTCGATCCTGCAGGGCTCGAGAACGTGCTGTACGATCTGTAGTAGATGCCCCTCCTCGCTCCCTCCATCCTCTCCGCCGACTTCGCCCGTCTGGGCGAACAGGTGCTGGCCGCCGAGGCGGCGGGCGCCGACTGGATCCACGTGGACGTGATGGACGGACGCTTCGTTCCCAACATCACGATGGGGTTCGTCGTCGTCGAGGCTTTGCGGCCGCTGACGCGGCTACCGCTCGACGTGCACCTGATGATCGTCGAACCCGAGCGCTACGTGGAGCGTTTCGTGGCCGCGGGGGCGGACGTGGTGACGGTCCATGCCGAGGCCACCCCCCACGTCCACCGTGCGTTGCAGCTCATTCGCGCCGCCGGAGCCAAGGCCGGCCTGGCGCTGAACCCCGCCACCCCTCTCGACTGGTTCGAAGACGTGATGGGCGAGCTGGATCTGGCGCTCTTGATGAGCGTCAACCCCGGCTTCGGCGGGCAGCGCTTCATCCCCAGGAGCCTCGAGCGCCTGGAGCGCCTGAGGGCGCTGCGCGACCGTTTGGCCCCGGAGGTCCTGATCGAAGTCGACGGCGGGGTGGCGCCGGCGAACGCCGCGGAACTGGTGCGGCGCGGCGCCGACGTGCTGGTCGCGGGCTCGGCGGTCTTCGGGGGCCCGGCCACGATCGCCGAAAACCTGGGTGCGCTTCGCGATGCCGCAAGAGCTTAGGGCGGTGCTCTCTCCGGCTGAGCCGGTGCCCCGCGTGGGCGCCGCGCTGGTCGTCGACGTGATCCGCGCCACCACGACCGCGGCCGCGCTGCTGACCGCGGGGGCGCGCGAACTCGTATGGGTCGGCTCGGTCGAGGAGGCGCGCGCGGAGGCGCAAAGGCGCGGCGCTTTGCTGGCGGGGGAGCGCGGCGGGGTGCCTCCGGCAGGTTTCGACCTGGGGAACAGCCCAGTCGCGCCCGGAGCGGCGAAGGTCGCCGGACGCGTGGTGGTGATGACCACCACCAACGGCACGCGTGCCGCCTTACGCGCCGCCGCGGCGGCGGAGACACTGGGGCTGGCCGCGTTGGTGAACGCGACCGCCGCCGCGCGCTGGCTGCTGGCTTTCGAGGGGGAGGTGGCGATCGTGGCCGCGGGGCGCGAAGGGCGGCTGGCCTTCGACGACGTCTACACGCTGGGGGCGCTGGCGGCGCGTCTTGTGGCGCTCGCGCCCGAGCTCGAGCTGGACGAAGGGGCGAGGGTGGCGCTCGCGCTCTACCGATCGCACCCGGACCCGCGGACCGCCCTGCGCGAAAGCGCCGCGGCGCGCGCCCTCGAGCCCGTGGGGCTCGCGGGCGACGTCGAGGCCTGCGCCCGTGAGGACAGGGTCGCGCTCGTCCCCGCCCTCGCCGCGCGTGAGGGCGGGGCGCTGCGCTTTTTGCCCGTGTATCCTGAGGAGGTATGAGCCCTCTGCACGTACGCGCACAAAGCGGCGAGGTCGCCCCGTTCGTCCTGCTGCCCGGCGATCCGGGCCGGGCGGAGTACATCGCCGAGAACTTCCTCGAAGACGTTCGCACCTACAACACCTACCGGTCGCTGCTCGGCTTTACCGGTACCTACAAGGGCCTGCCCGTCAGCGTGCAGACCACCGGGATGGGCTGCCCATCGGCCTCCATCGTGGCCGAGGAGCTGGTGCAGCTCGGCGCCCGCGTGCTGGTGCGCGTCGGCACCAGCGGCGCGGTCGACCCCGCGCTGTCGGCGGCCGACCTGCTCGTGGTCCAGGGCGCGGTGCCGCTCGACGGCACGACCCGTCAGTACCTGGAGGGGAGGCCCTACGCCCCGATTCCCAGCTGGCCGGTGCTCGCCGCGCTCGAGCGCGCGGCCGCCGCCTCGGGCGAGCCCTACCACGTGGGGTTGATCGCCACCGAGGACGCCTTCTACGCCACTACTTCCGAAAACGCGCGCGCCTGGCAACGCTACGGCGTGCTGGCCTTTGAGATGGAGGCCGCGGCGCTCTTCCTCGTCGCCAAGATGCGCGGCGTCCACGCCGGGGCGTTGCTGACGGTCTCGAACCAGATCGGCGACACCGAGTTCGTAGACGAAAGCCTGCTGCAGCGCGGGGTGCACCGCATGATCGAAACGGCCCTCGAGGGGCTCGTGCTTCTGGAAGGGAAGGTGTAGAGATGGTACACGAACACGACCACACGCACGAAGAGACCCCCACGTTCGCGCTGGAGGTTCCCGAGTTCGAGTTCCTGCGCTACGAGGTCGAGGGCGGCATCGCCTGGGTCGCCTTCACCCGTCCGAAGGCGCTCAACGCCCTGGCGGCCGACGTGCTGCGCGAGATCGCCGAGGTGACCGAGGTGATCGCCGAAGACCCGGAGGTGAAGGTGGCCGTCTTTACCGGGGAGGGCAAGGCCTTCGTGGCCGGGGCCGACATCTCCGAGATCCACGCCCTCAAGGACGTTTTCATCGGCCGCGAGTTCGCCCTGGCGGGCCAGGAGGTGATGAACCACATCGCCGCGCTGCCGGTCCCCACGATCGCCGCGATCAACGGCTACGCGCTGGGCGGGGGGCTCGAGCTGGCGCTGGCCTGCGACCTGCGCGTCGCGGCCCGGAGCGCCAAGCTGGGCCTGCCCGAGGTGGGTTTGGGTCTGATCCCTGGCTTTGGCGGCACCCAGCGGTTGCCGCGGTTGATCGGTACGGGGCGCGCCTTCGACCTGATCCTCACCGGCCGTCACGTCCCCGCGGAGGAGGCGCTCGCGCTGGGGCTGGTCAACCGCGTGGCCGACGACGCGGTGGCCGCGGCGCGCGAGCTGGCGCAGCAGGTCATGAAGAACAGCCCGGTGGCGCTGGCGCTCGCCAAGGAGGCGGTGGCCCGCGGCGCCGACGTGCCCCTGCCGGAAGCGCTCGAGATCGAGGCCGACCTCTTCGGGATGGCCGCCACGACCTACGACATGCGCGAGGGTACGGCCGCCTTCCTGGAAAAGCGCGCCCCCGAGTTCAAGGGCGAATAACCCCGGTCTGCCCGAATAAGCAGTAGAATGGGTTTTCTGGGGCCCGGCCCCACGGAGGTCGCCCGTTGCCTGATCCGAGCGAACGCATCATCCACATCGCGAGCCCCAAGTCGCGGCTCTACGTCGAGGCGGACCAGTCGATCCGCAAGGGGCTCGAGCCCTACCCCAGGGCGCTCGCCGCCTACGAGGTCCTTTCCAAGGACCCGGAGGCGCGCGGGCACTGGGACATGGCCAACTACATCACCATGCACAAGCTGGGCTACAACGACCACGGCCGCGTGCACGCGCTGCTCACCGGGGCCGCGTCGGTGGCCATCCTGCAGCTCCTGGTCGACGCCGGGGTGCGCCCCGACACCGTCGAGTCGGGGGTGGGCGATCTGGAAGACGCCTTCGTGGTCGTCATCCTCTCCACCATGCTGCACGACATCGGCAACCAAGTGCACCGCGAGCACCACGAGGCCTTCAGCGTCACCCTGGCGCTGCCCATCCTGAACCGTATCCTCGGTGAGCTCTACCCCAAGCCCGAGCAGCGCATCGAACTGCGCGCCCTCATGCTCCACTCGATCTACAGCCACGACCTTCACCCCGAGCCGCTGACCATCGAGGCGGGCGTGACCGCGGTGGCCGACGGCACCGACATCACCAAGGGGCGCGGGCGCAAGGCCTTCAGCCTCGGCTCGATCGACATCCACTCGATCTCGGCGCTCGCGGTGGACGAGGTGATCATTATGCGCGGCGAAGCGGTGCCCATCGAGATTCGGGTGCGCATGAACAACGCCGCCGGCATCTTCCAGGTGGAGGAGACGCTCACCAAGAAGGTCCTGAAGAGTCCGATCCGCGACTACGTCACCGTGGTGGCCACCTCCGACACCAACAACCACCACGATCACCGCATCATCCAGCGGGTTCGCTTGCACGACAGCGAGGACCGCTTCATACTCGAGGAGTGATTTCCGAAACCGCCCTCTTTGGCGTCTTCAGCATCGTCCTGATCGACCTCGTGCTCTCGGGCGACAACGCGGTGGTGATCGGCATGGCCGTACGCGATCTGCCGGCCCGTCTGCGCCGCCGCGCCATCCTGATGGGCACCCTGGGCGCGATCGGCCTGCGCGTAACCTTCACCATCCTCGCGGCCCTTCTGCTCGCGGTGCCCCTGCTGCGCGCGCTCGGCGGGGCCACCCTCTTCTGGATCGCCGCCAAGCTGCTCGGTGGGGAAGACGAGGGAGCCCGACTGGACAGCGCGCGCTCCTTCTGGCAGGCGGTTTCGTTGATCATCGTCGCCGACATCACCCTTAGCCTCGACAACGTCCTGGCCGTGGCCGGTGCGGCGAACGGTCACCTGGGGCTGCTCGTCTTCGGCCTGCTGCTCTCGATCCCCATCTTGATGCTGGGATCCGCCGCGATTGCGGAGCTGCTGAACCGCTGGCCCTGGCTGAACCTGGTCGGGGCGCTCATCATCGTCTGGGCGGGAGCGCAGCTCATCGCCCATGACCCCAGCGTGCACGCCTGGGTCGTCTGGCCGCTTTGGGCCTGGTTTGCGCTGGGGCTGGTGGTGATGGCCTTCTTCCGCGGGATCGCCCTCGTGCTCGCCGCGCGCGGAGGCTCCTAGCTCTCCCAGAGCAGGTCTTCGATCATCGCTTCCAGCGCTTCCAGTTTGACGCGGTAGCGCCCGCGGGTGCCCTCCACGAGCCCCAGGTCGCGCAGCTGCCCCAGGGTGTGGGTGACGGTTACCCGCGTGCTGCCCGACATGGCCGCCAGGTCTTCCTGGCGCAGTTCGCTGTTGAGGCGCACCCAGCCGCCCGGTTCCTCGCGCCCGAAACGCCGGGCCGTCCAGGCGAGCACGCGCCCCAGCCGCACGATGACCGGAGCCGTGGCCGATTCGATCTGGTCTTCCAGGTGGGTGAGGTGGGCGGCCAGGCTGCCCACCAGGCTCAGGGTCACGCGCGGCAGCTCGCGCGCCACCTGCACGAACTGTTCGCGGTTGATGGGGCAGGTCGTTACGCCGTCCGAGGCGCACACCGCGTCGGCTTTGTAGGTGGCCTCGTCCTCCAGGAACTCGGCGCCCAGAATGTCGCCCGGACCCGAAAGGTGAAGAATGCGTTCGCGGCCCGAGGGGCCCTGGCGGACGATCTTGAGCATGCCGTCGAGCACGATGGTGAGCTCGTCGCAGCGGTCGCCGGTCATGAAGACGGCCTCGTCCTTGTTGTAGCTGCGCGGAGGGCAGATCTGCCCCAGCCGCATTTTTTCTTCGTCGCTCAGGCGTTCGAGAAACCCCGCGCGGGGAATGAACCAGGACATGGAACTCCTTTCGTTCCTCCAGCTTAAAGCGTGGGAGTAGAATAAACGTGAGCCATGGCGATCATGTTCTTCGAAGACCGAGCGCACGCGGCCCGGCTGCTGGCCGGGGCGCTCGAGCCCCTTGGCCTTTCTGCTCCGGTGGTGCTGGGCATCCCGCGCGGCGGCGTGGTGCTGGCCGACGTGATCGCCCGCGAGCTGGGCGGCACCATGGACGTCGTGCTGGCGCGTAAGATCGGCGCCCCCGGCAACCCCGAGTACGCCCTGGGCGCGGTAGGGGAGGACGGCCAGGTTTTTTTGCAGCCCTACGCCGAGCGCGTGGCCGACCCCGCCTACCTCAAAGCGGAGATCGCCCGCCAGATGCAGGTCATCCGCGAGCGTCGCCGCCGCTACCGCGCGGTCCGGCCCAAGGAGCCGCTGGCCGGGCGCGACGTGGTCCTCACCGACGACGGCATAGCCACCGGCAGCACGATGGAGGCGGCGCTCACGGCGGTGCAGGCCGAGGAGCCCGCGCGCGTAGTGGTGGCCGTGCCCGTGGGTCCGCCCGAGGCGGTGGAGCGGCTGCGCCAGCGCGTCGAGGTCGTGGCCCTCAGCACACCGCCCGACTTCGTGGCCGTGGGCGCCTACTACCGGAGCTTCCCGCAGGTGAGCGACGACGAGGTGGAGAAGCTCCTGGCGGCCTGGGCGGTAGAATAGCGCCATGAAACCAGAGCCGCTCGTACGCCGTGCTGCTGACGTTCCCAAGAAGCCTGTGGCCAAAGGCCGAGGCGCCTACCTGCAGGTGCTCGTAGGTCCCGACGACGGCGCCCCCCACTTCATCCTGCGCCGTTTCACGCTCGAGCCCGGCGGCCGCATTCCCGCGCACCGCCACCCCACCATCGAGCACGAACAGTTCGTGCTGCGTGGGAGGATGGTTCTGGGCCTGGACGACGAAGAGCGCGAGGTGGCCGCGGGGGAGGCCGTCTTCATCCCCGCCGGCACCGTGCACTGGTACGAGAACCGCAGCGGCGAGCCCGTCGAGTTCCTCTGCGTGATTCCCAAGACCAAAGAGTACGAAACCGAGTGGCTGGACTAGACCGTTTCCCCACCGGGCTCAGTCGAGGTCGCTTCTCAGCACCGCGCCGTGGGCGGCGTTGGTGACGAGCGCCCGGTAGCGCTTCAGCCAGGAGCCGTTCACCGGCTTGACCTTGGGCCGGAAGCTTGCGCGCCGGCGCTCCAGTTCGGCCTCGTCCACCCTTAGCTCGATCCGCCCAGCGACCAGATCGAGGGCGATGCGGTCGCCCTCCTGCACGAGCCCGATGGGTCCGCCCTCGGCGGCCTCGGGGCTGACGTGGCCCACCGCCGCGCCACGGGTGCCCCCGGAGAAGCGGCCGTCGGTCACCAGCGCCACGCTCTCGCCCAGGCCGCGACCGACGATGGCGCTGGTGGGGGCCAGCATCTCGCGCATGCCGGGGCCGCCCTTGGGGCCTTCGTAGCGCACCACCACCACGTCGCCCGGCCGGATCCGGCCGCCGTCGATGGCCGCCTGGGCCTCCTCTTCGCTGTCGAAGACGCGGGCCGGGCCCTCGTGGCGCAGCATCTCGGGCACCACCCCGGCGGTCTTGACCACGGCGCCTTCGGGGGCGAGGCTGCCAAAGAGGATCCGCAGCCCCCCCTGGGCGTCGTAGGGGTTTTCCAGCCGGCGGATCACGCGCTCGTCGCGGATCTCGTAACCTTCCGCGAGCTGCTCGCCCAGGGTGCGGCCGCTGGCGGTGCGCGCCTCCAGGTTCAGGTAGCCGCCGCGGGCGAGCTCGCCCAGGATGGCGAAGACGCCGCCGGCGCGGTCCAGGTCTTCCATGTGGTAGGCGCTCGAAGGAGCGATCTTGCACAGCGTGGGCGTCGTCCGGCCGATGGCGTCCAGCTTTTCGAGGGGGAAGGGAATCCCCGCCTCCTCGGCCACGGCCAGGGTGTGGAGCACGGTGTTGGTGGAGCCGCCCATGGCCACGTCAAGGCGGAAGGCGTTTTCGAAGCTCTGCTCGTTCACGAAGTCGAGCGGCTTCACGTCCTCCTCCACCATGCGCATCAGCCAGCTCACCGCGGTCTTCTTCAGCTCCTCGCGCCGCGGGTCGGTGGCCAGGATCGAGCCGTTGCCGGGTACGGCCAGGCCCAGGGCCTCGAGCAGGCAGTTCATCGAGTTGGCGGTGAACATGCCCGAGCAACTTCCGCAGCTGGGGCAGGCCAGCTGCTCGATCTTTTCGAGCCGCTCGGGGCTCATCGTGCCCTCCTTGACCGCCCCTACGCCCTCGAAGACGCTGATCAGGTCGAGCGCCTCGCCGTCGAGGTAGCCCGCCTTCATCGGCCCGCCCGAGACGAAGACGCTGGGCAGGTTGACGCGCACCGCGGCCATGAGCATGCCGGGCACGATCTTGTCGCAGTTGGGGATGAAGATCGCGCCGTCGAAGGCGTGGGCCCGCAGCATCGTCTCCACGCTGTCGGCGATCAGCTCGCGGCTGGGCAGGCTCCACTTCATGCCCTCGTGGCCCATGGCGATGCCGTCGTCCACGCCAATGGTGTTGAACTCGAAAGGAACCCCGCCGGCTTCGCGGATGTAGCGCTTGATGCTTTCCACGAACTCGCGCAGGTGGGCGTGCCCCGGCACGATGTCCACGTAGCTGTTGACCACGGCGATGAAGGGTTTGTCGAAGTCGGATTCGCGCTCGATCACGCCGGTGGCGCGCAGGAGCGAGCGGTGCGGGGCGCGCTCGATCCCCTTCTTGATGACGTCGCTGCG
>Ga0256832_1003375_pt1 | contig 10856 bp, 14 predicted proteins | sample 134614metaG_FD_190534 | JGI IMG/M metagenome (GOLD analysis project Ga0256832, IMG submission 190534) | Hydrothermal vent microbial communities from Lau Basin, Pacific Ocean - 134-614 | ecosystem: Environmental > Aquatic > Marine > Hydrothermal vents | place: Pacific Ocean: Lau Basin | collected...
CACCGACCACGCGCCGCTGATCCGCTTGTATCGCCGCGCGCGCGCCCTGCCCGGCATCAAGCGCGTCTTCATCGCCTCCGGACTGCGTTACGATCTGGCGGTGCGCTCGCCCGAATACGTCAAGGAACTGGTCACCCACCATGTCGGTGGCTACCTGAAGATCGCCCCGGAACACACCGAGGCCGGCCCGCTGAGCAAGATGATGAAACCCGGCATCGGCACCTACGACAAGTTCAAACAGATGTTCGACCGCTATACCCGCGAGGCCGGCAAGAAGCAGTACCTGATCCCGTACTTCATCTCGGCCCACCCGGGCACCAGCGACGAGGACATGATGAACCTCGCCCTGTGGCTGAAACGCAACGATTTCCGCCCGGATCAGGTACAGGCGTTCCTGCCCACGCCATTGGCGATCGCCTCGGCGATGTACCATACCGGCCGAAACCCGTTGAAGAAGGTCTCGCGCGCCTCGGAGAAGATGTCGGTGGTCTCGGCGGCGAAACAGCGGCGCCTGCACAAGGCCTTTCTGCGCTACCACGACGCCGAGAACTGGCCGTTGCTGCGCGAGGCGCTGAAACGCATGGGTCGCGCCGACCTGATCGGCAATGGCAAGAAACACCTGGTTCCCGCCTGGCAACCGGCGGGAACCGGCGACAACGCGGAAGGCCGGCGGCGCAAACCGCGCGCCACGCAGACCGCGCGCAAGCAGAAGCCGGGCCACGCGGCGCGACGCCGAGGTCAACCAAAACGCCGCTGAAGCGTTGTATATGGATAGGGCGACGGAGTAACGGGACGGGAGGCGCGTGGCGCAAGCGATCGATCAGCAACGCATCAACCGGTTTCTCGCCGAAGTGGAACGCCGCGCGGTAGTCATCGCCGAGCTTGCCGTCGGCCAGCGCGAAGATGCCCTCGACCTGGTGCAGGAGAGCATGTTGCGTTTCGTCAAGCACTACGCCGCCAAGCCGGAGACACAATGGCGGCCCCTGTTCCATCGCGTCTTGCAGAACCGCATTCGCGACCACTACCGCCGGCAGCGGGTTCGCCGCCGCTGGCTGGGCTGGCTGCCGGGCGGCGGCGACGACACCGATGGCGATCCGATCCAACAGGCAGCCGATCCGGTCACGCGCGACCCGGAGACCCTCGCCGCGCAAGAGCAAGACGGCGACCGCTTGCTGGCGGCGCTGGAGAAACTGCCGGCGAGGCAGCAGCAGGCCTTCCTGCTGCGCCAATGGGAGGGCCTGAGCGTACGCGACACCGCCACCGCGATGGGCTGTTCCGAAGGCAGCGTGAAAACACATTTGTCACGTGCATTGAAACACTTGCGCGGAAGTCTGGATACATGACATGAGCAAGCCACACGAACCACCGGAAAGCGCAATCACCGAACCACTGCGCGCAGCGCTGGAGCGCCGCGCCGCCGGGCTGGACAGCCACAGCCTGCGGCAGCTGCGCGTGGCTCGCGGGCAGGCCATCGCGGCCGCGTCGGCACGACCTGACGCCTGGCGGCAAGCCTCGCTCTGGGCGGGTGCCGGCAGCGTGGCGCTGGTTCTGCTCGGCGCGGCCTTATTGTACTTCCGGCAGGCGAACCATGAACTGCCCGGACTGGATGCCGACAGCCTGGAGATCATCGCCAGCGAGGACGAACTGGAACTCTATGAAAATCTCGATTTCTACGACTGGCTGCAACACCATGGCGATGATCCGGCGTAGCCTGCTGACCACGCTGCTGAGCACACTGCCGGTCGGCGGCATCGCGGGCGATGAAGCGCCCTCGATGGAACTGCTGGAGTTCCTCGGCGGCATGCTCGAAACCCGCGACGGCGAACTCGCCAGTCCGCTGGACACCATCCGCGCGCGCGACGAAGGCGCAAACACCGAGCCGGACCGGCAAGCCACCGAAACCACGGAGAACGACACATGGCCAGAATAGACTGGCGACGCCTGTTGCTGGCCGGATCGCTGCTGGTGATGCTGGCCCCGGCAACCGCCGACGAACACGTGGACACCGATTGGGATCAACTGAACAAGACGCAGCAGCGCTTGTTGAAACCGCTGGCTCGACGCTGGGACAAGCTCCCCCTGGAACGCCGCGAAAAACTGCTGAAAGGCGTGGAACGCTGGCAACGGATGAAGCCCGAACAACGCCAGGAAGCACGCCGCAAACTCGCCCGCTGGAAGAAACTCAGCCCAAAGCAACGCAAGCAGCTGCTCAAACGCTTTCGCCGCTTTCGCGAACTGCCGCCCAAACAGCGCAACAAGCTGCGCCGCCTGCGGCGCTGGTTTCTGAACCTGCCGCCGGCGGAGCGGCGACAACTGCGACGGAAATGGCGCAGCCACCGTCAGCGGAAACGCGACGCCCCTTGAAGAATCGCCGGCCATCGGGTAGAAAGGAAAGCGTCGTCAACCTCACGGACAGACAGCATGACCGATCTCAATCAGCAGATTCTTCGCACCGACGCCTCCGGCCTGCCGCTGGAATGGGTGGATTTTCGCATCGCGGTGAAGCTTCACCTGCTCGGTCAGATCGTCTACACGCTGGGGCATCACCTGTTCGACGTGCATGGCGGCCTGAATGCGATCACGCGGCGACGCAGCGTCATCCCGGTGCATTCGATCATTGCCACCAACAGCCACGGCAAGGCCTATAAACGCCTCACCGACCACTTCACGCCGCCGTTGAGCAACCACACCCTGTTTCAGCGTGACGGCGGCATGTGCCTGTACTGCGGCGAGCATTTCTCCCGGCCCCGGCTGTCGCGCGACCACGTCAGGCCACTCAGCCTCGGCGGCCAGGACGACTGGAACAATGTCGTCACCGCCTGCGTGCGCTGTAACAACCACAAGGCCGGTCGGACGCCGGAGCAGGCCGGCATGGAGCTGCTGGCGATACCCTTCACGCCGACGCACGCGGAATACGTCTACCTGCAAGGACACAACGTGCTTGCCGACCAGATGAGTTTTCTGCGCACCCACTTCCCGCGCAGCAGCCCGCTGCGCAGGAAGATCGATCTGGCCCTGAATGACTGACTGGCGGCGAATCGGCGCGGACATCGGTAGCGCGACGGGACAGACCTTCCAGCGCGTCGCCGCCCGTCCGGTGGGCGGCGGCTCGATCAACCAGAGCTTCGTGCTGAACGCCGATGGCCAGCGTTACTTCGTCAAACTGAACCGCGCCGAACTCAGCGACATGTTCGCCGCCGAAGCCGAGGCGCTGAAGGCGCTTCACCAATGTGGCGCGATTCGTGTGCCGGCGCCCATCCATCACGGCGTTCACGCGGACCAGGCCTGGCTGGCGATCGAGTATATCGCGCTTGGCTCCGCCACCCACGGCAGCGCCTTCGAAGCCGGTCGTCGGCTGGCGACGATGCATCGCCAGTGTCAGGCCGAACGTTTCGGCTGGCATCGCGACAACACCATCGGTTCCACCCACCAGCCAAACGCCTGGCGCGACGATTGGGCGGCATTCTGGCGCGACAACCGCCTCGGTTTTCAACTGGAGGAAGCCGCGCGCAACGGCTATCACGGCGAACTGCAACGCAAGGGGGAGCAACTGCTGCTGCATCTGCCGGCGCTCATCGACCACGCCCCGCGACCGTCGCTACTGCACGGCGATCTGTGGGGCGGCAACATCGGCTATTCCCAGGACGGCGAGCCGGTGATCTTCGATCCCGCCACCTACTATGGCGATGCAGAGGCCGATCTGGCGATGACCGAGCTTTTTGGCGGTTTCGGACGCTCATTCTATGACGGATATCAAACTATCCTAAAGATCGACCTTGGCTATCCGTTAAGGAAGGTGCTATATAATCTCTATCATATTCTCAATCACGCCAACCTGTTTGGTGGTGGTTACCCTAGCCAGGCGTTGCATATGATGGATCGTCTGCTGGGAGAGCTGAAGGCCGTTTGATTCACCTCGTTCATCATTGAGCGACTGAACCCGGCAGTCTCCGGTCTGGTCGTGAACCCCCGCCCCGGTCGTGAACCTTGGAGCCGTAGGAATGCATATGGAACACAATTCAGTTACCGCGGAAGACCTGGAACGCCGCAAGCATCCCCGCAAGGGGGTCAGCCTGGATGTCCACATCATCGGCTCGGTCAGGAAGCAGGAGATCGTACTCGAAACGACCATCAAGGATCTGAGCCAACACGGCATGGCGATCGCCACCAAGGGCTATGAACTGGTCCCGGGCAAGGTCATCCTGGTATGTCTGTCGCCGAAGGTCAACGAATGCACGCTGAAACGCCTGATACACGCGCGTGTCGCCTATTGCGATGGCTATCTCGCCGGGCTCGAATTCGAAAGCATCGGCACCGAGGCAATGGATTTCCTGCAGGTGTTGCTGAAGGACATGCGTTTCTACGACAAATAGGAACGTGAGGCGGATCTGCCGCCCCCGCCGTGTCGAGGCTGAAACAGACTCCTAGGAGTCTGTCGGGTTTAACGCTGATCTACTGCGGAAAAGCCCTTTTGGCCCGTTTTTCCGTTCACTTTCGTTAAATAGAATGACTATTCGCCTCAAGTGAACGAAAAAACGGACTCAAAATGGCTTTCCCTCGCTACGATCGGTCAAACCCGACAGACTCCTAGCGATGGTAGGCCGCGCTCAGCTCATGCACCGCATCGACCATCGCGGCCGGCTTAGCCGGATCGATATCCGGGTGGATGCCGTGTCCAAGATTGAACACATGCCCGACGCCGCTGCCGTAGCTCTCCAGTATCCGCGCCACCTCCTGGCGAATCCGCTCCTCCGATGCATATAACAGGCAGGGATCCATGTTCCCTTGCAACGCGACCTTGTCCCGAACCAGGCGACGCGCGTCGGCAAGACTGATCGTCCAGTCCACCCCCAACGCATCGCAACCGCTGTCCGCCATGCGATCCAGCCATTGCGCGCCGCCCTTGGTGAACAGAATCACCGGCACGCGGCGGCCATCGGCCTCCTTGGTCAGTCCCTCGACGATGCGCCGCATGTAGGCCAGCGAGAAGGCCTCGTAGTCATGCGGCGTCAAAACACCGCCCCAGGTATCGAAGATCATCAGCGCCTGGGCGCCAGCCGCCACCTGCGCATTCAGATAGCTGACGACCGAATCGGCCAGCTTGCCGAGCAACGCGTGCATGATCGCGGGCTGGTCGAACATCATCCCCTTGGAACGCGCGAAGTTCTTCGTGCTGCCGCCCTCCACCATGTAGGTGGCCAGTGTCCACGGGCTGCCGGAGAAGCCGATCAGCGGCACCCGGCCGTCGAGTTCGCGCCGGATGACGCGCACCGCGTCCATCACGTAGCCCAGATCGTCCTCGGGATCCAGCACGCCGAGCGCGTCGACATCCGCCTTGCTGCGCAGCGGCCGCTCGAACTTCGGCCCTTCGCCCTCGCCGAAGTACAGGCCGAGGCCCATCGCATCGGGAATCGTCAGGATGTCCGAGAACAGTATGGCCGCGTCCAGCGGATAGCGTTCCAGCGGCTGAAGCGTCACCTCGCAGGCGAGCTGGGGGTTCTTGCACAGGCTGAGGAAATCACCGGCCTTCCGGCGGGTCGCGCGATACTCCGGCAGGTAGCGACCGGCCTGACGCATCATCCAGACCGGGGTCATATCAACGGGTTCGCGCAGCAGCGCGCGCAGCAGACGATCGTTCTTCAGCTCAGACAAGGCAACACACCCACGTAAAGAAAAAACCAATCGGCCATTTTACAGGGTTTGCCCGCAACCGCCAGACCCACTTCCACGCCTGCCCAGCACACCCAGGACAAGAAAACGAATCCGGTTCGTGCGCGCGGTTTTTCCGCTTGAACCCATCGAGCCAGCAGCCGATACTCTAGGAGTCTGTCGGGTTTAACGCTGATCTACTGCGGGAAAGCCGGATTTGGTCCTATTTCCCGATCTTTCTCGTCAAGTAGCGGTGCTATTCTCCTCAAAAGATCGAAAAATAGGCCTCAAACCGGTCTTTCCCTCGCTACGATCGGTCAAACCCGACAGACTCCTAGAAAAATCAACACAACGCCAGAGAGCCGAATGAGCGTAGCCACCGACCTGACCAATCACTTCCTGATCGCCATGCCGTCGCTGGCCGACCCGAATTTCTCGCGTACCGTCACCTATATCTGCGAGCATACGGAAGAAGGCGCGATGGGTATCGTCATCAACCGCATGACGGATCTGCAACTCGCCGACATCCTCGAACAGATGGACATCGAGGACATCCGGCCGGAGGCCGCCGAGATCCCTATCTACAATGGCGGCCCGGTGCAGGGCGAGCGCGGCTTCGTGCTGCATACCGGCGAGAAGCGCTGGGACTCGACCCTGCCGATCGCCGATGGCATCTCGATCACCACCTCGCGCGACATTCTGGAAGCGATGGCGCATGGCGAAGGGCCGAGCGAGTTCATGCTCGCGCTCGGCTACGCCGGCTGGATGGCCAGCCAGCTCGAAGCCGAACTGGCCGACAATGCCTGGCTGAGCGGTCCGGCGGACAAGCAGATCCTGTTCTCCACCCCCTCGACCGACCGCTGGCAAGCCGCCGCCAGCCTGCTCGGCGTCGACATGAACCTGCTCAGCGGCAGCGTCGGTCATGCCTGAGGCGTAAGCCAACGCCGGCCACGAGAAGATGACCACGTTGCTCGGTTTCGACTTCGGCCTGAAGCACATCGGCGTGGCCGCCGGCCAGACGATCACCGCCACCGCCAACCCGCTGACGACGCTGACGCCGGTCGGGAACAAACCCGACTGGGCCGGCATCGAGAGGCTGATTCGCGAATGGCGGCCCGACGCGTTGATCGTCGGCGCGCCCTTCGCCGACCCCGGCTACGCGGAGTCTCCGCTGTTGCCACGCATTCGGCGCTTCGCCCGCCAGTTGGAAGGCCGTTTTCACCTGCCGGTGCATTTGATCGACGAGCGCCTGACAACCCGAGAAGCCGAATCCCTCCTCGGTGAACAAAAATACTTCAGCTCGGGTAAAATAGACGCACTCTCCGCCGCGCTGATTCTGGAAACCTGGCTGCACGAAAACGATGAATAAACTCTTCATGACCGAAACCGCCATCCACGCGCTGCTGGACGGCATGGCGCTTGACCTCGATCGGCGCATCGCCGAACAGGCCATCGACGCGCCACTGATGGTCGGCATCCATACCGGCGGCGTGTGGATCGCGCGCGAACTGGCGCGACGGCTCGCCATGGACACGCCGCTCGGCGAGCTGGACATCTCCTTCTACCGCGACGATTTCACCCGGATCGGCATGAACCCGCAGGTCAAGCCATCGCATCTGCCGGTCGACCTGGACGGGCGCAACATCATCCTGGTGGACGACGTGCTGCATACCGGGCGCACGATACGCGCCGCGCTGAACGAGCTGTTCGACTACGGCCGCCCGCGCAGCGTCGTGCTGACGGTGCTGATCAGCCGCGCCGGGCGCCAGTTGCCGATACAGGCGGACATCAGCGGCCTGGAGCCACGTATCGACCCGCGCGACCACATCATCCTGAAAGGGCCGGACAAGCTGGAGCTCTATCTCGGCGAACCCGGCGCCAAGGATCGCGCGGAGTAGTCATGCGTGCGCTCGACAACAGCCAACTGCAACTACGCGACAACGGTCGCCTGCGCCATTTTCTGACCATCGACGGCCTCGGCCGCGAGCTGTTGAACGAGATCCTCGACAACGCCGAATCCTTCACCGGTGTCAGCGAACGCACCGTGAAGAAGGTGCCATTGCTGCGCGGCAAGGTCATCGCCAACCTGTTCTTCGAGAACAGCACGCGCACCCGCACCACCTTCGAGCTGGCGGCGAAACGCCTGTCCGCCGACGTGCTCAATCTGAATATCAGCGCCTCAGCGACCGCCAAGGGGGAAAGCCTGCTGGATACCCTGCGCAACCTGGAGGCGATGCACTGCGACATGTTCGTCGTGCGTCACGCCAGCAGCGGCGCGGCGCATTTCATCGCACGCCACGCCGCGCCGCATGTCAGCGTGATCAACGCCGGCGACGGCCGACACGCGCACCCGACCCAGGCCATGCTGGACATGTTCACCATCCGTCGCCACAAGGGCGACTTCAGCCAACTGCGCGTCGCCATCGTCGGCGACATCCTGCATTCGCGCGTGGCGCGTTCGCAGATCCTCGCGCTGAACATGCTGCGCGTCGGCGAACTGCGCATCATCGCGCCACGCACCCTGGTCCCGGCCGAGGCGCGCAGTCTCGGCGTGCATGTCTATCACGACATCGATCAGGGCCTGAACGGCGTCGATGTGATCATCATGCTGCGCCTGCAACGCGAACGCATGCAGGGCGCGCGCCTGCCCAGCGAACACGAATTCTTCCAGCGCTACGGTCTCACCGAGGAGCGCCTGCGGCTCGCCAGGCCGGACGCCATCGTGATGCACCCGGGGCCGATCAATCGCGGTGTCGAGCTGGATTCACACGTCGCCGACGGCGTCCAGTCGGTGATTCTGCAACAGGTCGGCTTCGGTATCGCGGTGCGCATGGCGGTGATGTCGATGGCGCTCGGCCCGGGAGCACCGGCATGAGTGCGGTCTCATGCTTCAGCATCGTCGGCGGTCGGCTGATCGATCCGGGTAACGACATCGACATGCTCGCCGACGTGCATGTCGCCGATGGCCGTATCGTCGCGATCGGCGCGCCGCCGGCGAACTTCCGCGCCGCGCAAATCCACGACGCCCGCGGCAGAATCGTCTGCCCCGGCCTGATCGACCTGTGCACGCGCCTGCGCGAACCCGGTGCCGAGCAGAAAGGCACTATCGCCAGCGAGACCCAGGCCGCCGCCGCCAGCGGCATCACCACCTTGTGCGTGCAGCCCGATACCCAGCCAGTGATCGATACCCCGGCCGACGCCGAACTGATCCGCCGTCGCGCCAAACAGGTCGCCTCGGCGCGCGTATTGTCGGTCGGCGCGCTGACCTTGAACCTCGACGGCGAGCGCCTGACGGAGATGGCCGCGCTGATGGACGCCGGCTGTGTCGCGCTGTCGGACGGCGGCATCCCGATCGACAACACGCGCGTCATCCGCCGCGTGATGGAATACGCCGCGACCTTCGACATCCTGTGCATGCTGCACCCGATGGACAGCAATCTGCGCGACGGCGGTTGCGCGCACGAAGGCGCGGTATCCGCGCGCCTCGGCCTGCCCGGCATCCCGGAGGCGGCCGAGACCGTCGCCGTCGCGCGCAACCTGGCGCTCGCCGCGCATACCGGCTCGCGCCTGCACCTGCGCGGTCTGTCCTGCGCCACCGCCGCGGTGATGCTGCGGCGCGCGCGCCACGACCGGGTACGCGTCAGCGCCGATGTCGCCGCGCATCAGCTGTTTCTCACCGAGATGGACATCGACGGCTTCGACAGCAGTTGCCACGTGATTCCACCGTTGCGCACCGTGGCCGATCGCGAGGGCCTGCGCAACGCGGTCGCGGTCGGCGCGATCACCGCGATCAGCTCCGACCACCAGCCACACGAGGACGACGCCAAGCTGCTGCCCTTCCCGGAGACCGAACCCGGCATCAGCGCCCTGGAGACCCTGTTGCCACTGACGCTGAAGCTGGTCGACGAAGGCGTGCTGGAACTCTCGCAAGCGCTCGCCTGCCTGACCAGCGGCCCGGCGGACATACTCGGACTCGGCGCCGGCCGGCTGCATGTCGGCAGCGTCGCCGACATCTGCGTATTCGACCCGAACATCGACTGGCGGCTGCGCGCCGACGACATGCTCAGCAAGAGCCACAGCACCCCGTTTCTTGGCTGGGAGTTTCGCGGCCAGGTTCAACAGACCTTCTTTGAAGGCCGACTCACCTTCGAGCAAAAGCGATGAAGCATCCGGATCACAGAGAAAGCATCTTCCAGGAAGACGCCGAGATCGTCAGCCACGACAGCCATCCCGGCGAGCAGTGCATCCTGCGCCTGCGCGCGCCCTACTGCGCGGCCCGCGCGCGCCCCGGCCAATTCGTGCATATCCGCTGCGGCGACGCCCTGCCGATGCGCCGTCCGATCTCGATCATGCGCGTCGGCGACGACTGGATAGAGCTGCTGTACAAGGTGGTCGGCGCCGGTACCCGGCTGCTGAGCCAGCGCCGCGTCGGCGAGTCGCTGAACCTGCTCGGACCGATCGGCAAGCCCTTCGCGCCGAACCCGGAGCGCCCGCGCCGGGTGCTGATCGGCGGCGGCGTCGGCATGCCGCCGATGATCTTTCTCGCCGAGACGTTGAAAGAGGCCGCCGGCGAGACCTTCGTCATCCTCGGCTCGGAGGTTCCCTTCCCGTTCCTGCCCAAGCCCTCCGCGCTGCTCGTCCCCGGCCTGCCGGACAGCGTCATCGGCGCGATGCCACTGCTGGACGACTGGGGCATCGCCAGCCGGCTGGCCAGCCTGCAAGGCTTCGCCGGCTGCCACCAGGGCTACGTCACCGACCTGGCGCGCGCCTGGCTGGAACACAGTGACCCCGGCCAGCTCGCCGACACCGAACTTTTCGCCTGCGGCCCGCATGCGATGCTCGAAGCGGTTGCCGCGGTCGCCCGCGACCACGACCTGCCGGCACAGTTGTCACTGGAGGAATACATGGCCTGCGGCGTCGGCGGCTGCGCCGGCTGCGTGGTCGAAATCCAGACCCCGCAAGGCCCGGCGATGAAGCGCGTCTGCGTCGATGGCCCGGTGTTCGAAGCCAGCGCGGTGTTTCCGGCCGGATAAAGACCGAGGATTGCCGGGTCTGGCGTGAGCACATTCCGCTCGTCAGCCCCATCATTCGGATTTAGCCAGGTATTCCGTCCATTCGTCGGACGCCGCATGACGTTCAAGATAACGTTGCCGCTTTTCCGCCGACATGCCATGCCAGAATGGCAGCCATTCATTGCGCCACCAATA
>Ga0256832_1003376_pt1 | contig 10855 bp, 7 predicted proteins | sample 134614metaG_FD_190534 | JGI IMG/M metagenome (GOLD analysis project Ga0256832, IMG submission 190534) | Hydrothermal vent microbial communities from Lau Basin, Pacific Ocean - 134-614 | ecosystem: Environmental > Aquatic > Marine > Hydrothermal vents | place: Pacific Ocean: Lau Basin | collected...
ATACACGGCGATTCTGGGCAAGGGGGCTTACCTGATCATTGCGGTGGCGGCCCTGACGACGATGTTCAGCACCACGCTGACCTGCCTCGACGCCTTCGGGCGGGTGATGCCGCGCTTTATGCGGCAACTGACGTTACCTGCGGGGTTGACGGTGCTCCACCGGCGCACGGCCTGGTTGTTCATCGTGGGCGGTGGGGCGCTGTTGCTTATCTTCAGTGCATCCACCATGCGCTGGATGGTCGATCTGGCCACGGCGCTTTCTTTCGTCACGGCGCCGGTCTTTGCCGTGCTTAACCTATGGCTGATCCGGAAACTGCCGCCGCGGTATCGTCCTTCCCGGGTCAATCAGGCCATTGCCGCGGCGGGCATCCTCTTTCTCACACTCTTCACGGCGGCGTATTTGCACACGCTGCTGGCGGAGTAAACGGGGATGGAACGGGGGAATATCGAATATCGAACACCGATTTAAGATTTCAGATTTTGATTTAATTTATCTTTTTTGTTATTAAATCTGCATTCGTTCATCGGTGTTCTGAAATCAACACCGTATGTAGGGGCGACGCATGCGTCGCCCCTACTGCGGGGCACGGCATGCCGTGCCCCTACATACACCCGCTGGCTGAGCGAAGTCGAAGCCCGCGGGGGAGCCGGAACTTCTCGCGTCCTTCGGCGCTGCTCAGGGAAGGGCCTTTGGGGGGCCGAGATGACCCAAACCGAACGGGAATTGTAGAAATCAGAAATGAACAGGCTGCTCATCCTCAAAGGGTAAAAAATCTTTCCGTAAAGGAACCGAAACAAGAGCGTGTCCGTTTCATCAGGAAAAATAGAATATCTATGGAAAATTCACTGACTTCAATGAGCAGCGCAGCATCGCGCTATGTCAACACCGAAATTTTAGGAGATCCGAAGGGACGCACCATCACGCAGACGACGGTCGATGGCTTTAAAAAGCTGGGGATCAAAAGAATGAATGCGGTCGGTGCTCATTCTATGATGATTGCTGGTGCCACGCTGCCTATTGTAATGAAGAACTGGAAAGTGGCGAGGGTGGTTGGTATTCTCCTTCTTGCCTCTGTCGCAATGGCTTATGTAATGGGGAGGATGGAATAACATTGGGCTGCATGATCGCCGCCCTTCGGTAAAAAAATGAAAGCAAGTCGCGTAATCCCATAAAATTCATTTCGCGCAAGCACTTCCACTAATCACTTCTTTTTCAAGGAAGGATATTCTTCTACCCAAACAAGACACAATAGCCTGCAAGCAGTCAATTCTTAGAATTAAAGCCGATTATACCTGTTTTATTTTTTGATTGGTTACAGTTGCCAGAAAATCTAATATTAAAAATGCTCGAATTGTGTTGTCAATCCTTCCGTATGTCAAAAACTCACCATGCATAACCTTATGACGATTGAATATAAAAGGGGTGTTTAAGGGCTTCCCCGGAAAAGAAGACTGAAAAAGAATGTCAAGGAAAACGTCATTTGCTGCTTCTAACAACGCATCACTTAGAGTTTGATCTCGAAACAACTTTTTCCACTCTTTATCTTTAGTCCTAAAAGATAATCCATGTTGCTCCATAAATTTTATTCTAATCCCATCAATTTGTGCAATTAATACCGGAATAACAACATTGGAAGGGTTGTACCTATGGTTTGCATTTTTCATAACAGATACACAATCCCTAAGAATTTTCATCCTTGATTTAAACATTTTGTTCGTTGCCCATGCATTCACAAGATGCGATAATTGCTTGAAGTTATTAGATGAAAAGTAATCAACAAACAGTTTATTTACCTTCGCACGCTGATTTCCCTTTTTGGTTCCAATTGCTGCTACTTTATACACAAAGCTTAAAGGCATTGAAGGAGAAATAAGCCACTTGTATTTTTTTAAGACTATGGCCGCTTCTTGCTTGATAGATTCATTATATTGCTCCTGGAATCTCTGCCAAAAACTTATATAACGAACATATGTTTCCCTATTTTGCTCTATCCATTCATACCAAAATTCTACTTGTTGTTTTACATGTTCGACAATTGGTTCTAAAGAAGACTGGATTCCTTTTAACTGTTGAGAAATTATTTTTATGGAGTTCTCAATCGCAGCACTGTTATCCACATACAATTCTTCAATATAGGGCTCAATGATTCTCCTGACAGCAGATTGTATCTTTTTGAGTTGGTTCTGAAAGTATGTTTCAATCGCTTTTCTAAAATGAGCATAAAATTGTTCTTGGGACGTCTCCTTAAAATATTGCCGTATATGTTCTTCATGTTCTGCAAAATGCTTCCCAAGGGCAATCAACTCATCAACTGGAAGCTTTCTAAAATCTTCCAACGAGATCTTAGGGACTTCCAATTGGTGATGGAGCACCTTAATAAGAAACTCCTTTCCAGTTATAGCCTTTTTGAATAGTTCACTAAAAAACTCGAAAGAGCGCCATGAAATGTACTTAAACTCAACTTCACCAAGGGTTGGAGAGTTGGCTTTAACGCTCTTAGGAAATCGCCGTTTTAATTCTATTATTTTAGCGCTTTCCATAGTTGCTTTTTCTTATTCGTTTACATTTTAATTATTTTCTTGTATGGCTCTTGCTCAGATAGGGCGTTATTGCTGTTATTGTTAACAGTGCAAATAAAACAGTTTGCCAACTTAACCGCAAAGCTGTTCTATTTCAGGGCGCTGCTTTCCATCCATTGCCGTCGGATTTCCGCTTTCAAAGTTTCCATGTAATTTCTTAATGGGCTGGGTTTGTCTTTGCCGGCGCGGACGGCGTGGAGGATGTGTTCCATTTCGTTGGGGGAGAGGTGGAAGATGTCTCGGGCCACGATGATGTCGATTTCGGCGCGCAGGCGGATGCGCTGCAATTGGAGGCGGCGGCATTCGGAGCAGGTGTCGGGGAGGAGGTGGGCGGCGGAAAGGGGTCCCTGCTGGTGGTCGGGGCAGCGGGGTGGGATGCCGTCTGTTTGCCAGTCCATGCCCAGGGAGGCCATCAAGTCGGCAAAGGCTTCGGTGTAGCCCACCAGCCGGGCCGACAGCTCGGCAATCCGCCGCAGCCGCGGATCGTCCTCGGATAAAGAAGGGAAAGGAAGGCGTCGAATCTGAGTTGGGTTAACATGGGTTTGAGCCAAAAATCTTATGGTGTAATCTGCAAGGAAGGAGTTGAAATAGCCCGTAGAAAAAAGTTTTTGACTTATATTTACATAAGGAAACTTCTCAATGTTTATTGTGTTCCCTGAAAGGGAAAAAGGCAACAAGGCTGTAATAAGAGTTCTTATATTAGTACTACTTGCAATATCTCGAAATCCCACGCGATAGTGTTCCCATCGCCATGAGCCGTCGGGTAGCTGGAATTTGGGGGAGCCGTCTCGTCGGGTGATGGCTTTGAGTTCGTCGAGGCGGAGCCAGTATCGGGGTGGGGCCCAGTCGTGGCGGAATTGCCAGATCATTTTGCCTTCGTAGAGGGGCAGGTCGCCGCCGTCTTCGTGGAAGAGGTGGCGAGCGGCGGTCATATGAAGATCGTTTGTGAACTCGATCTTCCACGGATGGTCGGGGGCGCCCAGCGGCGGGTATTGCTGGTAGCAGTGGCTGACGATGTGGATGTCTTTCGGGTTGTGCAATTCGAGAAAGGCCCATTTTTGGGGGGAAAGGTTTTTCAACAGGGTCAGGTCGTAGTCCATGCGGGCGGTGGGGTCGTCGAGGTCTTCGGCCCGTCGGGAAAGAAAGAAGGTTTTGATGGGCTGGCGGGTGGTGCCGCCTTTGCGGGCAATGACTAATACGATCTTGAATTGGCTATGAATTTCTGGGAAGAAAACGCCGCGGTTTTCAAATCCCAGCACTTCGAGGAGTTCGTTTTTTTCTATGAGGAAGCGTCGGAGGGATGCGGAGCCATCTTCCTGATAGAAGGCGCCGGGCACCACGAAGCCGAACAAGCCGCCGTCTCGGAGCATCTGAAAAGCCCGTTCCATGAAGAGGCGATAGAGGTTGGGGTCGCCCACGTTGCCATAGTGTTGGTAGGCCCGTTTGATGTAGGCGGCAAAGGCTGTGATTTGCCGGGAATATTGTTCATATGCCTGTTTTTGCGGCAGGTGCTGGAGGATGCGTTGTCGGAGGGCTTCTTTTCGGTTTTTGTTGTATTTGCGGTAGTTGGGGTCAAATCGGGAGAAGAACATGGGGTCTTCGGGCTTGACCTTGTCCCATGGGGGGTTGCCGATGACGACGTCGAAGCCGCCCTGCCGCCATGCTTCGGGGAAGGCCAATTTCCAGTGGAAGGGGTGCACCTGTCGGCGGAATTGGTGGATGCGTTGGGTCACGGTGTGGGGCACCTGTTCGAGGCCTTCGAAGAGGATGGACTGGATGAGGTCGGCGTCGTGCAGGAGGGGTTTGAGTTCTTCATAGCCGGGATAGTCGGCGGCGGTGTAGAGGTCGAGGAGAAATCGGAGGGGGTCGACGTCGTGGAGGAAGGCGAGGAATTCTTTCTGGGAGGCATAGACTTCGTCCACGGTGGAGTCTCGCAAGTCTCGGATGCGGCTCATGCGCCGGCTGAGGGTTTTGAGGCGGTCTTCGAGCTGGTTCATAAAGAGGTTGCTGTGCACGGCGCGTCGGAGTTCGTCCATGCCGCGGTCGAGGTCGTATCCGACGAGGGCGTTTCCGTGTCGGAGGTGGTGGCTGAGGTAGGAGAGGGGTGCGCCGGGGACGGTGGTTTCGAGCCACAGGGCCAGCTTGGTCAGTTCGACGGCAAAGGGGTTGAGGTCGATGCCGTAGATGCACCTTTTGGCGACGATGCGGCGCAGCAGGGCGGCATCGTCGAGGCGGCTGCCCATGGCATGGGGGGCAATGGCCTGTTTGAGTTCTTCGATGGCGGAATAGATGCCGGTAAATTCATATTGGGCGGCGAGGTCCATATACCGTGCGGTGAGGTAGTGGACGGCTTCGACGAGGAAATGTCCGCTTCCCATGGCGGGGTCGATGATGCGCACGTCCAGCAGAAGGTCCTGGGCGGAAGCGTCAAATTCTTCCTGTGCGTGGGCAATGCCTTCGCCGGAGCGGTTTAAGGCTTCAAGCTGCTGGATGCGGGGAGCGAGGGTTTCGTCCACGGTTTTTCGGACGAGATATTCGACAAAGGCGTCGGGGGTGTAGTAGGTGCCGGTGGCCTTTCGGGAGCCGTCGTGTCGGATGAGGTAGAGGCTTCGGGGCGGGTATCGGCGGATGACGTTCATGGTGGGTTCACGGAGTGCTTCGGGGATGATGAACTCGTTTCCGTCGGGGGCGGCCACCCAGACCATGGGTTCTTCGGCGATGCGGAAGGTGTATTCGGTGGAGCCTTCGTAGATGGAGCCGAGGCGGCGGGTGTCGAGGGTGGAGAAGTCCACCAGTTCGCCGTCTCGGGTGAAGATCATCAGGAGGAGGTCTCGGGTGTGGGGGTCGGTGAGGCGGATCTGTTCGAGGAGTTGTCGCCCGCTGTGGAAGGCGTCGTCGCTGCCCTGCCGTGGGGCAAAGAGGCCGCCGTTGTAAGGGGGCACTTCGATGGCGGGCTCGCCTTTGTCCACGATGTGGAAGAGGGTGCGGATGCGTTCGAAGAGGGCGGTGGAAGCAGGCAGGGCCACGTAGGTGGGGTCGTTGATGTCTCGGATAAGGTGGACGAGGCTGTGGCGGTAGTAGGGGCTGCTTTCACGGGCGGGGAGTATTTGTCGGGCTTCGGCATATCCGATGAAGAGGAGGCGAAACAGCAGCAGGAGGGTGGCCTGATAGACGGCTTCGGGGTCGGCGTCGGGAACGGCCTTGTAAATGGCCTGGCCGGCCTGTTCGAGCCATCGGCCGTAGATGATGCGGCGCAGGTCTTGCTCCAGCTCCACGGCATAGCGGCGGCTTTCCTGCCGCACCGTCTCTATAAAAGGCTCCCGCCCGGCGCGGGCTTCGAAGGCCTCGCGGCGAAAGAACAGATAGAAATATTTGAAAGCCTCGGGGTCGGCAAGGGCCTCCATGATGTCGATTTCGTAAAAGGTTCGGGCGCCCACATTGGCGCCTTTGACGTATAGGCGCCAGTGTCGGCCGTTGGTGAGGATGCCGTAGGCGGGCGGCAGCCACGTCAGATAGTGGATCATCTGGAAGTGGGGCGTGGCATTCTGTCGGCTTCCGACGTCGAGGTCGGCGTCCCATGCTTTGGCTTCGGCGACGGCGGTGGCATATTGAAGGGTTCGCCCGGGGTCTTCTTTCTGGTGTTTGACGGCTTGCTGGACGGCATCGCGGCTGAGGTAGAGGCCATAGTCGGGCAGGCGTTTGCGTCCCTGGATGTGGGTCTGCGCCTGTGCGAGCAGGTGCCACTGCAAGACGTCGGCGAGCAGGGGGCGGATCCAGAACTGTTCGAGCTGGGCTTCGTTGAGGCGGGCGGGGTCGAGGGCCTGCACGTCATCCCACAGCGCCCGCAGACGCTGATAGGCCGCCTGCACGTCCTGATGCCACTGGGGGCGGGAAGGCAGCAGGTGCGTCAGATAGTGTGTGCTAAATAAAAATTCGTTGCGAAAAGGGGCAGCATCCATGCGAGCAAAGTTATTCAGTTGGGGAAGGGGGGAAATATTTTGGAAAGCGCCCCTACCCCATGGATGGCCCTAAACGAGAATGCACACGTAGGGGCACGGCATGCCGTGCCCCTACATACACCCGCTGGCTGAGCATAGTCGAAGCCACGCGGGCATGTTCTGGTGCCTTCCGCACCCTTCGACTACGCTCAGGGAGCGGAAGTCTCGCGTGAGGGGGCCTAGAGGGCGGGGGAATATCGAATGCTGAATACCGATTTTTATTTAAGATTTTGATTTAATTTATCCTCTTTGTTCTTCAATCAGCGTTCGTTAATCAGTGTTCTGAAATCAACACCGTATGTAGGGGCGACGCATGCGTCGCCCCTACTGCGGGGCACGGCATGCCGTGCCCCTACGTCGCGTGAGGGGCCCGACCCCGAGCCGTCAGGCGAGGGGGCACGCCCAAAAGAAAAAGCAATCTTATCCGCCGAAGTCGTCGAAGGCGATATTCTCTTCGGGGACGCCGAGGTCGTCGAGCAGGCCCAGGACGGCCTGTGCCATCAGCGGCGGCCCACAGAGGTAATATTCGCACTCTTCGGGTTCGGGATGGTCTTTGAGGTAGAGGTCGTAGAGCACCTGATGGATGAAGCCGGTGGGGCCTGTCCAGTTGTCTTCGGGGAGCGGGTCGGACAGGGCGATGGTGAATTTAAAGTTGGGGAATTGGCGTTCGATTTCTCGGAACTCTTCTTCGTAGAAGATTTCTCGGACCGAGCGGGCGCCGTACCAGTAGGAGACTTTGCGGTCGGTTTTGAGGGTTTTGAAGAGGTGGAAGATGTGGGCGCGCAGGGGGGCCATGCCGGCGCCGCCGCCGATGTAGATCATCTCGCGGTTGGTGGGCTTGATCAGGAAGTCGCCATAAGGGCCCGAGACGGTGACTTTGTCGCCGGGCTTGCGGGAGAAGATGTAGGAAGAGCAGATGCCGGGGGGCACGTCCTGGAATTTGCCTTTGGCGCGGTCCCACGGTGGCAGGGCGATGCGGACGTTCAGCATAATGATTTTCCCTTCGGCGGGGTGGTTGGCCATCGAATAGGCGCGGAAGATTTCTTCGTCGTTGTCCATCACGAGGTCGCAGGCGTTCATGGCGCGCCAGTCGTCGAGGTATTCTTCTTCGACGTTGGGGCAGATGTCGGTTTTGTAATCGACCCGGATTTGGGGGACGTAGATCTGGACGTATTGGCCGGGCTCGAATTGGAAGTCCACCTCTTCGGGCACGTCGAGGACGAACTCTTTGATGAAGGTGGCCACGTTGGGATTTCGGTTGACGGTGCATTCCATTTTGGTAACACCGAAGACTTCTTCGGGGACTTCGATTTTCATCGGTCCGCGCACCTTGACCTGACAGGCCAGCCGCCATCCTTCTCGGGCTTCTTTACGGCTGATGTGGGTGAGTTCGGTGGGCAGGATTTCGCCGCCGCCTTCCAGTACGCGGCATTTACACATGGCGCACGTGCCGCCGCCGCCGCATGCCGAGGGCAAAAAGATGCCGTTGGCGGCCAACACCGATAGCAACGACTGGCCCGGCTCGGCTGTGATTTCTTTTTTGCCGTTGATGAGGATGGAGACCTCGCCGGAGGGCAACATTTTCTTCCGCACGTTGATAATCAACAAGACGAGGCCGATAATCACCACCGAGATGATGACGATGCTGGCGATGATGATGGTGGTCAGACTTGCAAGGATGGTCATCATTCGATATTTAGAGTTTGATGCCGGCGAAGCTCATGAAGGCGATGCCCAGCAGTCCGGTGAGCAGGAAAGCAATGCCCAGACCGCGCAGCGGCTTGGGAATATGGGCGTATTGCACTTTTTCCCGAATGGCCGCCAACAACACAATGGCAATAGCCCAGCCTACGCCGGAGCCGAAACCGAAAACCACCGATTCGGAAAAAGTGTATTCTCGTTCGGCCATGAAGAGGGCGCCGCCGAGGATGGCACAGTTAACAGCGATGAGGGGCAGAAAGATGCCCAGGGCGTTATAAAGTTCTTCGGAGGTGGCCTCGATGACGATCTCGACCAGCTGGACCATCGAGGCGATCACGGCGATAAACATGATAAACTCGAGGAAGCTGAGGTCCACGTCGGCCAGCGCCGGCGAGATCCACGCCAGCGCGCCGGGGTCGAGGAAGAAATGTTTGATGGCCCAGTTCAGCGGCACGGTGATGGTGAGCACAAAGATGACAGCCATCCCGAGGCCGAAAGCGGTTTTAACCTTCTTCGAGACGGCCAGATAGGAGCACATGCCCAGGAAATAGGCCAGCACCATGTTTTCAATAAAGACCGACTTAACGAAAAGATTGAGCAGATGTTCCATGGTCGTGTGTTTTGCCGTCAGGCTTCTTCATAATATTTGGTAAAGTATCGCTGAATCCACACGATGATGCCAAGGGTGAAGAGCGCACCGGCGGGCACCACCATGATGCCGTTGTTCACGTAGCCCAATTGATAGAGAAAGTCGGGCACCACATGATGGCCGTAGAGGGTGCCGGAGCCGAACAATTCCCGGAAAAAGGCAACCACAATTAAGATGGCCCCATACCCGAGGCCGTTGCCGATGCCGTCGAGGAAGGAAGGCAGCGGTTTGTTGGCCATGGCAAAAGCTTCGAGGCGGCCCATGATGATGCAGTTGGTGATGATGAGCCCCACAAAGACCGACAGCTGTTTGCTGACGTCATACACAAAGGCCTTGAGGATCTGGTCCACCAGAATCACCAGCGTAGCCACCACCACCAGCTGAACGATAATCCGGACGCGCATCGGGATGGTGTTGCGCATCAATGAAATGATCAAGTTCGAAAAGGCGGTCACAGCAATCACGGCCAATGACATGACCACGGCGGGTTTCAGTTGGACGGTTACAGCCAGCGCCGAGCAGATGCCCAGCACCTGAATAGTGATCGGGTTGTTGTCGCTGAGCGGATCGACCACAATCTGACGATACCGCTTCGGGATAACGGAGATAATTCCCTTCGCCATAATGCGTTTCTTTTAGATTGAGAGAGCCTCTATTGCAGCCGGTGCAAGATAGGCCGTTTGTCCCTTAATTTTCTGGATATAAGGTAGATAGAGCTGCAAAGACTCCGTAAACATCGCGGAGACGCCTTTGCCGGTGAGGGTCGCTCCCGTGATGCCATCGACGGCGTGCGGATGGTTGTCGGGCGCACCGCCTTTGACGACGGTGACCCCTACCAGTTGTGCTTTCTCATCAAAGACCTTCTTCCCGACAAATTGTTGTTGAAACCATGGCTGCGTGATTTCCGCGCCCAGTCCGGGCGTTTCCGATTTGTGGTCGAAGACCACGCCGGCAATCGTATTAAGGTCTTCCTTTAAGGCCACGTAGCCCCAGATGGGCCCCCAGAGCCCTTTGCCGGCCATGGGCAGGACGTATAATTTTCCTTTATTGTCCTGATATGTGAATACGGGTAACAGCCGCTGTCCGGGCTTTTTCTTCAGCTCTTTCAGCAGGTCGATTTTCAGGATTTGGTCTCGGACTTTCGGGTCATTTTCGCCATTGAGTACAACGTCCCCTTTTTCATCGACGGCATATGCCTTGACGTATTTCTCAAAGGCGGCTTCGTAGTCGGTTTCCTGATAGCCGGCGGCCCGCAGGATATAGGCCATTTTTTCCAGCTTGATGTTCCGCTCCTGATAGGGTTTCAGCATGTTGGCGGCCACCGCCAACACCAGCCCGGCCACCACGGTGACCATCAGGGCAAAAAAGAGCATGTAGGATGTGTTATCGCGTGACACGGCGCAAACGTTTTTTAATGCTTCGTTGAATGACAAGATAGTCGATGAGCGGAGCCACGGCGTTCATCAACAGAATAGAGAGCATCACCCCTTCGGGATAGGCGGGATTCACCACCCGAACCAGCAGGGCGATCACCCCGATGAGAAAGCCGTAAATCCATTTCCCGACGGCGGTGCGCGACGAGGTCACCGGATCGGTGGCCATAAACACCGCACCAAATGCCAGCCCGCCCATGAAATAGTGGTAGTAAAAGGGAATCTCCATGTAGGGATTCGCCGGGAAGGCATTGTAAATCAGGCCCATAAAAGTGGCGCCCAAGAAGACCGATAACATGATTTGCCAGCTGGCCACCCGCGTGGCAATCAAGATAATCGCCCCCAGCATAATCATAATAAAGGAAGTCTCGCCGAAGGAACCGGGAATGGTGCCCAGCGCCATTTCCCAGAGGGAATATCCCAGCGGTTCGTGAACGGCGGCGGCCCCCAGCGGCGTAGCCGCCGAGACCCCGTCGGGCAACCCCGCCACCCAG
>Ga0256832_1003377_pt1 | contig 10853 bp, 8 predicted proteins | sample 134614metaG_FD_190534 | JGI IMG/M metagenome (GOLD analysis project Ga0256832, IMG submission 190534) | Hydrothermal vent microbial communities from Lau Basin, Pacific Ocean - 134-614 | ecosystem: Environmental > Aquatic > Marine > Hydrothermal vents | place: Pacific Ocean: Lau Basin | collected...
GAGCCGGGCCGCGACATCCCGGTGGGCGAGGTCATCGGCTGGATCGCCGCCAGCCGCGAGGAGGCACTGGCCGGCGCGCCCGGCGGCGCCGGCGAGGCCGGCAAGAGCAGTGAGCGTGCGGACACCGCCGAGGCCGCCCCCGAGTCTGGGCCGGCCGAGGGTGAGGCGGTGGCACGGGCCCCGGCGACCGAGCCGTCCCCGCCGCCGGCGCCCGCGGCCGGACGCGCCTCCCCCTACGCCCGGGCCCTGGCCCGGGACCTGGGCATCGACCTGGCCCAGGTGGCACCCGGCCCCGACGGCCACATCCATGCCGCCGAAGTGCTGGCGGCGGCCCTGCAGCCGCCCCTGCCCGACCTGGATGCCGGTCCCCCTTGGCGCCTGCAGCTGGCCACCCCCATGCGCCGCGCTGTGGCCGAGCACATGCAGGCCACCGTGCACACCCCCAGCTTCCGCGTCGGCGCGCGCCTCTCCCTGCACCCGCTGCACGCCGCCGCCCGCGAACGCGGCCAGTCGCTCACCCTGCTGCTGGCCCGCGCCTGCGCCCTCACGGTGCGCGAGTTCCCCCACTTCAACGCCGCCTGGACGCCGCGCGGGCTGGCCCTGCGCGAGCGGGTGGACGTGGGCATCGCGGTGGACATCCCCGGCGGGCTGGTGACCCCCGTGCTGCGCGACGTGGCCGGCCGGCCGCTGGCCGAGCTGGCCGCCGACTGGCGCCGCCTCAGGCAGCGCGCGGCCCGCCAGCGGCTGGCCGCCGACGACTATCGCGGCGCCACCTTCTACCTGTCCAACCTGGGCGTGTTCGACGTGGTGAGCCGCTTCGACGCCATCGTGCCCCTGGGCGCGGCCGCCATCCTGGCGGTGGCCGCCGAGCAGGCCGACGGGCAGTGCGAGTTCACCCTCACCTGCGACCACCGCGTGGTGTACGGCGCCGAGGCGGCGCGCTTCCTGGGCCGGCTGGGCGAGCGCCTGGCCGCCCCCGCCGACTGGCTGGACGCCCCAAGCACCGAGGAGCCTTCATGAGCGATGCCTATCACTACATCCGCTGGTTCGAGCAGCTGACCATCGACGACGTGCCCCTGGTGGGCGGCAAGAACGCCTCGCTGGGGGAGATGTACCGCGAGCTGACCCCCAAGGGCGTGCTCATCCCCAACGGCTTCGCCATCACCGCCGAGGCCTATCGCCACGTGCTGGACGTGGCCGGCGCCTGGGACGCCCTGCACGAGGCGCTGGACGGGCTGGACCCGGACGACGTGCAGGACCTGGCCCGGCGCGGCCACCGGGCGCGCGAGATCGTGTACGGCGCCGGCCTGCCGGACGACCTGCGCGACGAGATCCTGCGCGCCTACCACCGGCTGCAGCAGGAGTACGGCGAGGACATGAGCGTGGCGGTACGCTCCTCGGCCACCGCCGAGGACCTGCCCACGGCCAGCTTCGCCGGCCAGCAGGACACCTACCTCAACATCAAGGGCGATGCCGCCCTGCTGGACGCCTGCCGACGCTGTTTCGCCAGCCTGTTCACCGACCGCGCCATCCACTACCGCATCGACCAGGGCTTCGACCACTTCAAGGTGGGCCTGTCCATCGGCGTGCAGAAGATGGTGCGCTCCGACCTGGCCGCCAGCGGCGTCATGTTCACCCTGGACACCGAGACCGGCTTCCGCGACGTGGTGTTCATCACCGGCGCCTACGGCCTGGGCGAGAACGTGGTGCAGGGGGCGGTGGAGCCGGACGAGTTCTACGTGCACAAGCCCACCTTCGCCCAGGGCCACCGCGCCGTGCTGCGCCGCCACCTGGGCAGCAAGAAGATCAAGATGATCTACGCCGGCGGCCACACCCGCGGCTCCACCCGCAACGTGCCGGTGCCGGAGCCGGACCGGCGCCGCTACTGCATCCCAGACGGCGACGTGCTCACCCTGGCCGACTACGCCATCAAGATCGAGCAGCACTACAGCGCCAAGGCCGGCAAGGCGCGCCCCATGGACATCGAGTGGGCCAAGGACGGGCTGGACGGGCGGCTGTACGTGGTGCAGGCGCGGCCGGAGACGGTGGCCTCCCAGCAGGAGGGCACGGTGCTGGAGCAGTACCACCTGAAGGGCGACGGCGAGGTGCTGGCGCGCGGCTACGCGGTGGGCACCAAGATCGCCACCGGCAAGGCGCGCTACATCCCCGACGTGGCCCACCTGGACGCCTTCCGCCCCGGCGAGGTGCTGGTGGCCGACACCACCACGCCGGACTGGGAGCCGGTCATGAAGATCGCCGCGGCCATCGTCACCAACCGCGGCGGGCGCACCTGCCACGCCGCCATCGTGGCCCGCGAGCTGGGCATCCCGGCCGTGGTGGGCACCGACAACGCCACCGAGGCCATCCCCGACGGCGAGACGGTCACCGTCTCCTGCGCCGGCGGCGACGAGGGGCGCGTGTACCGCGGCGCCATCCCCTTCGAGGTGGAGCGCATCGACCTGTCCGGCCTGGCGCGCCCGCGCACCGAGATCATGATCAACCTCGGCAATCCGGACATCGCCTTCAAGACCAGCTTCCTGCCCAACGACGGCGTCGGCCTGGCGCGCCTCGAGTTCATCATCAACGAGTACATCAAGGCCCACCCCATGGCCCTGCTGCACCCGGAGCGGGTGCAGGACCGCGATGAGCGGGCGCGGGTGGAGAGCCTGTACCAGGGCTATCCCGACGGCGCCAGCTTCTTCATCCAGCGCCTGTCGGAGGGGGTGGGCACCATCGCCGCCGCCTTCTGGCCCAAGCCGGTGGTGGTGCGCCTGTCCGACTTCAAGACCAACGAGTACGCCAGCCTGCTGGGCGGGCGCTGGTTCGAGCCCAGCGAGGCCAACCCCATGCTCGGCTTCCGCGGCGCGGCGCGCTACACCCACCCGGCCTACGCCGAGGGCTTCGCCCTGGAGTGCGCGGCCATGAAGCGCGTGCGCGACGAGATGGGCCTGACCAACGTCCGCCTCATGATCCCCTTCTGCCGGCGCGTGGACGAGGGCCGCAAGGTGCTGGCCACCCTGGCCGAGCACGGCCTCAAGCGGGGCGAGAACGGCCTGCAGGTGTACGTGATGTGCGAGATCCCCAACAACGTGGTGCTCATCGACCAGTTCGCCGAGCTGTTCGACGGCTTCTCCATCGGCTCCAACGACCTCACCCAGCTCACCCTGGGCGTGGACCGCGACTCGGAGATCGTGGCCTTCGACTACGACGAGCGCGACCCGGGCGTGAAGGAGATGATCCGCCTGGCGGTGGAGGGCGCGCGGCGCAACGGCCGCCACTCCGGCCTGTGCGGGCAGGCCCCCTCCGACTACCCGGAGATGGCCGAGTACCTGGTGGAGATCGGCATCGACTCCATGAGCCTCAACCCGGACACGGTGCTCAAGACCACCCTGCACGTGCTGGAGGTGGAGAAGCGCCTGGGACGGGCACCCCGCGCCGGCTGACCGGGCGGGGCTTTTTTGTGAACCAGCCGTAACACAGACGGGCGGCGCGGCCCTATACTCCCCGCGTCGCCAACCCATGCACCAGGCCACCGCCATGCCGCACATCGACCGTCGCCGTTTCCTCCAGTCGGCCGCCGCCCTGCCGGCCCTGGCCCTGCTGCCCGCCCCCCGGCCCGCCCCGGCCCGCGCGCCCGCGCCGCGCGCGGACGACGAGCGGCTGATCGTGGTGGACGGCTGGGTGCTCAAGCGTTCCGACCTGGCGCTGCTCGAGCGCCGCTGACCCCCCCACAGGGATGACGCCATGCCCATTCGCGACCTGAACCAGCTGGCCAGCGACCCGTTCGCCGGCAAGATCTACGACGTGTGCATCTGCGGCGCCGGCCCGGCCGGCATCACCCTGGCGCGCAAGCTGGCCGACATCTACTCGGTGTGCCTGCTGGAGGCCGGCGACCGCCACTACACGCCCGAGTCGCAGGACTGCTACAAGGGCGAGATCACCGGCGAGCCCTACTTTCCCCTCGACCAGTGCCGCCTGCGCTACCTGGGCGGGGCCTCCAACCACTGGGGCGGCGCCTGCCGGCCGCTGGACGCGCGTGACTTCGAGAAGCGTCCCTTCGTCAAGTACTCCGGCTGGCCCATCTCCCGCCAGGACCTCGACCCCTACCTGGCCGAGGCCAAGGAAATCTTCGACATCCCGGCGGACGAGCCGGAGGTGCCCAGCGCCAAGGGCAGCGAGTGGCTGCCGCCCTTCCGCCGCCACGAGCAGATCGAGTTCTGGCTCAGCCCGCAGGTGCGCTTCGGCGAGAAGTACGAGGGCGAGCTGGAGCGCACCCCCAGCATCGACGTCTACCTCAACGCCAACGTCACCGACATCTGGCTGGAGGACAACCTCAAGACCACCAAGTACTTCGAGGTCACCGACTACCGGGGGCGCAAGTTCAAGGCCCACGCGCGCCTGTTCATCCTCGCCACCGGCGGGCTGGAGAACCCGCGCGTGCTGCTCAACGCCAACCACCAGCTGCCGCACGGCATCGGCAACGAGCACGACCTGGTGGGGCGCTTCTTCACCGACCACCCGCACCAGCACCTGGGCGAGTTCCTGCTGGAGGACGATATCCGCGCCCAGGCCCAAAAGGACCCGGTGTTCATGGGCAAGGCGCTGCCCATCAAGGGCCGCTTCCTGCGCCCCAGCAAGGAATACATGCGCGATGCGCGCGTGCTCAGCTACTCGCTGGGCGTGCGCCCCACCTTCGCCATGGAGCGCGAGCCGGACACCCCCTTCAAGGCCCGCCTGCGCGACATCCTGTGCGCCTCCGAGCTGCTGCGCGAGTCGGCCGAGTTCATCAAGAACGGCTCGGTGAGCTGTTTCGACGTGGACGGCTATCTCAAGATCCAGTCCGAGCAGGAGCCCAACCCCGAGTCGCGCATCGCCCTGGCCGCCAGCACCGACCGCTTCGACCTGCGCCGCATGGACATGCAGTGGCACCGCACCGACCTGGACCGGCGCACCATCAAGGACGCGGCCCTGCTGGTGGCGCGCCTGTTCCCCCTCAGCCACCGTGGCCGCGTGCGCCTGGAGCGCTGGCTGCACGAGGACCCCCTGCACCTGCCGGGCCCCTACGACGGCACCCCCTCCATCGTCGCCGGCCCGCACCACATGTGCACCACGCGCATGGCCGACGACCCGCGCGAGGGGGTGGTGGACCGCTGGCAGCGGGTGCACAGCAACACCAACCTGTACATCGCCGGCTCCAGCAGCTTCGCCACCGGCGGCTTCGCCAACCCCACCTTCACCATCGTGCAGATGTCGCTGCGCCTGGCCGACCACCTCAAGACCCTGCGCCACAAGCTGGCCTGAGCGGCCGGGGGGCCGGCCTTTGAATTCCGCTTGTCGGCCCCCACCTTTCCGGGCATCCTCAAACCACACAAAACGAAGGAGAGTGCCCATGTCGCACGATCAAGAGCTGGCCCGGCGCGTGCGCGCCGCCCTGGAGGTCGATCCCCACGTCAACCTGCACCGCTTCCCGGTGGAAGTGCACGCCGAGGGCGAGGTCGTCACCCTGGCGGGCACGGTGGAGGACATCATCGCCAAGCGGCGCGCGGTGCTGGCGGCGCGCGCGGTGGACGGCGTGCGCGAGGTGATCGACGCCCTGCGCGTGCAGCCGGCGGCCCACATGGGCCAGGACGAGTGCCTGCAGCACGTGCGCGATGCGCTGTACGAGGAGCCGGCCTTCTGCGACTACCAGCTGGTGACGGTCAATCACAAGGACGAGCGCGAGGTGGACCGCGACCCGGCGCAGCCGGCGGGCGAGATCCTGGTCACCGTGGAGCCCGACCACCGCGTGGTGCTGGGTGGCACGGTGCGCAGCCTGTCCCACCGCCGCCTGGCGGAGGTGCTGGCCTGGTGGGTGCCCGGCTCCACCGACGTCAAGAACGACCTGCGCGTGGAACCGCCCGAGGAGGACAACGACGGCGAGATCCTGGACACCGTGGAGCTGGTGCTGGACAAGGACCACCTGGTGGACGCGGGCGACATGACCGTGGGCTGCAAGGACGCCGTGGTGACGCTCAGCGGGGGCGTGCCCACCGGGGCGCAGAAGCGCTTCGCCGAGTACGACGCCTGGTACGTGAGCGGTGTGCGCGACGTGATCAACCGGCTGGTGCCGGTGGACCCCACCGACCCGGAACGCGCGTAGGGCGGTCATGGCCGCGGAGGACAGTCTGCGCGCGGCGGTGTTCGACTTCGGCGGGGTGATCGCCGAGGAGGGCTTTCGCGACGGACTGGAGGTCATCGCCCAGCGCCACGGCTACGACATCCGCGCCTTCTTCGCCGCCGCCCAGCAGCTGGTGTACGACACCGGCTACGTGGTGGGGCGGGCCGGCGAGGCCGATTTCTGGCGCGCCCTGCGGGCCCGCTTCCCCCTGCCCGAGCCGGACGCCGAGCTGACCGCCGTGGTGCTCGACCACTTCCAGCCGCGGCCGCGCATGCTGGCCGCGGTGGACCTGCTGCGCCGCCACGGCCGCGTCACGGCCCTGCTGTCCGACCAGACCGACTGGCTGGAGCGGCTGGACCGCCGCCACGACCTGTTCCGCCACTTCGACCACGTGTTCAACAGCTACCGGCTGGGGCGCAGCAAGCGCGACCCGGCCCTGTTCCCCGAGGTGACGCAGCGCCTGGGCCTGCCGCCGGCGCAGATCCTGTTCCTGGACGACGACCGCGGCAACGTGGAGCGGGCGCGCGCCGCCGGCTGGCGCACCTGCCGCTGCAGCACCGAGCAGGGCTGCCTGACCACCCTGCAGTCCTACTTCCCCTTCATCCCCCGCCTGGCGGAGATCGACTGATCGCCGCCCGGCTCAGGCCAGCAGGTCGCCGTCCCGCACCAGCTTCTGCAACGTCTGCGCCACGGGCTTGAGGGCGGCCTTGTCCAGCCCCAGGCGCGCCAGGGCGTGGGCGGACAGGCGCGGCGCCAGGGCGTCGCCGCCGTGGCCGATGCCCACCGCCCGGCACAGGCCGTCGGCCACGTGCACCAGGTCGGCCAGCGGCGGGTTGTCCGCCGCGTCCGTGCGGTGGTGCCCCTCGATGGCGTCGATGAGGTCGTCGGGCAGCTCCCAGTGGCGCGCCAGCCGGCCGCCGATGAGGGCGTGGTCGAAGCCCAGCACGGCGACCTCCGCCTCGCGCAGGCTGCACTCGTGGGCGTCGCGGTGCGCCAGCACGCGGGCGAAGGCGCGCGGGAAGTACACGTCCTCCACCAGCTTGCCCAGGTCGTGCAGCAGGCCGGCGGTGAAGGCCTGGTCCGGGTCCAGCTCGCAGTGCGGGGCCAGCAGGCGGGCGGCCGCCCCGCAGCCGGTGCAGTGCAGCCAGAAGCCGGCGCGGTCGAAGCCGCTCTCGTCGGTGGCCGGGAACTCGTTGAGCACGCCCACCGACAGGGTGAGCTGGCGCACCGTGGTCACGCCCAGCACGCGGCAGGCCTCCTTGACGCTGGTGATGCTGCCGGGGAAGCCGTACAGGGCGGAGTTGGCGATCTGCAGCAGGCGGGCGCTGAGCCCCGGATCCTGCTCGATGAGGCGGCGCAGTTGCTCGTAGTCGAAGTCGCCCGCGTCCAGCGTGGCCAGCACGCGCTGGACCGTCTCGCTGAGGGCGGGGATGTGCTTGATGCCTTCCTCCAGCCGGTCGAGGCTGAGGTCGGGCGGGGGCGTGGCGATGCAGCTTTCCATGGCGGACCGGTACTGTGGCTCGGGGGGCGCAGCATGGCGCGCCCGGCCGGCCGGGAGAAGTGACCCCGTTCCGCTTTGCCGTGGGGGCCCGGCGCGGCGCGACGGATGGGCCTGGCCGGGGGCTGGGCGGGCCGCTCCCGTGGCGGCGCGCGGCGCGCTAAGATCAGCCCTTTCCATCCCGGGAGCACGCCATGCGCTACGCCGTCGCCGCCTGCCAGACCGACTTCCCCTGCCCCGCCAACCGGCGCGAGATCGGCGCCAACGTGGAGCGCATGCTGGCCATGATCGACGCCGCGGTGACCGGCTACCGGCCCTTCTTCCCCGTGCGCCTGGTGGTCTTTCCGGAGTTCGCCCACGCCGCGCCGGTCTACCCCACGGCGCGCGCCCTGCGCCGCAAGCTGGCGGTGGAGATCCCCAACGAGCACACCGAGCGCTACGTGGCCAAGGCGCGCGAGCTGGACATCTACATCCAGACCGGCAGCTTCCTGGAGGTGGACCCCAAGTACCCCGGCGCGGTGTTCAACACCACCTGCCTGATCGGCCCGGACGGCCTGCTGGCCCGTTACCGCAAGGTCAACCCCTGGCTGCCCTGGGAGGTGCACAGCAGCCCGCACGACATCGAGGACTACGAGGAGCCGCTGTTTCCGGTGGTGGACACGCCGCTGGGGCGGCTGGGGGCGGCCATCTGCTACGACTGGCTGTTCCCCGAGGTGCTGCGCGCCCTGACCCTGAACGGGGCCGAGCTGCTGCTGCGCGTGTCGGCCTACATGGACCCCTGGGGCGCCACGCCGCCCATGGACTGGTGGACGCTGTTCAACCGCGCGCGGGCGGTGGAGAACCTGGCCTATGTGGTGGCCGCCAACCAGGGCGCCAGCCTGCGACACTACCCGCCCTTCTCCTGGCCGGGCGGCAGCATGGTGGTGGACTTCGACGGGCGCATCCTGGCCCAGGCCGACCCGGGGCCGGGCGAGAAGATCGTGGTGGCGGAGATCGACCTGGACGCCCTGCGCGCGGCCCGCCGCCAGCGGCTGGGGCACAACATGCCGGCCCACCTGCGCCAGTCGGCCTATCCGCGCCACCCGGGGCTGGCCTGGCCGGCCGGCCGCCACCGCCAGGCGCGCGAGGCGGACGGCGACTGGCGGGTGGAGGACAACGAGGCCCTCATCCGCCAGCGCATCGCCACGCTCTACGGCGAGGATTCGGCCGACTGACCCGCCGCCGGTGACGTTTCGGCCGGGGCCTCGGCGGGCGGCGGGGCGGCGCAGCGGGCGGCCTGCTCGCGCAGCAGCTTGAAGCCCGTCTCGTAGGCCTTGCTGGCCTCTTCCGGTTCGCCCATGGCCTCGTACAGGCGCGCCAGCGCCTCCCAGGTGTCGGCGTCGGGGCGCTGGTGCAGGCTCTCGCGCAGCAGGCTGCGCGCCTTGCCCCACAGGCGGGCACGGGCCGACAGGCGGCCGGCCGCCGCCAGCAGTTGCGGGCTGCGCTGGTGCGTCTCCAGCCACTGCTCCAGCTGGTTCAGGGCCGACTTGGGATCGTCCAGCTCCAGCTCGCCGTACAGGGCCACCAGCTCGTCGTCCCAGCGCTGCTTGAGGGCCTTGCGCAGCACGCCCTCTGCCTTGTCGGACTGGCCGGTGCGGATGAGGGCGCGCACGTAGGCGCGCAGCAGGGCGGGCGACTGGCGCGCACCGCGGTCCAGGGCCTTCCAGGCCGCCTGCACGGCGGCGGCGTCCCGCGCCTGGGCCAGCTGCGCCTCGAAGGCGCCCAGCTCCAGGCGGGCCAGCTCCGCCTCGTCCAGGGTGTGGTGCCTGCGCAGGGCGGGCAGCAGCTCGCGCACGCCGTCCCAGTCGCCCATGCGCGCCAGCAGCCGCGCCAGGCGCGACTTGATGTGCGCATCGCGGGGGTGCTGGCGGGCCAGCAGCTGCAGGGTGGCCAGCGCTTCCTCCAGCTGGCCGGCCTGCAGCTGCAGATCGGCCTGGGTGAGGGCCACGGCGGTGCCGGCCTGGCGGTCGGCGTGGCTGGCGCGACGCAGATACTCGTCGCGCCGCTCGTGAGCGCGGCGCCGCTGGGCGGCGTGGGCCGCCCCCAGGTAGTGCAGCACGGCGCTGTCGGAGCGGTCGGCGCTGCCGGCCAGCAGCTTCTCGGCCCGTTCCCACTGCCCCTCGATGAGCGCCGTCAGGCCCTGCAGCAGGCCGCGCCGGGCGCGCGAGCGGCCGGCCCGGTGGCGGGCGTGGCGCAGCCCGCCCGGCAGGGCCAGCAGCCAGGCGATGGCGCGCGCCGCCAGGTACAGCACCCCCAGCAGGCCCAGCAGCAGCAGCAGGAAATCCACCAGCGGCAGCTCCATGCGCCACTCGCCGTAGCTGAGCAGCACATAGCCCGGCTCGCGCATGGCCAGCCAGGCCAGGCCCGCCGCCAGCAGCAGGATGGCGAACAGGGTCAGCAGCAGCCTCATGGCTGCGCCTCCGCGGGCGGCAGGTCAGGGGCCGGTGGCGCGGCGGGGGTCGGCTCGGCCGGACGGTCGCTGTCGGCAGGGGGTGGGCCGTCGCCGGCCGGGGCCTCAGTGGCCTCCTCGGCTGGCGCCGACTCGGTGGCGGCGGGCACGGCGCTCACCCCGGCGGCCTCCGCCGGTGCGGGGCTGGCACCGCCCTCGACCGGGCTGGCCGGGGTGGCGGCGTCCTCCGCCGGCGGTGCGGCAGAGGCCGGGGTTGCGGCGGCGTCAGCCGTGGCGGCCTGACTGTCTCCGGCGGGGGTGGCGGACTCATCGGCCGGTGTCGTCGCAGCCGGTTCGCTGGTGGTCTCCGGCGCTGCGTTGTGCGGGGCGGTGCCGTCCGCTGCCGGCGCCGCTGGAGACGGTTCGCTGGCGGCCGCCGCCGGGGCGGTCCCGTCGCCGATCAGGCCGTGCAGCATGGCCAGCGTCTCGTCCAGGCTGGGCGGGGCGGGGAAGGGATCGCTGGCGGCCAGGCCGCGCAGCTCGGCCAGGATGGGCTCGGCCTTGGCCGGCGGCAGCTGGCCGCCCACCCACTGCTGCAGGGCCAGCAGCTCGCGGCGGAAGGCGGGCAGGTTCTCCTGCAGCAGGGCCAGGCGCAGGGCCTCCAGGCGCAGCTGCAGCAGCTGGAACTGGTAACGCTCCACGGTGTCGTGGGCCAGGGCGTTGAGCGGGGCGTTGCCGCGCGTGATGCGGATGCGCTCGCTGAGCAGGTG
>Ga0256832_1003378_pt1 | contig 10853 bp, 4 predicted proteins | sample 134614metaG_FD_190534 | JGI IMG/M metagenome (GOLD analysis project Ga0256832, IMG submission 190534) | Hydrothermal vent microbial communities from Lau Basin, Pacific Ocean - 134-614 | ecosystem: Environmental > Aquatic > Marine > Hydrothermal vents | place: Pacific Ocean: Lau Basin | collected...
CTAATCTCTTCATTAGCTCTTCGCTAAAGTGTAGCCCCGCGGTTGGTGCGGCTACTGCTCCGGTCTCCTTTGCGTAAATAGTCTGATACCGCTCTTTGTCAAAATCTTCCAAAGGACGATTGATGTACTTGGGAAGGGGGGTGTTTCCGAGCACATTCAAATCTTTTCGGAATTCCTCATCTGTACCATCGTACAAAAAACGAATAGTTCTTCCGCGCGAAGTGGTATTGTCAACGACTTCCGCAACTAATACTTCTTCTTCGTTTTCATTGTCAAAGTAAAGTTTGTTACCAACGCGAATTTTTCGTGCAGGATCTACCAAAACATCCCAAAGTCTGGCTTCTTTGTTGAGCTCTCTGAGGAGAAAGACTTCAATATCCGCTCCTGTTTTTTCTTTTTTCCCGAACAGTCTTGCCGGATACACTTTAGTATTATTGTAAATCATAACATCGTCCTCCTCAAAATAGTCAAGGATGTTCTTGAATATTTTGTGCTCAATCTTCCCGGAATCCTTATGCACGACCATTAGCCGTGACTCGTCCCTGTTGGGTACAGGCTTTTGAGCAATTAATTTCTGGGGGAGTTCAAAGTTGAATTGTGAAAGTTTGGTCCTCATTAATTATTTAATTATTTTTTCGTAACTACTTATAATTTTTCAAAAAGAATCGCAAAGATAAAAATTGGTTGGTATTCAATGCTCATTTCTCATTAAATTTACCTTTTATTGAACGTTGGAAGAGTAAAAAGGTTTGTTTATCTAATGATTTTCGGCTTCCGAATGCGAAATTTTACTTTTGGTGGTATTATTTACAATATAACGACAGATGATTACCATCCTTAAAATTGTGCGGGAAAGTATTTTGCAAGCGTTGCAACAATTAAATGCAAACAAGTTGAGGAGTTTCCTTTCCCTTCTTGGTATCTCTATCGGTATCTTTAGTATTATTGGCGTTTTGTCTGCTGTTGACTCGCTGGAGGATAATATCAAGGGCAGTTTGGATAAATTGGGGAGCGACGTGGTTTATGTCAGCAAATGGCCATGGGCAAATACTAGCGGTGATTGGTGGAAGTATATGAGAAGACCCAATCCCGGGTATGATGATTTCAGAGCTATCAACCGAAATACCCACAATAAGGATTTGAGTACTTATTATATCATACAAGGCGGAAAAACTCTTAAATATGGAGTCAATAATGTGCAAGATGTTGAAATGCTGGGTGTGACGGAGGGTTTTGCAGATTTGTTTAACTTGAATTTTGATAAGGGGCGTTTTTTTTCTTCTGCTGAATACCGGACGGGAAGTCCAAAAATAATTCTCGGAGCAAAAGTTAGCGATGAGCTCTTTGGAGATAATGAGCCTTTGGGGAAAGTCATCAAATTACTTGGAAGGAAGTATGAAGTAATTGGCGTTTTGGAAAAAGCAGGGGAGGGGCTGATTAACCCTTTGGATTTTGACGATTCTTTCCTCATTTCCTACCACAATATTAAAAATTTTGTCAACGTGAGGAACAAGCAACGGCTGTTTTCAGTTGTTGCCGTAAAGGCAAAAAAGGGAGTCGGGATAGAGAGTCTCAAGGATGAGATAACTGGCGTTCTGAGAGCCAACAGGCATCTAAAGCCAACAGCAGAACCAAATTTCTCCGTCAATGAGTTGTCCATGGTGACCAGAGTTTTTGATTCCTTTTTTGTGGTCTTGAATATCCTTGGAATTGTAATAGGTTTTTTCTCTCTACTCGTCGGAGGGGTGAGCGTTGCTAATATCATGTTTGTTTCCGTCAAGGAACGAACGCGGTTGATTGGCATTAAAAAAGCGATTGGTGCTACGCGGTTTGTCATCCTTTTGGAATTCTTGATTGAGGCGATAATTCTTTGTGTGCTCGGAGGTGTTATCGGACTGTTATTTGTCTATGTTATCACCTTTTTATTGACTCAAATCATCGGTTTCGATTTGTATCTGAATTTCTCAAATATTCTACTTGGCGTACTGGTCTCTGTACTGATAGGGGTTATTTCCGGAGTGATTCCTGCCTGGCAGGCTGCCAAGATGGATGCAGTTGAGGCTATGCGGCATTAACATTAAGAAAGCATTTTAATCATCTTTTTAAAGAAGGCATTATCATTCAACTTGACCATTAAATCCGCCAATTGCTCCATCTGGGAGACGAAGTCGTATAGGTCGGTTATTATTCTTTGGAAATGCTCTATTTCTTCCGCTTCTCCTTCTAGTTTTTCGTCTTTTAGTGTTTTGAGCAATTGCTGTACAGGTTGTAATTCTCGCCTTTTGCGCTCCTGTATAATGTTTTTTGCAATGCCCCAGATGTCGTGATTTGCTTTAAAAAACTCCTTGCGTTCTCCCAGTTTATTTTGTTTGTTGATGAGATTCCAGTTGATGAGTTCTCTGAGGTTGATGTTGACATTCCCCCGGGATAGTTGGATGGTTTTCATGACCTCTTCGGCACTAAGCGCATCCTTGTTTGCCAATAGCAAGGCGTGTATCTGTGCCATGGATCGGGGAATGCCCCAATCGCTACCCAACGCGCCCCATGATTGGATGAATTTCATTTTCGCATCTTCTAATTTCATGTCCTGTCGTTTGTGTTTTTTCGTATGAACGGTTCTAAACGCCAACGAATTAAAGTGCCGTTTATCGTACACCATATATTACAGCACAAAGGTAAAAGATAAGTTTTAAACGTTTAGTAATTTTTGAAAAAAGAATAAATAAATCAAGGTATCGGAATATTATTTTGTTTTTTGATTTGATTTGAAAGATGATTTTAAAATTACTTGTGAGATAATTTGTAGTTAGAATTTTGTTTAGATAATGAGAAATATCATGTCGCATAGTGATGTAAATCACTTATTTTATTGAAAAAAATCTATACTTTTGGCGCGTCTATTGAAAATTTTTTAACAAAAAAACAAGTAATACATGAAAATTGATCAAATTTATACTGGTTGTTTAGCTGAAGCAGCTTATTATCTCGAAAGTAATGGCGAAGCGGTCGTGATTGACCCGTTACGTGATATTGAGGCGTATCTGGAGCGAGCAAAAGCGGATAATGCCAAAATTAAGTACATCTTCTTGACTCACTTTCACGCTGACTTTATGGCAGGTCACCAAGATCTTGCAAGGGCCACAGGCGGAACTATCGTGATAGGACCTACTGAGGCTCCAATCGGATACGACGCTCATATCGCTACGGACGAGGAGATTTTTAAATTCGGAGATGTCGAATTAAAGTTGTTGCATACTCCCGGGCATACAACGGAAAGTATCAGCCTTTTATTGAGAGACGAGTCCGGCAAGGATGTAGCGCTCTTCAGTGGTGACACCTTGTTTATTGGTGATGTTGGTCGTCCGGATTTGGCTCAGAAAGTAGTGGCAGATTTGACGCAAGACAAATTAGCAAGGATGCTGTATCATTCTCTGCGCACTAAGATTATGCCTTTGGCAGACGATATTATTGTTTATCCCAACCACGGAGCAGGTAGCCCTTGTGGGAAGAATATGAGTTCTGAGACTTTTGATACATTGGGCAATCAGAAAAAAACTAATTACGCCTTGCGTCCTGACCAAACGGAGGATGAGTTTGTAGCAGAGCTATTGGATGGATTGAAAGAGCCACCAGCTTATTTCCCATCAATGGTTATTGGTAATATTAAAGGAGTAGAGAGTATTAACGAGGTAAGGGATCGGGCTGCAAAAGCATTGTCACCTAAGGCTTTTGAAGGTGCAATGGCAGACGATATCGTTATACTGGATGTTCGTTCTGCAGTAGAATTCTCAAAGGGATTTGTTCCGGGCTCTTACAATATTGATTTGGATAGTAGTTTTGCTATTTGGGTCGGTACCATTTTGAGGGATGTGAATACCAAAATTTTGCTGGTTACACCTAATGGGCGAGAGGCCGAAGCGATTGACCGCCTGGCTCGGGTCGGGTTTGATCACGTTGTTGGTTATCTCGAAGGTGGATTTGATGCTTGGAAAGCTGCCGGAAAAGCAGTCGATGTGCTTCCGACCATTACCGCAAAAGAGTTGGCAGAAAAGGGCGACGTCAACATCTTGGATGTTCGAAAAGAAAGTGAGCATTTCAGTGAGCGAATTAAAATAGCAGAAAATACGCCATTAGATGACTACTGGAATCACTATTCAAAAATAGATAAGAACAAAACTTACTACGTCCACTGTAGAAGTGGTAACAGATCTGCTATTTTTGCTTCCATTTACAAAAGTAAAGGATTTGACAATTTAGTTAATGTTGCTTCCAGCTTTGATGAATTGAAGGAGACCGGTGCTTTTGAAGTGACCGATTATGTTTGTCCTTCCACCATGTTGTAGAACTTGACAGTATAACACATAAATATTTGGAGAAGCGGGTAGGACATTCCTATCCGCTTTTTTTATTATAAGTAGTTGGACAAATTAAATTATAATTTATTTTGTCCAACCACTTAGGGTACTGGAAATATGGCTAAAAGCTAACTTTCGTGAGAAAATGGAGTGACTCGGCTATTTTGAGATAAACCAGACGATTATGAGTCCGACCACTTAGTATGCTTAAAGTACCGATACCTTGAAATAAGTGCCATAGTAAAAATAATATCGTAAAAAATGTGTCACTTATGTAAGATTGTTCTACTTTTGACCCCGCTTTATAGTTGGCTGTTATTTTAGAGGTTTCTAATTGTTAAAGTCAGGTGTAATGTTCAATACTAAGACTAAAAACACAATTGAAAACGTTCTGTCGTTGTTATTTGGTTAGATACCATTTGACGATTACCGGCTGCGAAGGAACAATTTATTGTTGGCAAAATAATTTCTAGCAAGGGATTGATGCCTTCCGTTTTTTTTTGATTTATAACAAAGTTATCTCATATCTTCAAAACATAATTCTCATGAAGAGGTTTATCCTATTCCCCTTTCTTGTATTTACTCTTTCTTTTCATTTATTAAGTCAGCAACTTCCATTATTTACGCAATATCGCGAAAATGCGACTATTATCAATCCGGGAGCAATGGAAAGTGACTTTTTGGTCAACCAACAAAACTTTACGATTGGTAGCTCGTTCCGTTCGCAATGGACGGGGCTGGAAGGCGCACCACGGACACGGATTTTACGGGGGTCTTTTGTCAGTAATGGCTATGGTGGGGCACAATTGTTGGCTGGTGCCAGTATCCTTAGCGATAGAACAGGACCTACCAGCCTGACCGGAATTTATGGGCGAATTGGCGCCGTCATTAGCAATGATCCTGAATACTTTGGTATCTCTCTGGGTTTGAGCGGTGGCTTAGTTCAGTTTAAGTACAATGCCACGGAGGCTGTCCTCCACGAAGATGGAGACGTTGTCGGAGAGTCGACTTACGCTCAGTTGTTCCCCGACATCGGTTTTGGGGTGTATGCTTATCAGACGGTGGGCGATGGCAATACGCTTTATGGGGGTATTTCCGTTCCCCAATTGTTGGGGCTTGATTTGAAATTCACGGAAGAAAATGGCGAATTTGACATCAAGCGAATTCAACACTTCTATGCCAATATTGGTCTGATAAAATATTTCAGTGACGGAGATGGCTTTGTAGAGCCTTCCCTGTGGGTTAAGTATGCGCCCAACGTACCTATAAATACAGATTTTAACTTACGGGTTCAACTTCCAGGCAGCCTTTGGATTGGAACGGGCATCTCTACTGCAAAGAACTTTCACCTTGATGTAGGTTTTAATCTTGGTGACAATGTAGGTTTTGATAATTTGATTAAGCTCGGCTATGGGTACGATTACTCCTTCAGTGATTTCGGACCTTTTGTCGGCAGTACGCACGAATTGAATTTGACTTACTCGTTCTCTAACTAGAAACAACAAAATTTAAATTCTTAACAACCTTTTACTTTTTATTATATCATCCCTTTTTACATATTTGACATGAAAAAAATACTAATAACGCTTACAATTATAATAACTACTTCAATTGCGGCTTGGGCACAACCTTCTCTCTTGATAGGAGACGGTGTTGGAAACCAAGGAGATGAAGTATGTGTTGATTTTGAGGTTCGTGATTTTACTTTGATAACGGCGATGTATGATGTCGTCTTTTATTGGAATCCTTCGGAGTTGACCTTTAACCAGGTGGCCAATTTTAATCTGGCGGGGCTAGATATGTCTAATTTTGTCGTTGACAACGCTGCAGGGACGTTGACTCTAAATTGGGAGATGTTTAATTGTGAAACAGACCCGCCGGGAGGAGGAGTGACACTTGATGATGGAACGGTCATATTTCAGTTGTGCTTTACCGCACTTGGAAACTTTGGCGATGTGGCAGATATAAATATTCTAGGAGATCCGCAGCCCATTATTCAGCGGGAGACGGATTGTACCAACATTTTCTCATTTAGGAATACAGGGCATGTTTTTGTTGGTGTATCACCCGTTGTTTTTACTGCGGATGATATCACGGGTAATACCGGGGATATTGGAGTGATGCGAGTGACAGTTGAAGGCTTTGAGGATATGATAAGTGGGCAGTTCACTTTGGTCTGGGATGAGGAGATTGCGGTGATTGATAATGTCATTCCCGGCGACGTGGAGAACTTGTCAATTTTCAATTTTAATTTTGGCCAACCGGGGGTTTTGACCATGTCTTGGTCGAGCATTCCGAATCAGCCTTATTCATTGCCGGATGGGACTGTCTTTTTTGAAATTCATTATAGATTTGTTGGTGAGTGTGAGACCGACACCAAGGTCTTATTGGGTATAGAACCGACTCCTCTTGAATTCACCAACGAGGCGGGGGGCGATCAGCCCATTCCGACTTTCTTCAGCGGAGGGCAAATCCTTGTCGGAAGTTGTGATCAAAACGGTTTGCAGCTATTTGCCGACTGCGGAGGTCCCTACCAATTAAATGATGTATTTTGTGTTCCGGTTACCGTTGGGGATAATTTTCAAAATATTTCCGATATGACATTTTTGATGAACTGGAGCTCTGCGATTTTAAATTATCAGGGCGTTCAAAACATCAATGGGAGCATCATAGGCTTTGGGGATGGTAGTTTTAATGAGGTGAACACCGGGAATGGATTTTTGGGCGTAAATTGGGCACGGATGGTTGGCGGCTTTCCCAATGAATCCCTGAGCGAAGGCGATATATTGTTTGAGGTTTGTTTTGAAGTTGTTGGATTAGGCGGTAACAGCCCGGTTAATTTTATTCAGAATGGCTCCAACGTCCAGGTAGCCGATGGACCAAATATTGGTATAATGCCCAACAATTGCGAGGTGGTTATCAACCAGCCGAATGAGGTCATTATGCAGGTCGGGAGTGGTGAAGCCGCAACCGGCGATGCTTTTTGTGTACCAATTACGGTCACGAATTTTCAAAATATCATAAAATATCAATTTGAGTTGGACTGGACGCCCGAATTATACGCGTTTTCCGGTGTGTCGAATATAAATATTCCGGGAGTGACCGAAGCCGATCATTTTATTCCGGGCGATGGAACAATTTTATTTGTCTGGGAGACGGATACTCCGGTTTCTCTTGATGATGGTTCCACCATTTTTGAGCTTTGTTTTACGCCATTGATGGGTCCTGGTAACTGTGATATGCTTGCCATGCCGGGTAGTCCGGACATTGGTATCATCCCGCCGGAAGCTATTACCAGTGAATCCAATGGCAATAGTGTTGGCATCGTTAGCACACCGGGGGAGCTGTGTACCCTATATCCTGAGGGGTTTGGTATTACGGTCGAGCAGGCTAGTGGAAATTGGAACGGCAATACATGTGTAGGATTTACGGTGGCTTCGTTTGATAATATCACGAGTGCCTCATTTACCATTAACTGGGATGTTTCGGCTTTGACTTATACAGGGGTTAATGATTTGGGTGTTTTATCTGGCTTGAATTTTGATGAGTCCAATGTCGGCGTGGGGGCCCTAATGGTCACCTGGGATGATGCTTCGGGAGTTGCAATACCGGATGACTCTGAAATATTTGAATTGTGTTTTGACTTGGTTGGTCCTGCTAGGGATTGTTACCCTATCACAATCAACAACGACCAATTTGCACCGGAGGTGTCAACAACCGCCGGTGTAGGGAGTCTTGTGATCAATAATGGCGAGTTGTGCATTGATGAATATTTTTATGTGACGGACACTATTATCACACCGGTCACCTGTTATAATACCTGCGATGGAACGATTACGCTGGAGGTATTATCAAGTATGGGAACAACGGGGTTGAATTACCAATGGAATAATCCGGCGCAATTTTTGCCCCAAGCGACCAATCTTTGTGAGGGTGAGGTAAGTGTGACGATTTATGATAACGGGACGCCAAGACATTCTCAGGATTTCACGTTTGTTGTACCCATCGTCGATAATCTTCCGGTGGCAGATGCCGGAGATGATAAAAGTTTGCCATGTAATCCTCCGTTGGTGCCTATTGTTGGAACCGGAACTCAGGGAGATGATTTTGCTTATAGCTGGCTGAAGTTACCGGGCAGTAGTATTGTTTCCTCTTCAGCTTCGGGCTTTGCAGATGAGACGGGGTTTTATGCTTTTGTAGTGACGAATACGACAACGGGATGTTCGGTACAAGATACCATGCAGGTTGTTCCATCTGTTTTACCTACTGCAGTAGCGGGTGACGATGCTTTGTTTACCTGCCTTTCTGAGACCGTCCAATTAAGCGGTGTTGGTTCTTCAGAGGGGGATACTATTTCTTACGAATGGGTTGTGATCGATGGTGCCGAAGCCGGTATTACTCCGGGAGAGGAGGGCAATCTTTCTACATCTGTAACCGGTCCTGGTATTTATTCGCTAAATGTGACCAATAATATTACAGGATGTACCGCTCACGACGAGGTTACCGTTGATGATTTCAGAGATTTGCCCGATGCGACAATTAACTTTGGGGCAGAGACCGTCTCATTAGCTTGTGATACTATTGTCTCACTAAATGCCGATTCCTCTGTTGTTGTCAATCCGGCGGTCGTCGAGTATCAATGGTTTAATATCCTGAATGAACCACTATCCGTTAATTCGACGGTTGATGTTTCGACGGTCGGGACGTACTACCTTGTGGTGACTAATCCGATTAGCATGTGTGAGGCGAGTGATACTATTCAGGTAATACCCAATGAAGATTTTCCTCAAATTACTACCCTAATGGATACGGTGTTAACTTGTGATATAGACACTATTCAATTGGTGACAACGATTGATGCAGGCGGGAATGATTTTACCTTCTCATGGACAAGTCTTAGTGGTGGTCCAATTATTTCCGGTACGGAATCAGATTTGAGTCCATTGGTAAATCTGCCGGGCTTATATCAGGTAGAAGCAACGAATACCTCTTCTAATTGTACCGCTACGGCGGAAATTAACATAACCATGGACACCATTGCCCCAATGGCTAATGCAGGCTTAGATACGGTGATTACCTGTACAAATAATGAAATAGTCCTGGATGGTAGCGCATCTGAGCAAGGTGCGGACATTACTTATACCTGGAGGAATGAAGCAGGGGAGGTTATTGGAAGTGAGATGATGATGACTATTTCTGCGGGAGGCGTATATTGTATTGAGGTGAAAAATTCCCGTACAGGTTGTTCTTCTATTGATTGTGTCAATGTGGTGTCCAATGATATTTTACCGGAAATAATGGTGGATAATCCAAACCGGTTTATTACCTGTATGGCGGATACACTAACGCTTACTCCCGATGAAATTTCCCCCGCCAATGAAGATTATGTATATGAGTGGACGGCAGTTCTCGGCACGATAATCGGCACAACGGATGGTGATTCTATCCAGGTGGCATCAGATGGCGTTTATCGACTGAAAGTAACCAATCCCGCAACCGGATGTTTTTCAGAAAGCGAATTTGTCGTCAGTACTGATATTTTACTACCTATTGTTGATGCCGGGGATGATACGGAAGTCACCTGCGCAAACGAGACCATCACTATCGGTGGCGAAACAACCGAAGTAGGGGATGGGATTACTTATCAATGGACAAATATCGTTGATGGTGCGCTGCCTGCTCCAAATGACACCCGAATGGTCGAGGTGTCTGTGCCTGGAACTTATGAATTGCTGGTGAGTAATACGAACACCGGTTGTAGCGCCGCTGATACGATTGTCGTAGGGGAAGATAAAGCAACTCCTTCCATCGCGACGAGTGTGGGAGGTATGATTACCTGTCAGGAAATGTGTACCGAGGTGACTGTTGCAGTTGATGGCATTACAGATTTTGATGTGAATTGGAGAGGGTTGAATGGAGAAGATGTGACCAACGCGACTGAAGTGACAGCCACTGTTTGTGCGGCTGGAATGTATGAGGTGTCCGTTGTCAGTCAGGCTAATGGTTGCGAATCCTTAGATACCATCGAGGTGATGGATAATATTGAAATGACAGAAATCGTCGTAGGGGATATTGATGACTATACTTGCTTAACCAATACGGTCACAATCGATGCTTCAGGAACGGGTGATGTCGCCGACTTTAGTTCCATTAGTTGGACGACAACGTCGGGTAATACCATCATTCCTGCCAATGGTAGTTTGGTCGTTGAAGTAGGTGGGGCAGGGGAATATACCTTGACCATTGTTCGTCAGGATAATGGTTGTTCTTCGGAGGCACTGATTTCTGTCAATGATGCTACCGATGTACCAATTGCAAATGCCGGAGATGATTTGGATATAGAATGTGGGGAAACAGGGATTTTGGATGCTAGCGCATCTTCTCAGGGAGCAGACTTTACTTATGAGTGGAGCGTTCTGAGTGGTAACGGTACACTGTCTGGTGACTTGACAAGTGTTACACCATCTGTGACAGGTGAAGGTGTTTTCCAAATAATGG
>Ga0256832_1003379_pt1 | contig 10851 bp, 11 predicted proteins | sample 134614metaG_FD_190534 | JGI IMG/M metagenome (GOLD analysis project Ga0256832, IMG submission 190534) | Hydrothermal vent microbial communities from Lau Basin, Pacific Ocean - 134-614 | ecosystem: Environmental > Aquatic > Marine > Hydrothermal vents | place: Pacific Ocean: Lau Basin | collected...
ATACGATCGCTACACCATTTGGCAAGCGCCAAATCGTGGGTAATGAGCAGTATCCCCACACTATCAAGATAGCGCAAAAGCAACTTCATCACCTTCAGACTCGTGATGTTATCGAGAGCGCTCGTAGGCTCGTCGGCCAAGAGAAGCTCAGGCCGCATCTGCATGGCTCTAAGGATCGAGCAGCGCTGCAGCTGTCCACCTGAGAGTTCGTGGGGGAGTTTACGAAGAAGTCTTGGCTCTATCTCCATCTCCTTGGCCATCTCTTCGATACCGGTAGTATCGCATACATCCGCTATCTGATCGATGATAGGATATGTGGGATGGAAGGATGTGTAGGGATCTTGGAAGATGGTGGAGAAGCGTCCCACTTCTATGGTGCCTCTGTGGGGTTTGAGAAAGCCGGCGATAAGCTCGAAAAGCGTGCTCTTGCCCACACCGCTTGGCCCCACGATCGCCACCACTTCCCCTTTTCGCACCTCGAGAGAAAAATCCTCGAAGATCGGTTTTTCGGGAGAGTAGCTAAAGGTGAGATTACGAATTTTTAGAACACTCATGCCTTCTTAACAAACTCGCTTTTGAGTTTCATCGCACCAAATCCCGGCACTTTGCAGTCGATATTGTGATCCCCTTCGCAAAGGCGGATATTTTTGACTTTCGTGCCCGCCTTGATAGCGCCGCTGGCGCCTTTAACCTTGAGGTCTTTGATGACGATGACGGTGTCGCCATCTGCGAGGCGATTGCCGTGTGCGTCGATGACCACGAGCTCCTCTTCTTGGCTATTTGCTTCATCGGCGCTAAATTCGTGCCCACACTCTGGACACACCAACAGTTCGCCATCTTCATAGACATAGGGGCTGTTGCATTTTGGACAGTTGGGAAGACTCATACCGTTCCTTTTCATTTTTGCCATTATACACAAAGAGTCCTTAGGACTCTTTGCGATACAAAAGTAGATAGAGCGCCGGCAATACCCCCAATGTCACCAACGTCGACGTGATGATACCACCTGTCACCACCACCGCCAGAGGATATTGGATCTCGCTTCCCACACCTGAAGCAAAAAGGAGTGGAACGATACCAAAAAGCGTGGTCGCCGCCGTCATGAGTACGGGACGCAGGCGCAAAAGCGTCGCCTCCTTGACAAGATCAGGAATTTTGACATGCTCGAACTTTTTGGCGATCTCTTCGATGAAGCTCACAAGCACGATACCGTTGAGAATCGCGATAGCGAAAATCACGATAAATCCGATAATCGCAGCGATAGAGAGATAGATATCGGCTATCAAAAGCGCTGCAAAAGCGCCGATGAGCCCCAAAGGCACACCCAAAAGTATGATGAGGGCTTTTTTGAAACTGGCAAAGGCCGTATAAAGCAGCAAAAAGACGACGCCGATAATCGTAGGCACGATAAGAGCCATACGCTTCGTGGCCTCTTGCATATTCTTAAAATCTCCCGCCCATTGATAGTAGTATCCTGCGGGCAGCTCTACGTTGCGCCGTAGCAAATCGTCCGCCTCTTTGACAAAAGAGGCGATGTCTCTATCCTCCACATCGAAGCTGATGACGATGTAGCGTGAGAGATTTTCTCGTTTGATAAAGGAGGGGCCTTGCTGGATGCGGATATCTGCCACATCTTTGAGTCGCGCCACCGCTCCGCTATGGGATCGGAGCAAAAGATTTTCGAGACTTTCGATACTACTCCTCGCATCGGACACTTTGACGACGACAGGAAACTTTTTGACTCCTTCGAACTTGACGCTCACAGGCTCCTCACCCACCACGTAGCGCACCACATCCATGATCTCTTTGGCAGTAAAGCCCAGTCTTGCCATCTTGTTGTAGTTTGGCTCTATCACGATCTGCGCTTGTCCCAGCTGTGACTCTACTTCGCTACTTTTGAGTCCTTGCACTTTATGCAAAAGAGCTTCTACCTTCTTGGCCAGATCCCCCAAAATCTGCTGATCGGATCCATATATCTTGATAGCAAGCTCCGCTTTGACACCTTCTAAGAGCTCTTCGATACGCATCGCTATGGGTTGCGTAGGGACGAATTGCACATAGTCGAAGCGCTCTTGCAGCTTTTTGGTCATCCGCTCTTCCAATGCCTTCGTGTCGACACCCTTTTTCACATCCACCAAAATCTCCATATAGTTGGTGCCGGCCGTCTCGCCCTTTTCACTCCTTCCTATCATCGCTAGAACGGACTTCGCCTCATCGAAATCGGCTTTGATAAACTCTTCAATCTGCTTGCTAAGCTCCACGCTTTGCTCCAGTGCAGTGCCAGGAATCGCGATGACGCGATACATGATCGACTCTTCGTTGAGTTTTGGCATGAATTCTCGCCCTTGCATACTCACGAGCACCGCCAAGAGAGTAAAGACCACAAAGGAGCTCGCTACGACCATCCGGGGATAGCGCAGGCTCCACTCCAAAAGAGGGGTATAGAGCTTTTTGATGAAGCTCACGAGAGGACTTTCCGCTCTTTTGGTGGCTCGCAGCAACACATAGGCCAAGACCGGCACCAGCACCAACGCCACCAAAATAGAGGCAATCATCACAAATATGATATCGATCGCCATCGGCGCATAGAGCTTGCCGGCAAGTCCTCCCAGCCAAAGCAGCGGCGAGAAGACGGCGATGATGATAAATATAGCAAAAAGCACCGGCTTGGTGACACTGGCTGTCGCTTCTGCGATGATCGTGCTCTTTTCTTCTTTGCCGCTATGCAAGAGGCGAAAAGCGTTTTCTACCACCACGATAGTGGCATCCACGATCATACCGATAGCGATGGCAAGACCGCTAAGACTCATGAGATTCGCACTGATGCCAAAATAGCGCATCGCCAAAAATGCCAAAAGGAGCGAAAGAGGCAATGAGAGCACCACGATAAAGGCGCTGCGAAGCTCAAACATGAAGAGCAAGAGCACGATAATCACCAAGGCCGCACCGCTTAAAAGTGCACTCGTCATGGTATGAACAGCTTTTTTGGTGATCTCGCTTCTATCGTAGATAGGACGGATATGGACACCATTGGGAAGCGCCTGCTCGATTTGGGAAAGCTTTTGCTTGATACGCTCCACCACTTTAGCCGCATTGGTTCCGCTTCTCTGCAGCACCATCCCAAACATCCGCTCTTGGCCATCGATCGTCACCGCACCAAATCGTGGAGCCCTCCCCTCCACCACTTTGGCCACGTCTGCTATCGTCACGCTCTTGATACCTCGCGATTTGATGACGGTGCGTGCGATTTGATCGAGAGTTGTATACAGACCCGCCCCTCGGATGATGTACTGCTCTTTGTTCATCGCGATATATTGGCCTCCGGCGCTCATATTGGTGCGCTGCAAAGCATCGATCACATCTTCATAGGTCACACCAAGCGCCTGAAGCTTTTTAGGGTCGATACGCACTTCATACTGCTTTGCGAATCCTCCCCAGCTCACCACCTCTTCCACACCATCGATCGATTTGAGAAGAGGCGCCACTACATACTCTTGAATCTCTCGAAGTTTTGCTAAAGAATACTTTTTCGTAGTATCTTCTATCGTATACCAAAAGACCTGCCCGAGCCCCGTGGTATTGGGACCGAGAGTCGGTTTGCCCAGTTCTTTCGGGATATCGACGTTCGCGAGCCGCTCGTTTACCAACTGACGAAGGAAATAGATGTCATACTTGTCATCGAAAAATATCGAAACATACGAAAGCCCAAAGATGGAGTTGGACATGATGAGCTTGACACCTGGCAGGCCTGCCATAGCTGATTCGATAGGATAGGTGATGAGCTTTTCTATCATTTCGGGAGGATTGCCGGGACTTTCGGTGTAGATAATCACCTGCTTTGGGGTGATATCGGGAAAGGCATCAACGGGGATATCCTTGTAGGCTCTATAGCCTAAAACCGACACGATCGCAAAAAAGGCCAGTATCAAAAAACGATACCGGATGAAGAGTGCATAAAGCCGTCTCATTCCTCCTCTCCTATCATCTCTTTGAGCAGACGCGATTTGAGGATGTAGACACCTTCACGCACATACTCGATGCCAGGTTCGATGCCTCGCACTATAGCCCACTCTCCCCAAAAATCCTCCACATCCACGGCTCTTGGCTCATACCCTTCTTTCTCTTTGACAAAAATCGCCCAGCCGTTTTCAAGCATCGTAAGAGCACTGCGACGCACGAGAATTTTTTTGCTTGTAGGCTTAAGTTGCACGGCGCAATCACCATACGCTCCCACCAAAAGCTTCGCATCTTTTGGCAGCACAAAGAGTGCACGAGCTTGCATCGTCTCCTTGTCCACCTTTGGCATGAGCTGCACGAAAGTAGCCGGATAGGTAGATCGTGCGAGGCGAAAGAGCGCTTTGGGACGCTTGAGCGATAATGCGATATCAAGAGGCAGATAGACCAGCAGCGAGAGGCCTTGCGTGCGCACTATCGTAGCGATAGGTCTATTTGCAGCTATGCTGGTATGTGGAGGCACCAATATAGTGTCGATACGCCCCTCGGCCTTCGAGCGAATCGCAAACTCTTGGATAGGTCGCATACTCGGCTGGATACCAATCATCGCAAGCTTCTCTCGTAGCTCCGATAGCGTGCTCTTGACCTTTGCGAGCTTGGTGCGAATGGCTTCGAACTGCCCCAGAGTGATGAGACGCTCTTTATAGAGCTTCGCTGCTTGCTTGTAGCGCCTTTGCAACGAGGCTAGCTCCTTTTTCTTCGCGATATATCTATTGCTCCAGCTGGTGAGGGTTTTCGATCTGGCGATAGCTATTCTTTGATCCTTGGCGACCTTTTGCCCCTCTTTGACGAGGTATCTCTCGATCACCAGATCCACCGGTAGCACCACCTCTTGGCGCACGCTACTAAGCTCGATCACCTCCGCACTCGCATGATAGATGCGCCCTATCGGTTCTTGGCGGACCTTTTCCACTACAATTTGCGCAAAGGCGCTGAGAGCTAAAAGCACTATAAAAAGAGATTTTTTAATCATCGTAAGCTCCTTGGATAAAACGTATTTGAATGATGCGTTTTTGTAGTTCGTAGTCGGTCTGAAGCACCGACTGTCGTGCCTGCAGCAGTGACCTTCTTGCCTGCAAAATCTCCGTCATAGTGGCTGCTCGTAATCGCAACGCACGTAAGCTCAAATCCCATGCCTCCTGCGCTTTTGCTACGAGTTTATGCGCCTCAAAAAGCTCTCTTTGCAAAAGCTTCGCTTCTTCTATCAATCCTCGCAGGTGCGTAGCAAGCGCATAGCGGCTTTTTTGCAGCTGCAGTTTTGCGGCACGCTCTTGCATCAGCGCCAATCGCTCTTGCTGGCGCACCATCTGCGTGCTTGTAAGAGGAATCACCACACCTGCTCGATAGATATCTTGGTCCGGCTCCTTTTCATATTCGAGCACAAAATCGATGCGGCGCACCTTTTTCGCTGCACTTTTTTTCTGGTAAAAAGCCTGCTTCGCCGCAATTCTTTGAATCAAAAAAGGAAGCGAACCTACCCCACGCTTTTCATCGAAATCCCTGTATAAAAATCTCGCTTCCAGATCTACCTGCATCTGTGCGAAGCCCTCCAGCGCCATACGTGCTCGCTCCTGTTTTCTTAGAGCCTGCAAAGCCTCTTTTTTCGCTTCGGCCACCAGCACCTGCGTGCGCACGAGATCTTGTTTCGTCGCAGCTCCTCTTGTAAAAAGCTTTTGCACAGTTTTTGCGATCTTTTGCGTAAGAGCCTCGTTGTGTTTCGCTACACGCGCTTTTTTTGTTCTAAAAACGTAGTCGCTAAAAAGCAGTTCCAACTCTTTACGATATTTGGCTTTCGCGTAGCGCACCAAAAGCTTGCCTTTTTCATGCTGCGCAGCTGCGATGGCACGTAGCTCCCCTTTGTTGAGAAGTATCGGGATCTTCAATCCCACCGATCCGCCCGATCTGTAGGCACTCTCTTTATACTGTGCACCAAAAAGCTCCAGCTCCATCTGTTTATCAAAAAGCGGCAGTTTTGTCTCGATATCTTGCATATGCTGCCTAAGCGCTTCTATCTTGAGCTCCAAAGCGTGCGATAGCGCCTCTTTTTCAAAGGTGCGAAAATCTTGCCCAAACAGCGAAAACGAAAAAAACAGTATGACCAAAACGGCCCTTCGCATTGCGACTCCTTACAATGAGATTTTTATTTGGATAGAAGGAGTTATGCGCGAGGAGGTTTGAGGAGGGAAAAAGCTAGATTGAAAAAGTGGAAAGTCAAAGGGTGTGAAGCTACGGATTTTGCAAAATGGTGTGCACTTATAAACGATACACTCTCTACAATATAGGGGATATGGAAGAAATGATGCAAGGTGCACGTGCAGTTTTCTTGTGTCGCGATGCTTTGTGTCTCTTGGACGTAGTGTGCTACGCTCTCATCGCTATGATCCATATAGTATGCATGCACGGTATGAAAAACCATGGAAGCGATGAGCAGCAAACGCACAAGAGCTTTTAGCATCGCGAGCACCTCCGAATCGGTGGTAAAGGGTAGTTGCGCAACCGCTCCAAAAAAGGCTCGATTAGCGTGGTATCGCCAAGAGAATAGATGCTCCATCTGCCCTGCTTCGATACCTGCACGATACCGGCGTCGCGCAGCTGCTTGAGATATTTGGAAGCCAGAGGCTGCGAGATGCCCAACGTGTCGGTCACTTCGCAAACACACACGTCACGGTTTTGCGCGATGAGTGCAAGCACTTCCAACCTCTTTGCGTCTGCCAAAGCCTTCGCCACCCGCACCAACTCTTCCAAAACTATCCTTTTTTTCGTATCTATCTTTTTTGTCTCAGTAACTATCAAGCATTTTTATATCACACTTTCATTATATAACGATTTTGTAATATATGCAAGGCGAGACGATGGATTTTTTACAAGCACTTTTGGAGCTTACCTACGCGATGGCACCATTCATACTCTTTGGACTGCTCATTGCCGGCATACTCCACGAAATCGTGCCCGATAGCTTCATCAAAAAGCATCTTGGTAAGGACGATACGGCATCCGTCATCAAAGCCACCGTCTTTGGCATCCCCATTCCGGTATGCTCGTGCGGTGTCATTCCTTTGGCCACAAGCCTCCAAAAGCAGGGTGCCAGCAAAGGTGCGGTGCTCAGTTTCCTCATATCCACACCCATTACCGGGATCGATTCGATATTGGCCACGTTTGGGATGTTTGGCTGGCTCTTTACCATCTATCGCATCGTCACCTCCACCATCATCGCCATCATCGCCGGACTCTTGGTCAATAGGCTCGATGCACCGAAGACACAAGCTCCCCTCTTTGGCCAAACACCTGTAAAAGCTGCACCCACACAAGTAAGATTTGGCACTAAACCCATCACAGCATCATTTACACAAAGCTGTAGCGGCGATAGCTGCTCGTGCGAAAGTCAAACTCCCAAAAAACGATTCTCGTTTGTTGGAGCGCTTCGCTATGGATTTATCACGCTCCTAGGCGATATCGCCAAGCCTCTTTTTTGGGGTCTTGTCATCGGTGCTCTCATCAGCGTGGCCATCCCAGCGGATCTCTCTTCTTACCTTGCCGGCAAAGCGTGGCTTGCCTATCTTTTGGCTGTGGCGATTGCCGTGCCGATGTATGTGTGCGCCACGGCTTCACTCCCTATAGCAGCGGCTTTGATGCTACATGGCGTGAGCGCAGGAGCGGCATTCGTCTTCCTCACAGCAGGCCCCGCTACCAACACCGTCACCATCGGCGTGGTCAAAAAGATGCTGGGATCCAAAGCCGTGAGCATCTACCTCGCCACCATAGCGGTAGGCTCCATCATTTTTGGAATAGTGCTCGATTGGATCTTTGCCGGCGTGGATGTCAAAGCAATAGTCCATATCGACGAACACGCCGGTATCCTCACGATGGCCAGTGCAGCGCTTTTGTGGATCTTGATACTCTACCACCTCGTGCACGAGAAACTAGCCAAAAAGAGCTGCTGCACATGATGTGGTATAATTGATCCAAAGAGGTGTGCGATGAAAAGAGAGGAATTGCTAGCGTTTTTACGCAATTACAAAGATGCTCTACATAAGAAGTATAACATCCAAAAAATCATTCTTTTTGGCTCCTATGCACAAGGCACAAATACCAAAAAAAGCGATATCGATATCGCGAGACAATGAAAATCCTTCTTCTCGAAGACGACATTTTCCTCAGCGATCTAGTGCGAGAGCATCTCCAAGAGCGTGGATATGATGTGGTGCTCTGTAGTGACGGAGAGGATGCGTATGAGCGGATCCAACGAGAACATTTCGATATCTTGCTTCTTGATATCAACGTCCCGGGTATCAAAGGATCGGAACTTCTGCAACTTTTGCGTCAGCAAAAAATCAACACACCAGCTATCTTTATCACCTCGCTCAACTCCGCTCAAGATGTACAAGAGGGGTTTGCCATAGGAGCGGACGACTACATCAAAAAACCCTTCGAATTCGAGGAGCTCGATGCAAGGCTCGAACACCTCATCAAGATATATGGCCTCGATCAAAAAAGCTTCACTCTTGGCGACATCCGTTTTTATCCAGACAAAAAGCTACTCATCAAAGATGAAGAGCCTATCAACCTCTCCACCAAAGAGACGCAGCTACTCCACTACTTCTTCACCCATCCCAATCGCACCATCACCAAAGAGGAGCTCGTAGCAAATCTATGGGAGGATATCCCAACCGACGCGACGATTCGCACCTACATCAAGATGCTGCGCGAGCATTTCGGTGAGGCTATCCGCACTGTTCGAGGAATCGGCTATGAATTCATCCTTCCTTGAAAAGCGAGCGCTTCGGCGCTTTTTGCTGGTCTATTTCGCAGCCACTATACTCACTATCGCTAGCTTCACGCTACTGCTATACAAGATGGAAATCCAAAAACTCCAAGAACACCTCGCAGCCAAGCTCCACACCCAAGCCACCACCATCGCCTTTCGCGCCATAGATGCGCAGATGCTCGGCAAGCCTTTCTTTATCGATGCAAAGACTCAATACCTACTCTTCGATCCCCAAGGACGTATCGTGCGGAGCAATTTTACTGCGAAGATACCGTTACGCGAAGGCTTTTTCATACAAAATGGATGCGCTTACTACGCCAGCAAAGCCGCAAGAGGACATATGGGGATCGATACGATTATCGTGCGTGACTGCTCCTATGCCGAGCAAAAGAGGCAAATCCTTTACAAAAACATTCTCATCGCTTTCGTCTCTTTCGTTTTGCTGCTGGGTGTGGGATGGTATCTAGGCAGACTCTTTTTGGAACCCATGAAGCGCGGCATCGAAGAGCTCGATCGCTTCATCAAAGATAGCACCCACGAGCTCAACACACCCGTCACTGCCATGATGCTGGCTCTCAGCAAGATCAAAGACTCCAGTTGCTACGCTAGAATCGCCAAAATGAGCGCCCTTCGCATCTCCAAAATCTATGAAGATCTCACCTATCTCAATTTCGGTAGCGAAGAGGCGACGCAAAAGATCGACGTCGCCCAAACGATAGAAGAGCTTGTAGAGCTTTTCGCACTGGCGATCGAGCAAAAAGAGCTCAATATCGAAAAGGCTCTTGCCTCATGCACCATCGAAGCCAATCCCAAAGAGATAGAGCTGCTGATCAAAAACCTCATCGACAATGCCATCAAGTACGCACCACCCCGCTCTACCGTCACAATCACGTTGCAAGATTGCGCTCTGCAGATTTCCAATCGCATCGAAGGAAAAGCTCCCAAAAATCTCCATACCATCTTCGAACGCTACAAACGAGCAGACAGTAGCACCGGTGGATTTGGGATAGGTCTGAGTATCGTCAAAAGCGTATGCGAAAAGTATGGCTTTCATTACGATGTGCAACTAATCGATGGATCCATCACGTTTCGCATCGCTTTTATCTTAAAACCAAAAGCGCACACCCACAAGCAGTGAGCTCTCGCTCTGCTCTCCTGCTAGTCGCTTCGTCTGACCGAAATTGCGCGTAAAACTCACACCGATATAGGGTGCGAACTCGCGGCGTATCTCGTAGCGCAGGCGAAATCCAGCCTCTATGTAGTTGAGTCCCTCACCCACGCCTATATCCTCGATACTTTTGCTCATCCACCTACTCTCTATCCTGGAAGTTAGAATAAGCCTTTGTGTAAAGAGCGTATCGTACTCGAAATCGAAATCCACCCCCACGGCTCCCTGGCCAAAGAGCAGCTTCGTGCGCGTCTCTATCCAGTAGGGAGCGAGGCCTGAGAGCGTGATCTCACCGAAAGTCTTGGTTTTATCCTCATGGTCTACCTCGATCCCTGCTTGTATATCCCAAAATGGCGATATAGCATGAGAGAGGACCAGCTCGTTTTGCCAGCTGCTATCCTCTCCTTCGCTATAGAGATAGAGTTTGTCGGCATCGTAGCCGGCGTATGCACTCACATCCCACACCTTCGCGCCGCTCTTTTGCAGCTCGAATCTATCGAAAAGCACCTGATAGCGCAGCACATCCCCGCCACCGGCAAAAAGAGCGATGGCAAAAATCGACAAAAAAAGCAGCTTTTTCATGATAAAACCTTTACTTCGCGAAACATTCCACCCATATGGTAGAGCAGATGGCAGTGAAAGACCCATTTGCCCGTAGCGTCCACATCGATACGCAAGCTCACCTTGCTTCCCGGCTGGACATTGATGGTGTGCTTGCGCACTATTTTGTCTCCCACCTCCAGATCGCTCCACATACCATGTAAGTGCATCGGGTGATTCATCATCGTATCGTTGACGAATGTCACCCGCAGCCGCTCGCCGTAGCGAAACTCCAAAGGCTCGGACTCATAGTAGGGAATCCCGTTGATAGCCCAGATGTAGCGCTCCATATTGCCGGTTAGAT
>Ga0256832_1003380_pt1 | contig 10850 bp, 20 predicted proteins | sample 134614metaG_FD_190534 | JGI IMG/M metagenome (GOLD analysis project Ga0256832, IMG submission 190534) | Hydrothermal vent microbial communities from Lau Basin, Pacific Ocean - 134-614 | ecosystem: Environmental > Aquatic > Marine > Hydrothermal vents | place: Pacific Ocean: Lau Basin | collected...
TATCAATAGTACATGTTACAGGTCGCTCCTACGGAGCTATTTGTTATCATTAATTTATTTTGCTACAAACAGTATAGCTCCTACGGAGCTGATATTAAGAAATTGGTATAATTTCACCCCTACGGGGTTTATGTTTTTATTGTTTTGAATTCTCTATAAATATATCATCCCTACGGGGTTTACTAAATAAACCCGAAGGACTGAAATGATTATAATAAAACAATTAAACCAAGTTTTGCCCCCCAAAGTAGGTATTGGTATTAGAGACATTATATATGTATAACCCACTTAAATCGATATAGAGCCAAAGTTTTAACTATCATTTAAAAGCTTTAATGCCGGGATAAACAGCATTTTCGCCTAATTCTTCTTCAATACGAAGCAATTGATTATACTTTGCCATTCTATCGGTTCTGGATAATGAACCCGTTTTGATTTGTCCGGTATTCATTGCTACTGCCAAATCGGCAATAGTTGTATCTTCAGTCTCGCCCGAACGATGTGAAACCACAGCTGTATATCCGGCTTTATGCGCCATATTAATGGCATCAATAGTTTCTGTCAAAGTCCCGATTTGATTCAATTTAATCAGAATGGAATTGGCAATCCCTTCTTTGATACCACGTTCTAATATTTTAGTGTTGGTGACAAAAACATCATCACCTACCAATTGAATTTTGTCACCCAACAATTCCTGCTGAATTTTCCAACCGTCCCAGTCATTTTCACTCATACCGTCTTCAATGGAAATAATGGGATATTTGTTGACCAGTTCCAACAAATACTCAGCTTGTTCGCGTAAATTACGCTTTGCGGCACCGGGGCCTTCAAATTTAGTATAATCATAAATGCCATTATGATAAAATTCAGAAGCCGCTACATCTAAAGCTAAAGAAATATCTTTACCGGGTGTATAACCTGCCGCTTCAATGGCTGACAAAATAGTTTCAATGGCATCTTCTGTTCCTTCAAATGTCGGAGCAAATCCACCTTCATCACCAACAGCTGTAGATAAGCCACGTTTTTTAAGAATGGCTTTTAAGTTATGAAATACTTCCGTTGCCATTTTCATCGCTTCTGAAAAACTTTTGGCACCATGCGGCACAATCATAAATTCTTGAAAAGCTATAGGCGCATCAGAATGCGAACCGCCATTAACAATATTCATCATCGGCACCGGTAAGGTTTTAGCGCCAACCCCTCCAATATATTTATACAACGGCATATCTTCTTCAATAGCGCCTGCTCTGGCTGCCGCCAACGAAACACCCAAAATGGCATTGGCGCCCAATTTAGATTTATTATCCGTTCCATCTAAGGCAATAAGCGCTTTGTCGATACTCAACTGGTCTTGTGTATCAAACCCAATTATCTCGCCACCGATGATCGTATTGACATTATCAACAGCTTTAAAAACGGATTTTCCCATATAGCCTTTACCTTTATCACGCAACTCAACGGCTTCTAATTCACCGGTTGAGGCACCGGATGGCACAGCCGCTCTTCCTAAAACCCCATATTCAGTTAAAATATCGACTTCAACCGTGGGATTACCACGGGAATCAAAAATTTGTCTGGCTTTAATATCTGTAATTGCACTCATATGATAAATTTTAATGTAAAATTACAAAATAAAACACCGGTTGCCAATGACAACCGGTGTTTTATTGTAAAAATATTATTAAGAATTTTATTCTTCAGATTGCTCTTCTGTTGCAGTTTGTGTTTCGGTAGCAACAGCCTCTTCTGTTTTAGTCGCTTTTTTTCTTCTACGACGAGTTTTCTTTTTAGCCGGTTTGTCGGCATTATAAACGGTGTTATAATCAACAAACTCAATCATTGCCATTTCGGCATTGTCACCCAAACGATTACCCAATTTGATGATACGCAAATAGCCTCCCGGACGATCTGCCACCTTAGTAGAGATTTCTCTAAACAATTCGGTTACGGCATCTTTGTCGCGTAATCTACTAAAAACAACACGACGGTTATGCATGGTATCATTTTTTGACTTGGTAATCAGCGGTTCTAAGAAAACACGTAGCGCCTTAGCTTTAGCCAATGTCGTATTAATTCTTTTATGTTTAATCAACGAACTACCCATATTTGCTAGCATGGACTTTCTATGCGCTGATTTTCTACCTAAATGGTTAAATTTCTTTCTGTGTCTCATATCCTGTATCTTTATTCATCTAATTTATAATTGGAAAGATCCATTCCGAAAGTAAGACCTTTCTTATCGACTAATTTTTCCAACTCGGTCATTGATTTTTTTCCAAAGTTTCTAAACTTCATCAAATCCGATTTGTTATATTGCACCAATTCTCCTAAAGTTTCTACATCAGCTGCTTTTAAACAATTTAAAGCTCTAACAGATAAATCCAAATCAACTAATTTGGTTTTTAAAAGTTGGCGCATGTGCAAAGATTCTTCATCATATGTTTCTGAACTTGCCGAAACTTCATCGTCAATTGAAATGCGTTCGTCAGAGAACAACATAAAATGTTGAATTAAAATTTTAGCAGCTTCGGTTAAAGCGTCTTTAGGATGAATTGAGCCATCGGTTTCAATTTCTATGATCAATTTGTCATAGTCGGTTTTTTGCTCAACCCTAAAATCTTCGATGGTATATTTGACATGTTTTATCGGTGTAAAAATCGAATCAATAAAGATTGTGCCAAAAGGCACATCACTTTTCTTATTTTCTTCAGCCGGAACATAACCACGTCCCTTTTCGATGGTAAACTCAAAGTTGATTTGTGTTTTAGGATCAAGGTTCATGATGACCAAGTCGGGATTTAATATTTGAAAACCCGAGATAAATTCTTGCAAATCACCGGCTTTTAATTGCTCTTTACCACTAAAAGATACCTTAACAGTTTCAGAATTGATATCTTCCACTTGATTTTTGAAACGCACTTGTTTCAAATTCAATACAATTTTGGTAACATCTTCAACAACGCCATCAATGGAAGTAAATTCATGATCAACTCCCTCAATACGCAAGGAAGTGATGGCATGACCTTCAAGTGATGACAATAAAACACGTCTTAATGCATTACCAATTGTCAACCCGTAACCGGGTTCTAAGGGTTTGAATTCAAATTTACCGGTATGGTTATCGGCACTGATTTGTATAACTTTATCCGGTTTTTGAAAATTTAATATTGCCATAAATTTGATGTTATTATTTAGAGTATAACTCGACAATCAAGTGTTCTTGAATGTTTTCAGGAATTTGAACCCGTTCGGGACGGTTAACAAACTCGCCTTCCATTTTTTCGGGATTCCATTTTAGCCATTCGTAACTTGATTTATTTTGGTCTAATGAATCTTTAATAACTTGTAAAGATTTTGATTTTTCTCTGACACCAACAACATCACCGGGTTTTAATGAGTATGAAGGGATGTTCACGACGTCACCGTTAACAGTGATATGCCGGTGTGAGACCAACTGACGGGCGGCACGTCTGGTCGGCGCCAAGCCCAAGCGGTAAACCACATTGTCAAGTCTTGATTCAACTAATTGCAAAAGAACCTCTCCGGTGTTTCCACCTTGACGAGATGCTTTTTCAAACAAATTTCTAAATTGTTTTTCCAGAATACCGTAAGTATACTTAGCCTTTTGCTTTTCAGTTAACTGAATGGCATATTGCGATTTTTTACCTCTTCTTCTATTATTGCCGTGTTGTCCCGGCGGGTATTTCTTTTTTTCAAAATATTTATCTTCTCCATAAATTGCCTCACCAAATTTTCGGGCAATTTTGGTTTTTGGTCCTGTATATCTCGCCATAATTCAATATTTTTTAAACTCTTCTTCTTTTAGGTGGACGACAGCCATTGTGAGGAATGGGTGTTACGTCAATAATTTCTACTACTTCAATACCACTGTTGTGAATGGTTCTAATGGCAGATTCTCTACCGTTTCCGGGGCCTTTAACATAAACTTTTACACGTCTTAAACCGGCTTCGTATGCTGTTTTGGCAGCATCTTCGGCAGCTACTTGTGCTGCATAAGGGGTGTTTTTCTTAGAACCTCTAAAACCGTTTTTACCGGCAGACGACCATGAAATAACTTCTCCGTTTTTATTGGTAAGAGAAATAATGACGTTGTTAAAAGTTGCCTGAATAAAAGCTTTACCATTAGGTTCAACTTTAACCTTTCTTTTTTTTGCTTTTGCTGATTTATTATTCTTAGCCATAATACCTACTTACTTTTATTTAGTTGCTTTTTTCTTATTAGCAACGGTTTTTCTTTTACCTTTTCTGGTTCGCGAGTTGTTTTTGGTTCGCTGACCACGCAATGGTAATCCTAATCTGTGACGGATACCACGATAACTACCGATGTCCATTAAGCGTTTGATATTCAATTGGACTTCGGAACGCAATTCTCCTTCAATTCTATAATTAGAAATGACACGTCTAATACCGGCAATATCGGTATCATCCCAATCTTTTACTTTTTTGTCTTCATCTACGCCGGCTTGTGCCAAAATTTCTTTGGCTCTTGATCTGCCTATACCGTAAATGTAGGTTAGGCCAATTATGCCGCGCTTATTTTTAGGTAAATCTACCCCTGCTATTCTTGCCATAATTATCCTTGTCTTTGTTTATGTTTCGGATTCTTTTTATTAATTACATACAAACGTCCTTTTCGTCTGACAATCTTGTCTTCCGGACTTCTTTTTTTAATGGATGCTCTTACTTTCATATCTTTTTCAATTTAACGGTTGGTCATTCGTAACAACCGTAATTATATTAGTATCTATAAGTTATTCTACCTTTAGTTAAATCATACGGACTTAATTCAACTTTTACTTTATCTCCGGGCAACAGACGAATGTAGTGCATTCGCATCTTTCCGGATATATGCGCTGTAATCATATGTCCGTTTTCCAACTCTACTTTAAACATAGCATTTGATAACGCATCTTTTATAATACCGTCTACTTCTATTGCGGGTTGTTTAGCCATAATTTATTTTTTTCTTCCGGTTTTCATTAAAGTGTCATAATGCCGGTTCAACAAATAAGCTTCTGCTTGCTGAATAGTGTCCATTGCAACCCCGACCATAATCAATAATGAAGTTCCTCCGTAAAACATAGCCCATGATACTTGCATACCGGGGAATAAATAGTACACAAATTGAGGAAATATAGCAATCAAAGCTAAAAAGATAGAACCCGGCAAAGTGATTTTAGATAAAATGTCATCTAAATAATTTGCTGTATCGGTTCCAGGTCTAACGCCCGGAATAAAACCGTTATTGCGTTTTAAATCTTCTGCAATTTTGGTTGTTTGAACCGTAATAGCCGTATAAAAATACGTAAAAATAATTATCAAAATAGCAAACACTACATTGTACCACGGGTCAAAAATGTTGCTAAAAGTGGCTTTTAAAGTAGCTGCCCAATCCGAATCGGATAAGGAAGCCAGCATGCCAGGAAAAAACATCAATGCTTGTGCAAAAATGATAGGCATAACACCGGCGGCATTTAATTTTAAAGGCAAATACTGTCTGGCACCGAAAATATTTTTCTCGTAACCGCCGCCAACTGTTCTTCTTGCATACTGAATAGGTACAGGACGATAAGCTTTAACTAACATAATACTGGCAGCTATCACCAATAACCAAACGACTATTTCAAATAGCAATAACATTGGGCCGCCGTTTTGATCGGTTACACGATAAGCAAACTCTTGTAAAAATGCACCGGGCAAACGGGCAATGATACCTACCATAATCAACAAGGAAATACCATTACCAATACCTTTATCGGTGATTTTTTCACCTAACCACATGGCAAAAATGGTCCCTGCTGATAAAATGATTACAGAAATGGTTACAAACAACCAAGTTTGTTCAATTAAAAACGCACTTTTAGGTAATTGATTATACAAATTATACACATAACTTGGTCCCTGTATCAAAGTTACGGCAATGGTTAACCAACGGGTGATTTGTGTAATTTTTTTATGACCGCTTTCACCGGCTTTTTGCAATTTTTGCAAATATGGCACAGCTATGCCCATCAATTGTACCACAATAGAAGCCGAGATATAAGGCATAATACCTAAAGCAAATATGGAAGCTTGCGAAAATGCTCCACCGGTAAATTGGTTTAACAAGTTTAATAAAGTATTACTTTCGGCTTGTTTACTAAGATTCGCCAATTGCGTGGGATCTATCCCGGGCAATGATACTTGGGCACCAAACCGGTAAACCAAAATTAATCCTAAGGTAAACAAGATTTTTTTGCGAAGCTCTTCAATGCTCCATACTGCTTTTATTGTATCTACAAACTTCTTCATGAAATAAACCGATTAAATAAGTTCAACTTTACCTCCGGCTGCCTCAATGGCTTCTTGGGCTTTTTTAGAAATTTTATGAGCATAAACAGTTATTGCCGATTTAATTTCGCCTCGACCGAGTATTTTTAACAATTCTCTTTTGCCCACCAAACCTAAGGCTACAAAATCCTCAAAAGTTACCGTGTCCTTTATTTTGCCTTTATCAATCAGTTCTTGCAAAGTATCCAAATTAACGCCTTGATACGTTACATGATTGATATTAGTAAAACCAAATTTCGGCACCCTTCTGTACAAAGGCATTTGGCCTCCTTCAAAACCGGGCGTACGTGAGTAACCTGAACGGGATTTAGCTCCCTTATGTCCACGGGTTGCAGTGCCACCACGTTTAGAACCTTCTCCTCTACCCTTTCTTATATCTTTTTTTACTGAACCTTTTGCAGGTTTTAGATTATGTAATGCCATTGTTTCCTAGTTTTTAATTTCCTCTACAGTGACTAAATGCTTCACTTTATTAATCATTCCTTGTATTTGCGGGGTCAAGTCATGTGTGCGTTCTTGACCGATTCGTCTGATACCAAGAGCCTCTAAAGTTCTTTTTTGATCTTTGGGTCTGTTGATGGTACTTTTGACTTGCTTTACTCTAACTTTTGTCATCATCCAATATTTTATCCGTTAAAAACTTTATTGAGAGAAATCCCTCTTTGTTTTGCAACTGTATGGGCATCTCTCATTTTTAAAAGTGCATCCAAAGTTGCTTTAACCACGTTATTCGGGTCGGATGAACCATGAGATTTAGTCAATACATCATGAACTCCGGCAGATTCCAAGACGGCACGGACGGCACCACCGGCAATTACTCCGGTACCGGGTGATGCAGGTTTTAAAAAGATTCTTGCACCACTGAATTTTCCTAATTGTTCGTGAGGAATAGTTCCGTTAATTACCGGCACTCTGACTAAATTTTTCTTAGCATTATCGATGGCTTTTTGAATAGCGTCCGGCACTTCTTTGGATTTACCCATTCCGTAGCCAACCACGCCGTTTTTGTCACCGACAACAACTATGGCAGAAAAACTAAAAGTTCGTCCTCCTTTTGTTACTTTGGTAACACGGTTTACGGCAACCAATCTGTCTTCTAATTCCAAACCTCCCGGTTTTACTCTCTCTATATCTTTATATTTATCAAGCATATCTTAAAATTTTAATCCACCTTTTCTGGCGCCTTCGGCCAATGATTTAACACGACCGTGATATAAAAAACCGGCACGGTCAAAAGTAACATTTTCAATACCTTTTTCCAAAGCAATTTTGGCTATTTTTTCTCCAACCAAAGCTGCTTTTTCAGTTTTGGTGCCTTTTTTTCCTGCGACTTCCTTATCTCTTGATGAAGTCGCTGCCAAAGTAACACCATTTACATCGTCAATCAATTGCGCATAAACTTCCTTATTACTTCTAAAAACAGAAAGTCTTGGGCGCTCAGGTGTGCCTTTAACAATCTTTCTGATACGTTTTTGTATACGTCTTCTTCTATCTACTTTATTGAGTTTCATATGACTAACTTATTAGGCTGTTTTACCTGCTTTTCTTCTAATTTCTTCACCGACATATCTCACGCCTTTACCTTTGTAAGGCTCAGGCTTGCGGAATGATCTGATTTTTGCGGCAATATGCCCGATTAATTGCTTGTCATAAGACGTCAATTTAACAATCGGATTTTTACCTTTTTCAGATACGGTTTCAACCTTTACTTCTTTGGGTAATTCAATCATAATATTATGAGAAAATCCCAAAGATAAATCCAATATTTGTCCTTGGCTAGAGGCCTTATAACCAACTCCAACCAATTCCAATTCTTTGGTCCATCCTTTTGAAACGCCTTCAATCATATTAAAAAGCAAAGAACGGTAAAGTCCGTGAAAAGCTTTATGTTTTTTACTTTCTGAAGGGCGTTTAACATGGATGACACCATCTTCAATCTCAAATTCTATTCCCCCTTTAATTTCTTGGGTTAGTTCGCCCAATTTACCTTTAACCGTGATCATATTGTCTTTGATATCGACGGTTACACCTTCCGGTATGGTAATGGGTTTAAATCCTATTCTTGACATAATTCAATTTTTTTAATAAACGTAACATAAAACTTCGCCACCTACATTCTCTTTACGAGCTTGTTTATCAGTCATCACACCTTTTGAAGTAGAAAGAATGGCAATACCCAATCCGTTTAATACTTTTGGCATATTGTCTACGCCTACATATTTACGTAAACCGGGTTTACTGACTCTTTCCAACTTTTTAATAACCGGCAATTGACTGTCTTTGTCATATTTGAGGGCGATTTTGATAAATTCTCTATTACCTTCTTTTTCAAATTTATAACTTAAGATATAGCCTTGATCATATAAGATTTTGGTTATTTCTTTTTTCAATTTTGAAGAAGGTATTTTCACCACTTTATGTCCTGCGCTTTGTGCGTTTCTAATTCTGGTTAGAAAATCTGCTATGGGATCTGTATTCATCTTTTTCTTGTTTTAAATTTACCAACTGGCTTTTTTTACGCCCGGTATTAATCCTTCATTAGCCATTTCTCTAAAAGTTACACGAGAAATACCAAATACTCTCATATAGCCTCTGGGACGTCCGGTCAATTTACAACGATTATGTAATCTAACCGGCGATGCATTTTTAGGAAGTTTTTGCAATGCTTCCCAATCACCCGCTTCTTTTAAAGCTTTTCTTTTAGCAGCATATTTGGCTACTAATTTTTCACGCTTGCGTTCGCGGGCTTTCATTGATTCTTTTGCCATATTATTTTTTCTTTTTAAATGGTAAACCTAGTTCTTCTAATAATGCTTTAGCTTCTTTATCGGTTTTGGCAGACGTCACAAAAGTAATGTCCATACCGTTAATTTTATTGATCTTATCAAAATCAATTTCAGGAAATATAATTTGTTCGGTAATTCCTAAATTATAATTTCCACGACCATCAAATCCGTCCGGTTTGATACCTTGAAAATCTCTTACCCGCGGTAAAGCAATGGTAATCAATCTATCAAGAAATTCATACATTTTATCTTTTCTAAGTGTCACTTTTGCACCTATAGGCATGCCTTTTCTCAGTTTAAAAGCCGCAACGTCTTTTTTAGAAATGGTCGGAACAGCTTTTTGTCCGGTAATAGTAGTCAATTCATCCACTGCATAATCAACCAATTTTTTATCGGATACGGCAGCACCGACACCTCTACTAACAACTATTTTTTCCAATTTCGGCACTTGCATGACATTTTTGTAACCGAACTCTTTCATCAACGCATCAATGACGCGTTCTTTATATTCTTTTTCTAATCTGGGTGTATACTTCTTCATGGCTTAAATTACCTCTTTTGATTTTTTAGAAACTCTCACTTTTTTACCGTCTTTCATTTCATAACCGACTCTGGTTGGTTTACCGGTTTTCGGATCAACCAAAGCTACGTTAGAGATATGAATCGGAGCTTCTCTTTCTTCGATACCACCTTGAGGATTCTCGGCACTTGGTTTAACATGTTTTTTTATCATGTTAACACCTTCAACAATGACTCTGTCTTTAGACTTAATAATCTTAAGCACTTTACCTTTTTCTCCTTTATCTTTACCGGCTAATATGACAACTTCATCACCGGTTTTAATTTTAAACTTCTTCATTATACTTATGATTTTTATAAAACCTCAGGGGCTAATGATACGATTTTCATAAATTGTTTATCACGTAATTCTCTGGCAACGGGACCAAAAACACGTGTGCCTCTCATTTCACCGGCAGGATTCAACAACACGACGGCATTATCATCAAATCTAATATATGAGCCGTCCGGGCGTCTTACTTCCTTTTTGGTTCTCACAACTACACCGGTTGAAACGGTTCCTTTTTTTACGGTACCGTTTGGAGTTGCTTCTTTGACCGTTACAACCACTTTGTCACCCAAAGAGGCGTAACGTTTTTTGGTTCCTCCCAATACTCTGATAACCAATGCTTCCTTGGCACCGGTATTGTCAGCCACTTTAACTCTTGATTCTTGTTGTACCATAATTACTTAGCTCTTTCTAATATTTCAACTAAACGCCATCTTTTGGTTTTACTCAAAGGACGGGTTTCCATGATTCTTACTTTATCTCCCACATTACAGTCGTTTTTTTCATCGTGAACGACATATTTTTTTGTCTTGTGGACAAATTTTCCGTAAAGCGGGTGTTTCATACGTTTAACTTCGGAAACAACAATGGTTTTATCCATTTTGTTTTTGGTAACCAAACCGATACGTTCTTTTCTTAGGTTTCTTGTAATATTTTCCATTTCGTTAATTTCTATTAGTTACCTCTTTGGTTTAATTCCGTCATCAATCTGGCAATTGTTCTACGCATCTTACGGATTTCCATCGGATTTTCCAAGGGTGATACGGCATGACTTAATTTTAAGCTGTCGTATTTCTTTTTCATATCAGCCAATCGTTCTTGTAACTCGGCTGTTTCCATATTTCTAATTTCAGACATTTTCATCT
>Ga0256832_1003381_pt1 | contig 10850 bp, 7 predicted proteins | sample 134614metaG_FD_190534 | JGI IMG/M metagenome (GOLD analysis project Ga0256832, IMG submission 190534) | Hydrothermal vent microbial communities from Lau Basin, Pacific Ocean - 134-614 | ecosystem: Environmental > Aquatic > Marine > Hydrothermal vents | place: Pacific Ocean: Lau Basin | collected...
TTTCCGTACTTGACATTATCGCTTTACAAAGGCATCTCCTCGGCATCGAATTGCTCGACAGCCCCTATAAAAAAATTGCCGCGGATGTCAATAATTCCGGGACCATTACCGTGCAGGACATCATCCAGATGAAAAAAGTTATCCTTGGGCAGAGTAGCAGTTTTACCGGCAATACCAGTTGGAGGTTTATAGATGCATCCTACGTTTTTGAGAATAGCGACCCATTAACCGTGGAAAGCTTTCCGGAAAGCATTGTGATTGACTTCCTTTCGGGAAATGTAGAGGACATGGACTTCATCGGGGTTAAAATCGGAGACTTGAACGGTAGTGTGGTTATTGAGTAGTGTAAAAATCTACTTCAGTCCAACGCTTTCATAATATTGGTTTAATCTTTTTTGTTCTTCTTGGTCATCAACATGCTCAATTTGAACAATTTTATCACTTGAACCAATCGTTATTTTTTGTTTACACCTGTGTATATATTTCTTTTTCTTATGTGTTAGAAAGTCGGTAAAATGTATATAAAACTCATTGGGACTTATTTCTTCTATTTTGCTTTGTCCCCATTCAAGTTGATCAAGTTTTTTTCTACCTTCAATCATATTATTTTCATAGGAATTCGTAATATTCTCTGGACCAATTAAAACTTTATTTCCAACAACATATTTACAATTATTATCCAATAACATACGTGCGGTTGAGTAATCATCTTTGTCTAATGAGTTTCCAAATAATTGTGCAATTTCAATCTTTCTCATTTTCTTCGATTTAGTCATTGTTTCTAAACGCCACCCGACTCACCCACACGCTCACAAATATATACAGTTTATCGCACATTCGTAATACCTCCATTTAAAAAAAATACCCTACCTTTGCCTGCGATAGAAGAAAAAGGGAATTCCGTGCAAACCGGAAACTGTACCCGCAGCTGTAAACTTTGCCGGCATTTCGCCGGATTTTTAGCAATAACCACTGTCCGGATTTTTGGATGGGAAGGGCTAATAAAAGTGAGTCAGAAGACCTTGTCTTTTATTCATACTTTTAACATCAACCTTCGGGAATAAAGGTGGATTAGAAGACGGATGGTGTGCCTACACCTCTTTTTTCCTTTTCGGAAAATAGCTTTTTTCTTTTCCTTTTTTACGCCCGTAGGCTATACAGCATCCGATAATGAGTTATCGCAGACAGGGATTTCTTTGGGGGATTATTTTAGCTTTGGGTCAATCGCTTTGTGCACAGCAGATTGACACCACTTTGTTATTATCCGAAATTACGGTACTGGATTTCTACGCTCCTGAGTCGGTCGTTGATACTAATAGTACCACGCCCCTGCTCCCCTTCCTTCAAATGAAAGGAACGGTCGGTGACCTTCTGGCTAATTATAGCCCGGTATTCATCAAGCAATACGGAGCCGGACAATTAGCATCCTCGTCCATTCGGGGTGGTAGTGCCGCTCACACTACCCTGAAATGGAATGGCATATCTCTGCAAAACCCTATGCTTGGGCAGGTCGATTTATCTTCTATCCCCTCGTTTTTTATCGACAAGACCGGCATCTCTTATGGTAATGAATATGGCATCAACAACACCGAGATAGGTGCCGTCATTCACATCGACAACCTTCCTTTAGACCGAGTGGTAAAACGCATTCAGACCTATTCATCAATTGGTAGCTTCGGGCAATACGAGGCGGGAGTAGGTTTTCACTTTCAACGAAAAAAATGGCAAAACCGGACTCGTTTATTTGGCTTGAACCAAAAAAATAATTATCCCTACACCGACCTATCCGGAAAGCGAATACAACAGACACACGCCCGGCAAACGCAACTGGGTATATTACAGGAAATCGGATTACAATCCAACCCGCATTCGGAATGGGCGATGCGACTTTGGCTACAGGAAAACCACCGTCAAATACCCAAAAATAAACTGCAAAACGAGCAGGTTGCAGAACAAAAAAACAATATCCTTCGCACTCAACTCACTTGGGATAACCACCGCAACAGCACCGTTAAAATGGCATTTATCGACGATAATTTCGTCTATGACGATACCCTTCACAGCATCCATTCACTTAACCGGACCCGGGCTTTTCAAGCCGGCTATCTGCACCGGTCGTCAGCACCACTACTCTGGGCTGTCCACTACCAATATACGACAGCTATGACCAACAATTACTCGCAAAATGTCCGCCGGCAAGAGTGGAAAGGAGAAGTACAATATCAGATGCGCAGCAAGTATCAACACCGGCTTTTGTTATTAAAGTTGCAAGGTGGATTGACGGATGAGCACTTTAATCCTCTGTTGCCAACCATCAGCTTATCGCAAAAGTGGAAGCACCTCCAATGGCAGTGGTCAATCTCCCGTAAATACCGCCTGCCTTCCTTCAATGACCTGTACTGGAGCGAAGGTGGCAACCCCGATTTATTGCCGGAAAAAGGATGGGAAAGCATACTCAACACAAAATGGAAGAAGGGGATTTTTTCCCTGACAACCACCCTCTTCGGTAAACTCATCAATCAATGGATCATCTGGCAGCCAGGCAACTCCGGCTTATGGTCACCTACCAACGCCCAACAAGTCGGCAGCCGCGGAGTAGAACTGAAGGCAGCTATCTTGCAATCTAAAGCTTCGCTCCCGTGGAGCATCACCGGACAGTATTTCTATACCCAAAGTACCCAACTGAAGGGGGAAAATCGAGACAGACAACTCATTTACCAGCCGCGCCACCAGGTAATCGTAAGGGGGTTGGCACAACTCCATTCATGGCAATTCAGCTATAACCACAAAGTAACAGGAAGGGTATTCACCACGACGGATAATAGCGAATCGCTATCCGGCTATGGGCTTGGTACCCTTTCCCTTCAAAAGGAATGGAACCGGCACAAAAGCCATTTAATCACCACCCTCCAAATCGAAAACGTATGGAACAATGATTACGAAACAGTTGCTTTTTATCCCATGCCGAGGCGTTCTTGGCATTTAAATATATTTTATTGGTATTAAGGTACTTATCGTGCCTAAAAAAATTTTAACATGATGAAAAAAATCTTTACACTTTTAAGTTTTACTTTTTTGGTCGGAATGGCAAACGCACAGACTCCTTCGACCTTTGACAACCTCTTGCCACAAATTGACACTTTCCTAAACGGATCAGATGGCACCACCTTATTTAATGACGGGGATGCTATCTTTCCAACCTATTACAATACCGACTGGGGCTATTGGGCGAGTGGTTGGGCAATATCCTCCATGACGGACACATTAACTGCCGGTGCGGCGAACTTGTATAGTGCCATTCCCAGAAGTGGTGTGCAGGAAAGCCTTGGATATGCCGTCGGACAACAAGGGTCTTCAATCTTACTGACCGATGAAGGCCAACTCCAGCCATTAAAAGGCTTATTTATCACCAACACTACCTATGCTTATTTAAGTATGAAATTCGGAGATGACTTTGCCAAGAAATTCGGCGGAGAGACGGGCGATGACCCCGACTTTTTCGTTCTGACAATTAAGGGATTTTGGCAGGGAGAGCAGACTGCTGATAGCATTGATTTCTATCTTGCTGATTTCAGATTTGAGGATAACAGTCAGGACTATATCGTGGATTCATGGGAATATGTTGATTTGAGTAGCTTCGGTACGGTTGATAGCCTTTCTTTTACTTTGAACTCCACCGATGTAGGGGATTTTGGTATTAATACACCATTATTTTTCTGTATTGACCAATTCAACAGCACCGATATTACGGGTATTCGAACTCCACGTGCGCAGGTCAACATCGCTGTATATCCCAATCCGACAACCGAGTTTGTCTATGTTTCCACTCCTCCTAATGGCTGGATTCAGATAGTCAGCCAACAAGGGCGGATTCTCAAAACGATAAAAACTAACGGTGAAACGATGAGGTTGGAAATGAATAATCTCCCATCCGGTACTTACTGGATCCGCTATTTTGATAGAGAACAAAATGGAGTGGTGACTGTTATTAAGGAATAAGGTTTATAGGTGGTTGCGGTGCAACCACCTATAAAAATAAACTATAGCATGTACAAACACCTCTTTGGTCCGATACCTTCCCGTCGTCTTGGGATGTCACTTGGCATCGACTTAGTACCTAGTAAAGTGTGTAGCCTCAATTGCGTTTATTGCGAGGTCGGCAAAACCACCAACCTCACGATCGAAAGAAAGGAGTACACCCCCATTGATGAGATAGAAGAAGAATTACAGCATTATCTGGATAATAACCCGGCTCCAGACCATATTACCATTACCGGATCGGGAGAGCCTACACTTAATTCTAAGCTGGGCGTTTTTATCGAATTTGTCAAAAAAGTAAGTCCAAACATTCCCATTGCAGTATTAACAAATGGAACGCTACTCTACGACCCACAGGTCAGGCAAGAACTAAAAAAAGCAGATATTATCCTGCCTTCCCTCGACGGTGCCACCAAAGGTGCTTTTCTAAAAATAGACCGCCCCAATTCACAACTTAACCTTGAGGAATACATCAATGGGTTAGCTGCGTTTCGCAAAGAGTTTTCGGGAAAAATATGGCTCGAAGTGTTTATCATTCCCGGTTACAATGACGATAAAAAAAATCTAATTGCCTTCAAAAAGGCATTTGAAAAAATAAAGCCCGACAGCATCCAGTTAAATACACTCGACCGCCCGGGACTGGTGAAAAATATCAGAGCTGCCACCAGAGTCGAATTGCAGCGAATCATCGACTTTTGGTCACTGGATAACGTCCTCATCATCGCTGCTGCACCTAAACGAAAGAATATCGTTGCGTACAGGAAAGATGCCGAAACCGCCATCCTCGACACGCTGGCAAGAAGACCCTGCACAATTGATGACTTAACGAACATTCTTGCTATTCCCGAAGCGGATATTCACAGGTATCTGGACGTTTTGGTGTATGAAAATAAGGTTGTCACAACCGAAGGTGGGCGTGGCACATTTTATGAAATAGTGAGGTAGTTGTTAGGTGTTGTTATTCCTATCAAAAAAAAGAGCCGTGCTATTGCACGGCTCGACTAATAACAAATCATAATCTCATGAAAATAAATAAGACGACCTAAATCTTATAATTTGAAACGGCTTCATGAAAATCCGTTGTTTTTTCAGAAAAAGTGTGTAGCTTTCTCTTTTATTGTATGTACCCATGTTTGGTACTAAACTCTAGTTCTTTCGCTTTCAAAAGGGCTCCCTGCCGAAGCAGGGAGCTCCCAAAATGTTGATGGGATTATGATTTATCGTAAGATTATCTTACCACTGCCAAGTGTTCGGTTTTCGGATTCAATTGTAAAGATGTAAATCCCGGCAGCATAATCCTTGCGATAAAACTCATAATTCTTTCCGGTAAAGTTATCGACTTCCAGCAACCTTCCGGTCACATCGAACAACCTAAACCTCAAATTTTCAAAATCCAAGTCTTCTCCGTCGATGGAAATCACCGCCTTTTCTTTAAAAGGGTTGGGAGAGACTTTTATATCTGCGAGCGGGTATTCCGGATTATTCGTGCTGATGATAATGCATCCCTCGTCAAAGTCGAAGAAGTCATTGCATCCTACCAAGCGCACCACTTCATCGGATAATACCGGCTCGTGATAGTCAAAGAAGATAGCAGCTCTGTTGCGAATGTAAGTCCCCAATGGAGTGTTCGATTTTTGAGAAACTTTAAATTTCACAAAGCCCTTGGATTCCTCAGCTCCAGCGCTGCTATCAGGCAAATTAATATTTTCGAAGGTGAATTTGATGTGACCGTCGTCGTAAATTTCAAAATCATAGGGATGACTGCTTGCTCCCGGCTCGATGGTCGAGATATCAAGACTAGTCGGTAACGTATCACGTATCACCATTCTATTAATTGTATCAGTTCCAGTATTTCTAAATACTACCGTATAAGTTAAATCGGTCTTGGGAGAGATGATCGCCTCATCACCGTACCCTTTGGGATAGCCTCTCATAGCTATTACAGTATTATTGGAACTAATCGCCTCCTGTATGTCAATTGATAAATAACGTTCCTGATCGTTTTCAGGAAACTGTGTAACAATTCCTGTTGTATACGGTTGCTCACCCTGCACACAGCCCTCGACAAAAACCGTTGGGTAACTACTACCCGGGTTTCCTTCCGATTGCTCCGCAATTAAACGGTAAGTAGAGCCATCTCCCTGAAGAGAGGTAATCTGAACTTCCTCACCTGCATCCAAATCAATGGGCTTGGCTAGGAAAATAATCTGATCCTCAATCACAAAAGAGTTTCTTTCCTGTATCATATCACCCTGCCCCTCGTTGCGGGCATAGAAGGTAATCTGACCATTATCACAGGTCGCTCGAACCTTGATATCAGAGCCATCCCAGTTTGGAGAAGGTTCACTACACAAGGTGTCGGGAAAAATATGCGCCTGCACCATACTCGCCTGCCCTTCCTCAATACCATCACACGAAACCGCCACATTGATTGTAAAGCTGCCTTCCTGCGAAGGGGCGATGTCTCCCAACTCAAAGCGATAAATACTCCCGTCAATCGTAGGTACAATCGATGAAGAACTGTAACTCAACTCATCATCAAACTGAACTTCGACATAAGCATCTACTGCCGTTGCTGTCCCTGTATTTGCATAAGATACGGTATAGTCCGTATGCTCACAAATCACTACCGGATTAGACGAAATATCCACCGTCATGAACGGGCATCCAATCTCAGCAACAATCGGAAAATCAAATCGCGTAGTATCATAAAATTGATTAAAAGTAACACCAAATCCCAAGGGATTACAAGTCGCCCAATAATCATTGATTGGTAATACCTGCACATTATAAATTCCCGAATCAACCGTCATTTGATAATTTCCTTCTTCGTCCGTTGACGCGAAGTAAGTCGCATCGGCACTTTCTGCCTTTATTATCCACTGCGACAGTGGTGTATCTCCTTCTTCAAATGGATTACATCCATCTTCCGAATAAAAAACCTTTCCTGTTATTTGGTTGGAGTTAAAATTACCATCCTCGTCCGTAGTAATCAAGGTTGCATCATTCCCGACATCCAACTCTGCCGATAAAGAGTTATACCCTGCTATTACAAATCCTTTTCCAACCCTCGGTGCTATTGCTCGGGCAATATCTGTTAGCGACTCATCACCTACAATCTTTGCCCAAATCGTATTGCCATCTTCATCAAACTTAGTCAGAAAGATGTCCGGTAACGAATTGGCCGTAGCCTCGTAATATCCGACAGCGACCAAATTGCCATCCTCCAACTCCAATACATCATTCAAAACATTGGTAATACCCGTTCCGAAACTCCTTCTCCAAACCTCTCCGCCCTCTATATCGTACTTCGCAATGAAGTTTTTGCTAAAGCCATTTGAGGAGCCCACTATAATAATATCACCGGTCTTATCAACAACAATACTACTAACGGATTCCGTCTGGCCGGTATCACCTATCTCTCTTGTCCAAAGGGTATCACCCAGATTATCAATTCTGGCAAGATAGATATTATTACTTGGCGGCACTACAAATTCCTCACGCGTATCGCCCGCAATGATAAATCCTCCCGGAGCGGCAGCGATTGAGATACCCTCTTCCCGCTTGCTATGTCCGTAGGTTCTTCGCCAAAGCTCATTACCCTCCAAGTCCACACTGATAACCAATATGTCATAGTCTCCTTCGACACCCGTTTGCGATGAACCAATAATGGCATAACCATCTCCTTCCGTATTCTTTACTATGTCAAATGCCCGCTCGGAAACATCCGCCGCACCATAAACCTTACTCCATTCTTTCTTTCCATACTTGGAAATTTTGAGTAAGTAAGGACTCGGAGCATCACCGACAGACGGGGTACTTTCCCCCACAATCAGAAAACCATCGTCTTCTGCGTTTATTATTTTAAAGCCATACTCTCTGAACCCATCGTCAACCACTTCTGACCAAATCACCGTACCATCCACATCTGTCCGAACGGCGAAAATATCGAGGTCATAATCTTCCCCGTACGACTCACTGGCACCTACTACGATATATCCTTGATCATTGGTCTGTATGACAGACTCTCCCCAATCTCCTCTAGATCCTCCAAAGGCGACATCCCACCCTTGGGAAAAAGTAACAACCGAACAAAAGAGCAAGAATGCTACAAGGAAGCCCCTTGTAATATAGCCTCTCAAACTACCTGATAGAAAGCCTATCAATACATCCATTTTCTCACTCATTTAGGTCGTTTATCACTTATTACGTCACAAAGATGGAGGTAAAATTTACTTTCTCCAATGACAAAAATTATGATTTGTTGAAAAAAAACTGTAATTTTAGCAATTTATATTACATATTTATAAAATTAAATGGCTAATTATCAATATTTTAAGTAAATTTACATTTGTTGAAAAAAATCATATATTTTTAGATGAAAAAAAATCCATTAATTTCCATATTAAAGACTTTTTCTCCGAGGGAAAGAAGAGCATTCAAAAAATGGGTACTTTCTCCCATCCACAATCAACGAGAAGACTCCGTCAAATTAACGGATTATCTTTTTGCACAAAATCACCTTTTAGACGAAAAATTTTTGGAAAAGAAACGAATTTTTTCAAAAATCTTTCCCAAGGAAAATTTCAACGATGCAAAGATGAGACAAACAATTCATTTTCTAAGAAAAACAGTTGACGATTTTTTGATATACAATGAATTAAAGGAAAACGAAATACGCTCAAAACTAGCACTCGCTAGCGTGTTTCGCAAAAAAAAGTTGCCAAAATCCTACCTAAAAGCCATCAAAAGTGCTTCTGAATTGCAGGAAAAAGCCATCATAAAAGATGAACATTTTCTTAGAAACGAATACCTTATTCAACGAGAGCGCTATATCTATTTTGAGAAACAAAAAAGAAACGTAGAGCTGAATCTTCAGGAAATGTCTGACGCCCTTGATGCCACCTATTTTGCAGATAAACTCCGGCAGAGCTGCCTCATGTTATCACACCAAAAAGTTTACAAAGTGGAGTACCACCCCGCATTAATCGAAGAAATACTCGCCCATATTGAGAAGGAGGATTATTTTAAGATACCCGCAATTGCCATTTATTACCACACCTACAAAGCCCTAACCACGCCGGAGGACAGACGCTACTTCGATCAACTCAAAAACAATATTTTTCAAATGGGTCACTTTTTCACCCAGTTGGAAATACGCGATATTTACCTAATGGCGCTGAATTATTGTATTGGAAAAATGAATGCCGGAGATATGAGCTTCAGGCAAGAGGCTTTTGATTTATATAAAAAAGGAATGGAATCCAAAATTCTAATTCAAAACAACACCTTGAGTCCGTGGACGTTTATCAATATCATATTCAATAGTCTGCAACTGAAAGAATTTGAATGGGCGTACGAATTCATCAACAAATACCAGTCTTACCTGCCGGCAGACCAACGCGAGAACTTCACACATTATGGATTTGCGCGCTATCATTTTGAGCGAGCGGAACACGATGAAGCCATGCAATGGCTGGTGCAAACCGACTTCTCGGATAGTCTTCTCAACCTGAACGCCAAAATGCTTCTTCTGAAGATTTATTACGAAAAGGGAGAAACGGATGCTCTCGAATCTCTGCTGGAAGCCACTCGAACTTATCTACACCGGAAGAAAATCGTGGGTTATCACCGCTCTGTATATAACAATCAACTTCGATTGTTGAGAAAACTAGCAAGGGTCAACCCTTTCAGCCGAAAAGAGAGAGACAAGCTCCGAATGGAAATTGAAGAATGTACTCCCCTCCTTGAGAAAAAATGGCTCCTGGAACAATTGAGCAAATTGGGATAGGTGATACAATTCCCGGCTCTTCACTTCCTTCCTCTTTGCCACCAGGCAAAAGCCAAGGTCGTCCAGAAACTAAAGGCAGCATAAACAATGGCGGGCTTAGTCATCGCCGGTTGGCGGAGTATCGTATCTGTTATCAGCAATGCCAATGTCGTATTTTGCAATCCGATTTCGATACTTAATGTAATACTATTTCTGATAGAAAACCCTTCAATTCGAGGCAGGTAAAATCCAAATATCAAGCCGAGCACGTGTAGCAACAAAGCGTATGGCAGGATACTCCAAACATCCGTCAGCGTCAGTCCAATTCCGCCCTGCGATTGATCGCCAAATAGTAATATTCCGAAAACGCTCCCTAACATTAGCAACGTCACTCTCTTGATAAATTTGCTGTATTTTAGCGTAAATTGGGGAAATCTCCTTCTGATTAACACTCCCAATAACGCGGGAATCAAGGTCACAAATAATATCTGCCATACCGTATCCCAAAATGGTAAACGAATAGCCTGATTTTGCCGGACGAAAAAGCGAAGCGCCACATTCGTGAAAAACGGAATGGAAATTAGCGTCAATAGAGCATTAACGGATGTTAGTGAAATTGAAAGCGCCGTATTCCCCTTGATGAGATAAGATACGTAGTTGGAGGTCGTCCCGCCCGGACATAATGCCACAATAAATAAACCGACTTTAAAAGCGGGAGACAGTGGAGAAAACCAGGCGATTAGAAATGCAATCATTGGGAGGATTATCATTTGTGACAACAAGCCCAATACAAAAGCACGAGGCCGGATGGCAACCGCCTTGAATGCATTCAGATTAATGGACATGCCCACCGCAAACATAATCAATGCCAAGGCAAGACTAATTAAGAGGTTTAGAGGCATCAGCTATGAATTATTGGCGATAAAATCCATGAGGTTATCCACGTACTTACGATTATTGAACAGGCGAGGTACCTTGTGCTGTCCTCCCAGCTTTCCTCTTCTTCGCATCCAATCATGAAAGGTGCCCGGTCGCAATTGGT
>Ga0256832_1003382_pt1 | contig 10849 bp, 10 predicted proteins | sample 134614metaG_FD_190534 | JGI IMG/M metagenome (GOLD analysis project Ga0256832, IMG submission 190534) | Hydrothermal vent microbial communities from Lau Basin, Pacific Ocean - 134-614 | ecosystem: Environmental > Aquatic > Marine > Hydrothermal vents | place: Pacific Ocean: Lau Basin | collected...
ATTTGTACCCAACTAAAGGATCGGGGAGCTGACGAAGGAATATCCCCGAGCCGGCCTCTTAGACTAAACAAATCTCCAAAATCCGCTCCCCGATCTTCCTGCGTCAGCCTGCCTGCTGCAGGCAGGCTCGGGGATCGGAGATGGGGTACCCCACACTCATCATCAGAATCACAAATCACCCGGATTGACCCCCGATTCCACCGATTAGGCCGATTTCTCCGATTTCACCGCTTTCACCGATTCTCCCCCCCCAACGTTAAGAAAAAATTTACCTACATTTAAGGCGTTAAAAACAAATAAGCCATTGGTGTTTTACAAAAAACAGCTCATGAGGATTTTGCTACGGCCTTTGATTTTGTGCTTGGTCATGTGGATGGCAGGCGGTAGCGGGGCGTGGGCGCAGGATCCGGTATTTTCCCAGTTTTATGCGGACCCTTTGGGCTTGAATCCCGCTTTGTCGGGCGTTTCGTGGGCGCCGCATATAGCCTTTAATTACCGCAATCAGTGGACGAATTGGGCGGGGGGTACGGCTTATGAGACCTATGCCGCTTCTTACGACCAGTTTGTGGAGGGTTTGAACAGCGGCTTTGGGCTTTCTTTGGTGAGCGACAATCAGGGGAGAGGTTTGGTGAAGACGACCGGTGTGCGGGGCGTGTATGCTTATCGCGTGCGGGTAGAGGACGATTTTTTTCTGCAGTTTGGCTTGGAGGCCGGTCTGAGGCAGATGAGTTATGATTGGGATCGCCTGATTTTTCCGGATCAGATAGACCCGCTCAACGGGCCGGTGGACGGCAATGGCAATGCCCTGCCCACGGCCGAGCTGCGGCCGAAATTGGCGCAGCTGACGTACCTGAATGTAGGTGCGGGCCTGGTGGCTCATTTGCCGAAAGGCTATATAGGCATCAGCATGAGGCATCTCAACAGGCCTGCGGTAGAGGTTTTGAGCAACAGTGTGGAAAGTGTTGACGGGCTGCCGATTTTTTTCTCTGCCCATGCGGGTTGGCAGATTTCCTTGGAGCGGGGCAATAAGGCCCGGAGTGCCGCGTTTTTATCACCGAATCTGTTGTTTGTCAGGCAAGGCGCTCAGGGGCAGTTGACCGGCGGTTTTTATGCCGGTTTGGGGAGTTTTTTTGGGGGTGTGTGGTATCGCCATGCTTTCAACAATCCCGATGCCTTGATTTTTAGTGCGGGGGTGCGCAAAGGCGTGTTTAAATTCGGCTATAGCACGGACATTACGGTTTCTCAATTGGCGAGCTACCGGGCGGGTTGGGTGCATGAATGGTCTTTGGGGATTTTTCTCGATCAGAGCCGCAGTTGGCAGGAAAAACGCCGGAGAAACAGGTACAACGACTGCAATGAGCTGTTTCGCTGATTTGTTTGCTATGCGGCAAATGGAAGATTTTTTGGGCGATATGCTTGGCAGTCCGATTTTAATGTCTATATTTGTACGTTCATTTTAAAATAGTTCTCAAAAACTCTCTTTGGTGATGAAAAAACTCTTGAATCTCAATGCTCTCCTCCTGTTGGCAGGTGTGCTCTTGCTGAGCGCCTGCGGTTCTAAAGAGCGCTCGGCCACTACGGGCTGGGCCTATAACGATACCAAATGGGGAGGATTCGAAAAGCCCGATTATGAAGGCCAGATTACCGGCCCCAACTTAGTGCTTGTACAAGGCGGTACTTTTGCCATGGGCAATGTGCAACAAGATGTGATGTTTGAGTGGAATGCCCAGCCGCGTCGCGTTACGGTTTCCTCTTTTTACATGGATGAGACGGAAGTTACCAACCTGGATTATCGCGAGTATCTCTACTGGTTGGAGCGCGTGGTTGGTGAGTCTTATCCCGAGGTGGTGGAACGCGCTTTGCCCGACACCCTGGTTTGGCGCGAAGAACTGGCCTACAACGAGCCTTTTGTGGAGACTTATTTCCGCCATCCTTCCTTTAACGATTATCCCGTAGTGGGTGTAAGTTGGGAGCAGGCTTCGGATTACGCCAGTTGGCGCACTGACCGCGTCAATGAGATGATTCTGGTAGAGCGAGGTATTTTGGAGTTGAATACGGAGCAAAAAGACGACGACAACTTTAATACGGAGGCTTATTTGCTGGGGCTCTATCAGGGGTCTGTGCGCAAAAATTTGAAAGACCTGCGTACCGGAGGCGAGCGCCCCGTTCGCTTTGAGGACGGTATCCTTTTGCCGGAATACCGCCTGCCCACAGAGGCCGAATGGGAATACGCCGCTTTGGCTCTGCAGGGCGAGTTGGTTACCGAGCAGGATGAGCGCATCAGCGATCGCCGTATTTATCCCTGGCCGGGCAACACCGTTCGCTATCAGCGCCATGGCAAGTATCAGGGCGCCATCATGGCCAACTTTAAGCGCGGCGGTGGCGACTATATGGGTCTTGCCGGCCACCTGAATGACCGCGCCCATATCCCTGCGCCTGTGCGTTCTTTCTTCCCCAACGACTTTGGCCTTTATAACATGGCCGGCAACGTGAGCGAATGGACAGCCGATGTCTATCGCCCCCTGACGCCCATGACATTGAGCGATGTGGAAACTCAGGACCTCAACCCCTATCGGGGTAATGTCTTTATGAAAAAGAAATTAGACGAGGAAGGCAATCCCGAGCGCGACAGCTTAGGCCGCATCGTTTATATTCCGGTTACGGATGAGGAAGCTGCCAGCCGCGAGAACTACAAGCGTGGCGATGTGCAGAACTATCTCGATGGGGATAAGGAATCCGAGGTCTATTACGACTATGGAAAGACGACGCTTATCAGCGACAAGGCCCGCGTCGTAAAAGGCGGCTCCTGGGCAGATCGCGCCTACTGGCTCTCTCCGGGTACGCGCCGCTATATGGACCAGGACCGCGCCTCCAAAACGGTGGGCTTCCGCTGCGCCATGACGCGCATGGGCAGTCCGGATGGCAATGACGATTCGGCGGGTAACCACTTCCCCGTGAAGAAGAAAAAAGTCAAACGCCGCTACAAATAAAAAAATAAAAAGGCTCTCGCGTAGCGAGGGCCTTTTTACTTTGTGGCTGAAATGGAAAAACTTTACCGGCATTATTTGCATAGCACGGGCATCTGCACCGACAGTCGTAAGGTGGAGAAGGGGTGCTTATTTTTTGCCTTGCGAGGAGAGCGCTTTGACGGCAATCGCTATGCCTTGCAGGCTCTGGAGGCCGGAGCCTCTTTTGCCGTAGTGGATGACTCTTCCCTGCCGCAGGATGAGCGTCTCATCCGGGTCAAAGACAGCCTGTGGGCCATGCAGCAACTGGCCCGTCATCATCGCCGGCAATTCGACATTCCCGTGCTGGCTGTTACGGGCACGAATGGGAAGACCACCACCAAGGAATTATGTGCTGCTGTTTTGTCAAAATTTTATCGCCTGCACTACACCCGGGGCAATTTCAACAACCACATCGGCCTGCCTTTGACCATCCTCTCCATGCCTCGGGATACGGAATTCCTGCTCCTCGAAATGGGCGCCAATCACGCGGGCGAAATTGAGGCTCTGTGCCGCATTGCCGAACCCGATTTCGGGCTTATCACGAATGTCGGCATGGCTCACTTAGAGGGTTTTGGCAGTTTTGAGGGTGTGAAGCAGACCAAGTCGGAGCTCTATCGCTTTTTGGCAGAGCGCGACGGTCTGGCTTTTGTAAACCTGGATGAGCCTCATTTGCAGGAATTGCTGCCGGCGGGTTTGAAGACCTTTACTTATAGCAGCAAGAAACCCGGGGCTGATGTGTTTGTCCGCTGCATAGAGGCGCATGGCAGCTTGCGACTGGCCTTTGAGGAACAAGGGCAATGGCATGAAGTGGAGATGGCGCTGTCGGGCGAATACAACTTTCGCAATGCCATGACGGCCGTGGCTGTGGGCCTGTTTTTTAGCAGAAGGTCGGCTGTCGCCACTGAAAAAGCGGCGGAAAACATCACCCGTGCCCTGGAGGGCTATCGTCCCCGCATGAATCGCTCGCAGTGGGTAGAGCGAGAAGGGCGTTTTTACTTTCTCGACGCCTACAATGCAAATCCCGTTTCCATGCGCCTCGCGCTTGAGGATTTTGCGAAAGCTAAGGGCGCTTTTAAAGTTGCCGTGCTGGGAGAGATGCTGGAGTTGGGAGTTTATTCCGAACAGGCGCATGAAGCGTTGTTGGCACAGGCCCTGCGCTTACCCCTGGACCGGATTGTGTGTGTGGGCGAGGGTTTTGCGAAAGCAGCAAAAGCGGCCGGCCTGCCGTGGTTTGCCCATGCAGGGGAGGTGAAAGCCTGGCTGCAGCAGCAGTCTTTGCCTCCACAAAGCCGCATTTTTTTGAAGGGCTCCCGCAAGGTGGCTTTGGAGGGTGTTTTATAAAGAAAGACCCTGCACAGCGTGCAGGGCCTTTTGCATTTCTTTTACGCGCGATACAAATGAGCCGCTTTGCTCAGCTGTTGGCGGGCGCAGTGGATGCGGCTTTTGACTGTGCCCATGGGGAGGTTGAGCGTTTCTGCGATTTCTTCGTATTTGTAGCCTTCTACGAACATCTTAAAGGGGCGGGAGTAGATGGGTTTGAGTTGATTGACCAGCGACTCCAGTTCGCCTATGGTGAGCAGGGAAGGGCCTTGGTTGGGGGCAGTTTGGTGTGCCTGCTCAAACAGATGGCTGCCCGTGGGTGCCGTGGTCGTGTTGCGGTAGCGCTTCTTGCGATAAATGTTGATGAAGGTGTTGCGCATGATGGTGGCCAACCAGGCGTGGAAGTTGGTGCCCATCTCAAATTTGTCGCGATGGGTGAATGCCCGCATGGCAGTTTCCTGAATGAGGTCTTTGGCGTCTTCGCGATTGTTGGTCAACTTATAGGCCAAGCCCATGAGTTGATGTTGAAGGTTGTCAAACTGGCTGTTGAATTCTCTGATTCCCATTTTGTGCTTTGGTTTTGTTTGAGACCCCTGGAAGGAGTTTTACGCTTTCGCAAAACTCCTTCGCCGAGGTTCCAAATCGGTTTTAGAGAGTGTGTGGTTCTTATTCAGTCTTGCTGCCGTGTTAAAAGCGCGGCCATGGCCAGAATGAGCCATAAACCGATGAAAAAGACAGCAACTTCCATAAGTCAAAAAAATTCGCAGAAGCTGTTACAGCCTACTACGTGTGTTACAGGTCATGTGGTTTGCTCTAACATAGTGCCAAATTTCGTTCCTAAAAGCGGGGGCAGGTCGGGTTTTTTGCGTAAGTTATTGATATTCAGTGAGTTATGGAAGGAGATTTTTTTGGCACGGCGGTCTGTTTTTTTTTGACCTTCCCAAAATGAAAGGGTTTTTTGTCGTATTGGGGCATTTTGGGTTTGTTTATTAGAAATAAGGCTTGTATCTTTGCCCTCGCTTACAGGGTCGGGTGGCCGAGCGGTTAGGCAGAGGTCTGCAAAACCTCGTACGGCGGTTCGAATCCGCTCCCGACCTCCGGAGACAGAGGGGCTTGCACGGCAAGCCCCTTTCTTTTTACAGAATTTTCTTTGATGAAATTTGGTACGGTTCGCAAGAAATGGTTGTTGAGTTGGGTGCTGCCTGCGCTTTTGGTGGTTTTGTTCTTTTACATTCGCTATCAGTATCTCAAGCCCGGCTTAAAGCACGGTACGCAGGCGCCCGACTTCAGCGCTTTGAGCCTGCAGGGCGATACGCTGCGTTTGGCAGAGCTGAACAGCGACAAGTACGTACTGCTGTATTTTTGGGGTAGCTGGTGTAGTGTTTGCCGAAAGGAAAATCCCAAATGGATTCCCGTTTATGAGCGCTGGGCGGCTTCGGGGAAGTTTGAAATCGTGGGGATTGGGATAGAGCAGCAGGCCTCCCGCTGGCAGGCGGCCATCAAGCGGGATGCTCTGCCCTGGCCCCTTCAATTGGCCGATGGAGTGGGCTTGAATCTGGAGCCGGCATCTGTCAGCGATTTGTATGAAATCAAGAGCGTGCCCTCCAAGTATTTGCTGAAGCCCGGCGGCACCATCATCGCAGTAAACCCCTCTCCGCGGCAGGTGAATCGCCTGTTGGAGAAGTTTTTGGGAGAGTGAGAAGGGGCGTGCTGTGTGGATTTTTTTTATCTTTAGGAGGCGTAAAACCAAATTTTAGCTCAAGTCATGCCGGATTTGCAAGGCACTTGTCCTAACTGTGGAGGGCATCTTCGTCCTGAAGATGCGTTTTGTGGTCATTGCGGGCAGAAGGTTCCAAGGGGGATGCCGACTGTGGGCGAGTTGTTGAGTGAGTTTTTTTCCAACTTCCTCAATTTTGATTCCAAATTTTTCCGGACGCTCAGGGATGTTTTTGTTCCGGGCAAGCTTACTCAGCTCTTTTTTGCGGGCATTCGCAAGAGCTATTACGCGCCCTTCAGGTTGTTGATTTTTTCTTCCTTTCTCTTTTTTGCCACGTTCAGCCTGACGAAGTTTCACGAGGAAATTAAGAAGAGCATAGACCTGGGCTCAGTTACAAAGGAGTATGCCCAAAAGATGATTGCACTGGACAGGATTGACAGCACGGCTGTTTCCGTTTTGGAGGCGCTGCCGGAAGAAAAGCGGGCCGATGCCGGGCTGGTAATTGACAGCCTGAAGGCTTTTTTGAGCACCGATATAGACTCCATGCACTTTGCCTTTATGGGAGGGGAAAAGTGGTACTTTTCAACCCGGGATGTGCTTTTGCTCAGTCCGGAAGAGTTGGTGGACAAATATGGCATTACTGATTTTTGGGGCCGGATAGCCGTGCGGCAGATGTCTAAGACCATTCAAAACCCTTCAAACTTTGTCTTTACTTTGATTGGAAACATCTTTTGGTTGTTGTTGATGTTGATACCCGTGATGGCCTTGGTTTTGAAGGTGCTGTATTGGCGTCAGGGGAGGTACTATATCGAACATTTGGTGTTCCTGTTGCATCAACACTCCTTTTTCTTTATTTTCGGAACCATCATGCTGGGGCTGTTGAGCATTTTTCCTTCCCTGTTCCCTTGGGGAGTGGGCTTGGCAGCATGGTATTTTTTCCTTTCGATGCTGCGTTATTACGGGCAGGGGGTGTTGATGACTTTCGTCAAATGGGGCATCTTTTCGGTGCTGTATGTGGTTTTTGGATTTATGCTTTTTTCGGGGGTTATGGTTGTCAGTTTTATGGTCTTTTGAGCATAAACCCTTTGCCGGTAAAGGTGTTACATCACAGGGAAAAGGAGAAAGGGCGTTGCTTTGGCAGTTTTCCTGCTTTTATGCTGACAAATTGTCGCGTTTGCCTTCTCTGGCAAGCATATTGCGGGCCCTTTTCAGGGAAAGTTTTAACGAAAAAGAGAAAACCATGACTACGGATAAAAAGGAAGCTCTTCGGGAAGAAGAACAGGAGCAGCAATCCGTGGAATCTGCTGCTCAGGAAGAAACCTTGCCAACTGAAGATGCCCCTTCGAAGGAGGGCGGCTCAAAAAAAGATAAAGTGAGTAAACTCAAGAAGAAAAACGAAGAACTCCAACAGGAAGTGGAGGAGTTGAAAGATAAGTATCTGCGCCTTTTTGCGGAGTTTGACAACTACAAAAAGCGCATGTTGCGCGAGAAGATGGAGTTGTTGGAAACGGCTTCAAAAGACACCATTAAGGCCTTGCTGCCTGTTTTGGACGATTTTGACAGGGCTAAAGCTGCAGCCGGGGAGGAAAACAGCAAGGAACCTTTTAGCGAAGGAGTGGAGTTGGTGTATCAAAAATTGCACACCATCTTGCAGCAACTCGGACTGGAGCCCATGGAGTCCACCGGAAAAGATTTTGACCCTGACCACCATGAGGCCATTGCAGAAGTTCCTGCTCCTTCGGAGGAGCTGAAAGGCAAGGTCGTAGATACCGTCGAAAAAGGCTACAAACTGAAAGATCAGATCATCCGCCACGCCAAAGTAGTGGTGGGTAAATAAGAGCACTGAAGTATGGCAACGAAGCGCGATTACTACGAAATCCTGGGTGTTTCCAAGACGGCGACGCAGGTAGAGATCAAAAGGGCCTATCGCAAGGTGGCCATGAAATACCACCCCGACCGCAATCCGGGTGACAAAGAGGCCGAGCGAAAGTTTAAAGAAGCGGCCGAGGCTTATGAAGTGCTCAGCGATGAAGACAAGCGCGCTCGTTACGATCGCTATGGTCATGCCGGAGTAGGCGATCAGGGAGCCTGGGGCTCGGGGGGCATGACGATGGACGATATTTTTGAGCACTTCAGCGACATTTTTGGTGGCGGCAGCGCTTTTGAGAGCTTTTTTGGCGGTGGCGGAAGTAGAGCCCGCTCTGCGAGGGGCCAGCGTGGAGGCAATCTGAAGATCAAGGTGCCCCTCACCATGGAGGAAATGGCCCGTGGAGTAACCAAGAAAATCAAGATTAAAAAATACGTTACCTGCGATAGCTGCAAGGGCTCGGGGGCCAAAAATGCCGGAGCTGTACAGACTTGTACCACCTGCCGCGGTACGGGCTATGTGCGGCAAATCAGAGATACCTTCCTCGGCCAGATGCAAACGACTACGGCCTGCCCCACTTGCTCGGGCAGCGGCCAGGTCATCAGTGCGAAGTGCTCTAAATGCCGCGGCGAAGGCCGGGTGTATGCAGAAGACACAGTAACCATTGATATCCCTGCCGGCGTTACAGACGGCATTCAGTTGTCCATGAGCGGCGCAGGCAATGCCGGGAAACAGGGCGGTCGCTCGGGCGACTTGCTCATTACCATCGAAGAAAAGCCGCATCCCTTCCTGCATCGCGACGGCCAAAACCTGGTCTATGAGCTCTACCTCAACTTCGCCGATGCAGCCCTCGGCACTTCGGTAGAAGTGCCCACCATAGACGGAAAAGTCAGAATCAAAATACCGGCCGGCACGCAAAGCGGCAAGATCTTTCGCCTCAAGGGCAAAGGCCTGCCCTCCCTGCAATCTTACGGCCAAACGGGCGATCAGCTCGTTCACGTAACCGTCTGGACACCCAAAAAACTCACCGCCGAGGAACAGGAACTGCTCGAGCGCATGCGCAAATTGCCCAACTTCCAACCCGATCCCGGAAAATCGGAAGGCAGCTTCTTTAAGCGGATGAAAGAGATGTTTAGCAGGTGATATGCTCTAAACAGATTCCCATGAAGCAGTTATTCTTCCTAAGTTGGGCCGCTATCTTCCTCTTGTATAGCTGTGGCGAAACGCCCTACTATGCCGAATACCGGAGTTTGCCCGACAGCGGCTGGACCTATGCCGACAGCATCCCCTTCTCCTTTGAAGTGAAAGATACCTCCAAAGCCTACGACCTCTTACTCCGCCTGGACCACAGCCCTGATTTTCCTTACAGCAACTTTTACGTGCAGATTCACACCCGCTATCCCGATGGCAAAAGCCTGAAGCAAGTCCTCTCCTTAGAGCTGGCCGCCAAATCAGGCCTGTGGTTTGGCCGCTGCAACCGCAAACGCTGCTCGCTCAGCCTGCCCCTGCAAGAGCAGGTACACTTCAACCAAACCGGCACCTATCACATCACCCTTGAGCAGTACAGCAGAAAGGATACCCTGACGGGAGTCTTTGGTGTAGGCCTGGAGCTGTGGGAGAGGGAAGAGCAGGATTCCCGAAATTAGAGCGAATTTCAGGAATTTATTCCTGAAATTCGCTCTAATTTCGGGAATAAGTCTTATCTTTGGCACAAATAAGATGCCATGATTCCCCGTTTTTTACACGAGCAGGTCAAAGAGACGCTTCTCAGGCGCGATAAAATTGTCGTGGTTTATGGCCCGAGGCAGGTGGGCAAAACGACTTTAATTAAAGGCGTTTTGGAGGAATTGCCTTTTAAGTCGCTCTACGTGGATGCCGATTTTGCCAACATCAGAGAGGTGTTTTCGAGCAGGGATCTGTCGGCCATGCAGGAGGTGATTGGGCGGCACGAACTGCTTTTTCTGGACGAAGCCCAAAACATTCGGGATGTGGGCGTGGCTTTAAAGCTCTTGCACGACCATTTGCCGTCTTTGAAGATCATCGCCAGCGGCTCTTCTTCCTTTGAATTGGCGAACAAAATCAGCGAGCCTCTCACGGGGCGCACGAAAACCTATTTTCTCTATCCGGTCTCTATGGGCGAACTCGCTCTGCTACATACGCCTTTTGAACTGAAGCAGCAGCTTTCAAAATATCTGACTTACGGCATGTATCCCGAAGTGTTGATGCTGGAAGGGCGGCAGGAAAAAATAGCTCATTTGAAGGAACTTTCTTCCGCTTATTTATACAAAGATGTGTTGCAACTGGCCAGCATCAAACATTCCGATAAGATTTATAAGTTGCTTCAATTGCTGGCTTATCAGACGGGGTCTCTGGTCTCTTTGGAAGAAGTTGGCAAGAGCCTCGGCATGGACAGAAAAACGGTAGAGCACTACATTGACTTGCTGGAAAAATCCTTCATCATCTTTCGCCTCTCGGCTTACAGCCGGAATTTGCGGAAAGAGATCAGCAAGCGCTCCAAGATTTACTTTTACGATCTTGGCATTCGGAATGCCCTTTTAGATAACTTCAACGAGCCGGAGCTCCGGCAGGACATCGGGGCCATGTGGGAGAATTTCCTGATTGTGGAGCGCTTCAAAAAAAGGCATTACAGCCAAGCCTACGGAAAGTCTTATTTTTGGCGGACGTACTCGGGCGCAGAGCTGGACTATGTGGAAGAGTACGACGGCCAACTCCACGGCTACGAATTCAAGTGGAAGAAGCGCAGGAAGCGCCTTCCGAAAAGCTGGCTGGAGGGATATGCGGGAGCGACTTACCAGCTGATAGACAGAGATAATTTTTTAGATTTTGTACTGTGATTAAAAATACGCTTTCGCAAAACATCACCCTGCTTTGGGGCCTGCTCGCGGTCTTGTCGCTGTGTGCAGCGCTCAGCGCCTG
>Ga0256832_1003383_pt1 | contig 10849 bp, 6 predicted proteins | sample 134614metaG_FD_190534 | JGI IMG/M metagenome (GOLD analysis project Ga0256832, IMG submission 190534) | Hydrothermal vent microbial communities from Lau Basin, Pacific Ocean - 134-614 | ecosystem: Environmental > Aquatic > Marine > Hydrothermal vents | place: Pacific Ocean: Lau Basin | collected...
GCTATCTCTAAAGTTGACCTCGCGGGCAGGGATAACATTACCCGGCAGAGCATTGTCGCCCTGCAAATAACCCTGAATGAGGTTGAGGTAACTCTGGCCCGGTTGTGGCTGTACAGGACAGGCCAAATACACGGATGTGGCCGTATCCGCTAAACCGATGGGGCGACGGCGTGACCAGCGCGCCGGAACGTGAGTGCTTAACTCGGGATGCCTGTCACCGGGTGCTCTTTTCCATACGAGTTGAGCGTTCCTGGCCACAACGTCTTGAAGTGCCACTAAATCGGCGGCGCGATCATTATCGTCCTCCGGGATTTTGGCCGCATCAAGAAATCCTACACGGAGCCTGGAAAGGAAATTTCTAGCCGCCTCACTGGCCATCACTGAGCCGGATTCTTCGTTCACGGTGACATTCTGTTGCTCATAAATCCGTCTAATGCGTTTGGGCTCTGAGTGCGTAAGCAGAAGATCGCATTGCAGTTGATTCTCTTGTTCAACCTTGCTGGAAAGCTCAGATGCCAAAGCACTTGGTAATGCCTTGGATTCGGCGTTATACAGAACCACTGAAAAATTGCTGCGTTCGTGAGGCAGAAGCTTTAAATATTGTTCTCCTACATTGCCAAAGGCTTTGGCGGCGACGCCCGGTTCAATATCAAGTGCGTCGTCGCCGTCCTGTCGGTTTCTCCTTAAGGGAGGCTCTGCAAGCGTATAATCATAGGATGTGTCAGCTGCTGATAGGAGTATCGGCTGATCGCAATCAAAGCCAATACAGACTTCTGGGTAATAGTTCGCAAGCAGCTCAAACTGAACCTGAGAAAACAGAAGGTCCGCACGGAAAATATCATCTTCTTCCGCTTCAAGGACATCATGAATCAGTTTTGCAGCCTGACAGGCTTTGATATGAATCTCAGCAAGGCGTAGAGGGTGCCACGGTGTAACGATGGCTGCCGGACTCCCGGCTCCGACATTGGCCACACCAAATCGCAGAATTTCCTGCCAAAGTTTTTCTCGGGCGAGATCATTGCTTGCTTGTTCTACAAGGGCAACGAGTAACCCGTCATACTCTATCGCCTGTTGAGAAAACGCAGTTGAACTTATTCCGGGACCTTTAGGTGCGATCCAGTTACGAATGGCTTCCGAGTAGACAACGCGGAAGGCTTCAAACTTTTCGCCGATAATTTTGGTCGCTTCTTCGCCTAATAGGCCGGAAAGCTCCGTCAATTTACTCAGAAAGGCTTCGCTTCGATCACCACTTTGCTTGTTCGGTGCAACGAGCTTTCCGTCATTCGTATTCGTGACATCGCGAATTGTGTTGACATCATTTAATGCGATACGCTGAATGCTTCCTTTTGCGCTGACGGATTGTCTTGTGATGTCTGCGGTAGGCAATAGAGCATACTTCTCTTCTTCATTGGCCACATTCAACAAGTCATCTGGCATAGCAGTCGCAATCGCATCAACAGGCATTTCCCAGTGAAAGATTAGCTTGGCCTTGACGCCATTGGGGTCGAGTACGGCTTCGAATTTGATTGATCGAGCCTCTTTAGACCCGGATGCTGTTTTAGCAAGATCGTCATCGGCTTGTGGAAAGTAAAATTCCATCAACTTTCCGAAATCTAATTCGACTTTGTCCCCCAAGATGGCCTGAAGCCCTCTGTAACGAAACGCGAAGTACCGCGCTACCTTCGGGTTTTTCCCGCGCCAAAAGCTTTTTTCTCTTGCGTTGGGAATACGAATTGATAGTTTCTTTTCGGTTAAATCGTCGTCACTGACTCTGCGGCGCAAGCTGTCCAGGGTATCCAGTAATCCAACCAGAAAGTCATAGTAAGTTTGAGGATTGCGATAAATGTATCTCTCCCATTTTCCGGACAACTTTTTATCACGTGCCAAATGTTCTCGGTGTGTTTCAAAAAAATCTTGTAAATCGTCCGATGGATCTTTTGGAAAACTGCTCGATAGCAGCTCCCGCTCTTCTTCTTCAAGTAAATCGTCAAATTCATCATCAAAGAATTTGATTGTTGCTTCGCCTAAAGGCGTTGACGAGGATTTTGTGATGCCTTCGAAAAGGTCAGAGATAGATCGCCAATCTAAATCAACCAATCCTTTTTGCTCTTCTGACCAATCATCAATACGTAAATCGGCATCCAAAAACTTTTCAATGGCCTGGTATTCTGATTCATCTAGGCGTTCGGAAATATCATCAAAGTTTGTGCGTAATTGTTCTCTGGGGATAGGCTCACCTTTTTCGGTTTCCTGTACCAGAAGAGGTCGAACCTTTCTATGCAGCCGTTTAAATATCTTGTCCCACTCCTTGGTTGAATTACGCTTCTTTTCAGGTATGCGATCAAAGTAACCTGAATAACGCGGAAGTTTTAAGCTCGGAAGGGCATTATCAATCGCTTTTTGTAGAGGAAGTCCCTTGGTGATTATTCCTTCTGCAATAGAAAGAACAAAATCTGCAAACGTCTCAATTGTTCTTGCGGCATGAGTATTGTTTGCCGACTCAAGGGCAGTGAGCAAATGTTCGCGCTTAGGTCCATCAACATATACTGTGGTCAGGCCTACATGATCAACCCAGGCACCATATCGTGACCTCAGTGTGTCAGTTTCGATTTTAGTAACTTTTTCGACGCTCTTATCGTTACGCTGAAGCTCTTCGTGTGATGCGGCGAAGAGTACGGCGCGTATGCCTTCCGGTAAGCGACAATGACGCCAGTGCGTAATAGATTGATCGCTTCTCGCTTCGGGGGGGAGAGTCGCTTCAGGGTCAAATAAATTAGGAATTTTTACCGCAACATCGGACGACGTATTCGAGTCAGTCAATACGACATCTGCAATCGAGCGCACAAGTGATGCTTCAAGACCAAGCATGCAAAAGCGCATGGAGCCATCCGGTTCCTGATCCAGATTGCCCTTTATAAAATCGAGCGCGACTGCCGCGATGAGTTCGTTTCTTGTCATTTATTGCTCCTGAACGGGTTCTCAACGTAGGCACAATCATCAGATAGGCGACGAAGTAATCCTAATGTCCTTAAACGCTGTTCTAAACGCTGCGTATTTTGCATGAAGGCATTTTGATCAGTTGGCAGAGCTCCAAACGCTCTCTCTGCTTCTTTGGCACCGATTACCAAACGGAAACGCTCATAGAGTTTTGCGAGAAAGCGGTGGTATTCCTCCCTACCTTCATCCACGACACACATGACCAAGGCTTTGAGTAGAGAATCATCTGGCGAGTACCATGTTCCCGTGCCACGCCGTGATACTGCCAATCCAATTTGCTTTGCCCATTCCATATGTACTTTGGCCACATGCTGCTGGTGACGCTTCTCGGCATAGGTTCTTAAGGCATCAAAGATCGTATCCGGGTCACCGGAGGGCGGGCCATCGTCTGGCTGCCACTCATAGCGTTCGGTAAGATATTCCCGTACTGCTTCTGCAGGCGCTCTGGCTTGTAGCGCTTCTCTCCAGCGTTTATCGTTTTTTGCAGATTCTATATATGCACGAACAGCTCGTGTCGATAGCATACGGTTCGCACCGAAATTCTCTTTTGAGAGTTCAAAGAGTGTTGTTCGGCGAGGTGAGGCGATTTCCAAGACAAACTTGGGTTCACTGGCGTCGCCAACTTCTTCATTCGCTCGTTTGAGCATATATAAAAGCATGTGTAACGAAGAGAGGCGCATCAATGGGTCGAGCAATGCTTCGCCGGATAAATCCAGATTAAGCAGGCGAGTCCATGTTTCGGCAAGATCTTCGTATTCCGGGCGCTCGGAAAAAGGTAGATATCCAATAGTGCTCGACACCAAATTTGAGTCGATCTTATACCCATCGGGTAACAGCGCTCGAACGACGCGATTCCAGGTTTCATCTTGGCGCAGCAATTTCTCGGAAATCAATTCGGCGAGCTCTTTCCCCTTACCGCTTCGGTTCAACATCAGGTAAAGCAGTTCACCGCTTCTTGCAAAGAATCGTCTGTCGGGGCTTCCGTTTACATTAGCCGGTAAATCCGCATACAGGCAGTTTGGGCCGTACGGAAATAGAAAGCGAGAGGTCCATCGACGTTGGCGGTGTGGTTCTATCGCTGTAGTTTGAAAGAATTCTACGACGCGGGAAAGCCGGGCGAACGAACCAAAGCGGTCTTGTAGATATCCGAAATCATCATCTGTAGAAAATGTTTTTAACCACGCCCGCCATCTTTCCGAATCGGACTGGTAATTGTCCTCAACATATCGAATATGGGGGTTGTTAAAGACTAATTGTCGAAGAGGAATAAGGCGAGGAATATAATATGTGAACGTCTCGTGCATGCCGTCGTTTCGGTTTTCTTTCAGCGCTCTTCCTTCAGCATCTCTCGACTGAAAGATTGCTAGGAACTCCAGGAACACAAGCCACGGTGTCTGGTCGTTGTAAAGACGGTGTCCCCAGATGGCTTCATCAACCCAAACATTAACATCGCTTCTGTATTTGGCAGGAGCTTCAAGACGTGTACTCATGAGCCCACCCTGATCCGTACATTGTCGGGATGGGCTCGGCCATGCTCATCCACGGTAAGTGCTTGCAAGCTGATTTCATCACCGGACGGCTCTTCTCCGATTAGATCATCGAGCCTTTTGATCAACCTTAATTTGAAATCCAGAAAATCTTCGTTGCATTGCCGGGAAAAGCTTGCCGGTAAACTGCCACTTGCGACACGAACAAGATACTCAAAATGGGTAAGCTGAAGGGTTAGACTGTCCACAATACCATCACCGTCGGCGGCAGGATCAACGATCTGTAAACATGGTGTAGCACCGTCGGTTCCCAAGGCAAAATTCAGGTAGGGGTCTCTTCTGTGGCGGGTTGTCGGCAAGTCATAATTCAGAAGAGAAGCAATACGACCTCTACCGTCACCACCTGATGACGCAAGATAAAGCTCCGTTCCGTCATCTATCATCATGCCGCAGAATGTTCTGTTTAGACCCCGAACAAGAAGTTCTGTCGTCCTTGATGTGTCACCACCGTTTTTTAATCCTTCTACGAAATCCAGAAACTGTCCCGATGCCTGGTAAACCGTTAAACGCCAAGGATCAAGGGTGCTTTCGTCAGGTAAAGAGAAGAAGAGCCTTTGTCGTTGTCTCGAAAGTGCCTGCATGAATGCTTCAATGTTCTCGCGCGCGCCTTCAAGATAGTCTCGTAGATATGGCTCATACGCAGACACGCCGTAATGAGAATCATTGGACACGAGATCAGTATAGAGCGGTGAATCGCTGTACGAGCCGTAGATGAGCAAATTATCAAACTTGTTATCCGTTTCGCGTCCTATTCCGAAGGCTTCAAGGATGTTAAAAACTTGATACTGTTGCCGTTGACGCTCGGATAAATTTGTTCCGAACACGTTGGCGTAGGGGTTTGTTAAACGGTAGTCTTCTTTCAGCGCGCGATTTTTTGCCGTGCGGCAGGTAAGTAGAATCTGTCCACTCTGGCTGTCTCCCAACAGTATATTGACACCGAGAAGAAGTAAGTCGCGGATGGGAATGTGCATACGGTTGGCCCGAGCAAGCTTCATCAGCTCTCCCAATCGTTTGCGAAACACCGACCTTCCGTTTCCGTGGCGAAGACGTTCTCTGTTAATGCGGATAGGGCACGTGGTAGAGCCATCGCCATTCAACATGTCGCATCCGTCACATTGAGACCACTGCGGGTGTTCAACCACTTGCTTAATGAGTTCTTCAAAATGTTCAGATGCATCAAGGCGGCTGAGGTTGTAGAGATTCAGGTTAAGAGCATCATCTCTTGTACGTTCCTCAACAAGCATGTCTTCTATTATTTTGAATAGCTTGTGCTCTTCTTTACCTTGACTTTCCGACCAATCGCGCCAACTAGCCAGGAGCTGACCGTCATTGGCCGCAACCAGGTACAGATTGTCAGAATCTTTGCCTGCCACTGACGCGGCTAGGCTTGCCAGAATTACATTCTTTTCGACTTGGGTCAGCTCACTTAGGTCTTTCACAATGGTTAATGTTTTTCCCGAAGCAGGAAGTTTCATGGTGACAATCTTTTCACCCACATTCCAATGCTCCGGGTCGCCGCCAAAAGTAGTCCAGATTTGGCGGCAGTGGAAAGTTTTACCATCACCAGCAGTCCCAGTCAGGATAACGTTACGGGGTTCTGCTGATCCGAAGTTCTCTTGAACTTCTTTCAGCCTTGCTGGGGTAATGTGGATGACAGGATCAATGCCATGGCGCTCAATCTCGGTCTGGATCAATTCATCGTACATGTTATCCCCGGAGGGGATGGGACCGTAGTGACGCAGAAATGAAATCAGGCCGTTTGACTGGCTCATACGTTTGGCCTCTCTGCCTGTTTGGATTGCCGAGTAGAAAGCGGTGTTGATTGTCTGCTATACAGTGCGGGGACGTAGTGGGTCGACTGCGCGTCTCTTCCATAAGGCATGATAGTCACTTCGATTTCTCCTTTTTCCCTTTATCATCAGGCATGTCTCCGGGGTGGCGTAGTGGAAGATCACTTTTTATGCCAGTTCGATTGCGGGCAATAAACTCGGAAACAGCCCGCCTGATCATCCAGGCCGCAGACAGGTCCAAGGACGCGGCAAGCTGACTCAATTCAGAGTATTCTCCTTCATTAAGAGTGACTGACAGTCTGACGCTGTTCTTTTGTCCTTTAGAGTGCTTCAAAAGGAATGCCCCCATTGGTCATGTTGCACCAGTTATACACCAATTTTGCGTAAAACCGGTACCTTAGTGGTGATAACATAAAATGTCCAGACTCTTTTAGGGTTTATGGGCTGTAAGTCATTGAAATAAAGATTAATATAGCGTGGCTTTATACATGAGTGTTTAGCCAGTTATCTAATATTTGAGCAGGTTCGAACTAGAACTCGTTTTTGTTCGCAGGTGGCACCAAGTAGCGCCAGGATGTGGATATTGCTGCCGCAAAAGCGCACTGGAGTGACTATAAGCGCCGGAAACGGCAAGAGGTGACATGATGGCCCTGACGAAAGATTATAAGGATACCATTCAGGCACGCGCCCAGCGGGATCCAGCGTTTCGCAAGGCCCTGTTTCAAGAAGGGTCGAATGCCTGCTTTCCTGTGACGTCAATACCGGCAAGGTGGTGCTGCGCGACTATATAAAATGCGACAATCGGGTTTGAAGAATTGTCCCGGGTTTTCGACAAGTCGAGCAAGAGTCTCATGCGCAAGTTCGGTCCAAAAGGCCCCCCAAGCGAGCAACCTGTTTGCGGTGATCGGTTATCTGCAGGAGCAGGAAGACATTCACCTGGAAATCAAAGCCTGGAAGGTCGCATAAGGTGCTGTGTAGCTGCCCTCAATCGGCAATTTTTTCGAGCATTTTGAAGGATTTTCTGAGCATGGCGCTCTCATTGATAAGGAAAATAAGCCATTGAATATAAAGGCTAAAAAGGGTTATTTATAATTGAGTGGGAGCAGGACAAGTCTGGCACTGATTGGCACCTGCTGGCATCAAATCTCATATAACTTTGTAGCGCATTGATTGACCTCATTTACGTCTGGCATCAGCTGGCACTGGCAGGCACCACCAAGTACGCTTTTTCATGGTATAGACCATGGTATCGCTGTGTACATGATAAGCACAGCGAATCAATACCATGCCATATGTGCTATGCCATTCATGGTATTCGTGGTCTAGCATGCACCATACTGGGTTGGTCCCTTGTCGGTATATGTTCTGTCAAACCGGGCTCATATCATCCAAAACAACGATATTTGACACTCTAGGTCAATTGTCCTAGACTTTCCGAAAACTAGGGCGTTTGTCCTAATTCCGAGTATGCGTTTTTTCTAAATTGTAGGGCGATGTTTATGGCTGCAGATCTATTTGATTCCATTCAACTAGGCGACCTGATGCTGGCTAATCGTATGGTCATGGCACCAATGACCCGTAATCGAGCAGATGCAAGTGGCGTTGCCACACCGATGATGGCAACACACTACCAGCAACGCGCTAGTGCAGGGCTGATCATTACCGAGTCCTCGCCCGTATCGCCTCAGGCCATCGGATATCCCTTTACGCCGGGACTGTATACCGATGCTCACGTTGAAGGCTGGAGGCGTGTCACCGATGCAGTGCATGGAGAAGGGGGACACATCTTTGTCCAGCTCCAACACTGTGGCCGGATATCACACCCCGATCTTCAGCCGGACAATGGTAGTACGCCCGTTGGCCCGTCTGCCATCCAACCCCAAGGCCAAGCTGTAACCTACACCGGCATGCAGGATTTTGTGACGCCTCGTGCTCTAGAAACAGATGAAGTCCGGGACATTGTGGTGCAATTCCGAAACAGCGCCGAACTGGCCGCTCAGGCGGGTTTTGATGGCGTGGAAATCCATAGTGCCAATGGATACATCATTGATCAATTCCTGCGCGATGGCAGTAATCATCGCATGGATGCTTACGGCGGCAATGTCCAAAACCGTATGCGCTTGCTCAACGACATTTTGGATGATGTATCCACGGTATGGCCTTCGCATCGTATCGGTGTGCGCTTGAGCCCCGAAAACAGTTTTAATTCCATGTCGGACTCCGATCCGCAGAATCATTTTGAATATTTTGTCGAACAACTGAGTTCGCGAGGCATGGCGTATCTACATGTGCTTGAAGGCGACATGATGACAAAGGTCAGCGGCGTTAATTATGCAGGGCTTCGTGCAAAATTCGGTGGAGCCTATATCGCAAACAACGGATATGACCTGGGACGCGCACAGATGGCCATAGCTAACGGCAGCGCAGACCTGGTTGCGTTTGGGATTCCTTTTTTGGCCAATCCGGATTTGGTGCGCCGTTATCAGGATGGCTTACCCCTGAATGAGGTTGATACCGACACATTTTATGGCGGTGATGAGAGGGGCTATACTGACTATCCAGCCTATGGCCAGGAGCAAGTCGCCTAAAGCGATAACATTATGGGACACGGTGCAACGCGACAACAGATTGTGGAGGCCGCCGATGACTTGTTTTATCGGCAAGGTTTCGAGCATACATCCTTTGCTGATATCGCCAAGGTGGTGAATATCTCACGCGGCAATTTTTACCATCATTTCAAGACCAAGGATGACATTCTCGATGCTGTCATAAAAAACCGCTTGGGCAGGACACAACACATGCTGGCGGATTGGGAAGGTGAGGGGGCGACGCCGAAGGACCGGATCAAGAGTTACATCAAAATCCTGCTCACAAACTGGTCAATGATCAAGGACTACGGGTGTCCCGTCGGCACGTTGTGTACGGAACTTGCGAAGTTGAACCACGCTTCAAAGGCTGAGGCTAACAAGGTGTTTACGCTTTTTCGGCTGTGGCTGAGAAACCAGTTCAGCCAGCTCGGCCATACGCTAGATGCTGATGCACTGGCTATGCACGTACTGTCCTGGAGCCAGGGGGTGGCGACTTTAGGCAATGCTTTCGATGACTACAAATATGTGAAACAGGAAGTGGACAAGATGTGCGACTGGCTTGATGCCTTATCCGTCAAGACAAAACAGACCGAATGAATTATCAATAAAAAAGGACTCAGACATGTTCGTTGTGCTACTCAGATTTTCTGATAATAAAGCCCAGGCCGGAAAGTTTATGGAAGGCCACAAAGCGTGGATCAAACGCGGTTTTGATGACGGTGTTTTCCTGCTCTCCGGCAGCATTCAGCCGAGTTCAGGCGGTGCGGTTCTGGCGCATAATACCTCGCTTTCCGATCTTCAAGGCCGGGTTAACGACGATCCGTTTGTGGCGAAAAATATCGTCAGTGCGGAAATTCTTGAGATAACGCCGGGACAAGCCGACGAGCGGCTAGGGTTTCTCCAGAGTGAATAGTGGCAAGGGTGAAAATTCATGGTGACAACGATAACAGGCCCCGATGGTCAGGAGCGCTGCCGCTGGTGCGATGTTGCGCCGGAGTTTCTTCACTATCATGATACGGAGTGGGGTTTTCCAGTCAGTGACGATCACCGCTTATTTGAGAAATTGTGCCTGGAGGGTTTTCAGTCAGGATTAAGCTGGCGCACGATACTTGCCAAACGAGAGAATTTCCGGGATGCGTTTCATGATTTCGATTTTGACAGGGTTGCCCGTTTCACCCAAAGAGACATCAACCGGTTACTCAAGAACGAAGGGATTGTTCGTCATCGCGGTAAGATTGAAGCGGTGATCAATAATGCACAGCGCGCGCAGGATATTGTTGAGCGGGAAGGCTCGCTAGCCGCATTCATCTGGCGCTATGAACCCGATGCGAAACAACTTCCAGAGCCTCAGAGTATATCGACTTCCGCAGAGTCCGTTGCTCTATCGAAGGACTTGAAAAAACTGGGCTGGAAATTCGTCGGACCGACCACGGTCTATGCATTCATGCAGGCCATGGGACTGATCAACGACCACGTAGATGATTGTGTCATTCGGGAAAAAGTGGAGGAGGCGCGGAAAAAATTCAAAAAACCGCGTAGCTAATATTCCGAAGTTGTTACCGGAATTTAGTTTATGACATTTCGGGCATTAATCATTTTTCTTTCGGGTCAACTATGTGTTTAAGATCGACAAGATTCCATTGGCCGTTGTTACGATACAACCGTTTGTCCTGGTTTGGATAGTCGGCCACATCTTGCTCCAGGCGCTGTCCCATAACCAGAAAGATGAGTGTTTCCGATCCGGTATTATTCAGGGAATGCGCAGCAGTATTAGCGGGGAAGCCAACGAAGTCACCTGTTTCAAACGGGAAAGACTCGCCTTCAATGACCAGTGTACCCGAACCGGAGAGTACATAGATGCATTCTTCCTCGTAGTAGTGCTTGTGATATTCGGTCGTGTCCTTTCCTGGTTCAACAGTGACCAGGT
>Ga0256832_1003384_pt1 | contig 10848 bp, 9 predicted proteins | sample 134614metaG_FD_190534 | JGI IMG/M metagenome (GOLD analysis project Ga0256832, IMG submission 190534) | Hydrothermal vent microbial communities from Lau Basin, Pacific Ocean - 134-614 | ecosystem: Environmental > Aquatic > Marine > Hydrothermal vents | place: Pacific Ocean: Lau Basin | collected...
ACTATGTCAGCTATTTTGAATCTTGATGATGAAATTGTAGAAGCTGTATGTAGAAAAATAGACGGTATTGTAGCACCGGCAAATTATAATTGTCCCGGACAGTTGGTTATTAGTGGTGAAACTGAAGCTGTTAAACGTGCCAATGAGGCTTTATTGGAAGCAGGTGCTAGACGTGCTGTATTACTACCTGTTGGAGGTGCTTTTCATTCACCTTTGATGGAACCGGCTCGTGAAGAACTTGAAAAGACTATAGCTGAAACGGACTTTAAATCTCCGATTGCACCGATTTATCAAAATGTAACTGCCCAAGCTGAAACCAATCCGGAAAAAATTAAAGCTAACCTGAATAAACAATTAACCGCACCGGTTCGTTGGACCCAAAGTGTACAACAAATGATCGCTGATGGCGCTACTGAATTTGTTGAGGTTGGTCCTGGTAAAGTATTGTTGGGACTATTACGCAAAATTGACCGCAATGTCAAAGGAATAAAAGCAGAAGTATAGTGTTTAGAAGTTTGGAAGTTTTTTTTGTAAAGTGATTGTTTATTTTGAAGTTTTGCGAAGCACCAATTCCAAATCTTTAATAGGTACTGAAGCTGTAAATTTACCATAATTTAATAGGGCTTTATTCTTTTCCAGTTTGTCAATAGTGGCATTAGCTTGGCTACCTTTGATGCGTACTTGATCTCCTATTTTGGGGGTAAAGTTCATGGTTTTAATTTCTATTTTTTCCAAGTCTTTTTCTACGTCTTTAGATTGTAGTTCTTCGACAACTTCTTGTTTGATTTTAGCTTGTTCCTGTTTTTTGTTTTTGGTGCTTTGTTTTTGTTTTTTAGTTTGTTTTTTGGTCTTATCCAGTTGTGGAAATTTTTTATTTTTTTCAATTTCAGCCCATTTAAAGACTTGCGTGGTTAAGCGTTTAGCATTTTGGTGTTTAAAATAATCTTCAAACAGTTTGTTTATTTTTTCACCGGCTTTTAAAATGTCATTTTCGAGTTGGTAGAGTTTATTAAAGCGGTTAAGTTTTTGCAAAAGTGTTTTGTTTAATTGTGTATGGTCTATGCGTTCTTGTTCTAATTTGTTTTTAAGACGGTCATATTCCAGTTGCAGGTCTTTCATTTTTTTAATTTCACGCTGCATCTTGGTCAGAGTCTGATCAAATTTTACCTTATTTCTATCAACTTTTTTCTTTGCCTTGTTGAGAATGCTATATGGAATGCCTATTTTTTGAGCTACTTCAAAGGTAAATGAACTACCGGCTTGTCCAATATTTAATTCATATGTCGGTTGTAAATTGCGAGTGTCAAATTCCATATGCGCATTAATTATTTCAGGATATTTATCGGCAATAAGTTTGAGGTTGTTGTAATGCGTAGTAATGATACCAAAAGCCCCTTTTTTATAAAACTCTTCTAAAAACGCCTCTGCCAAAGCGCCGCCCAAATCGGGGTCAGAACCGGTGCCGAATTCGTCGATTAAAAACAAAGTTTCCGGATTAATTTTACGCAAAAAATACCGCATGTTTTTTAGGCGATAACTGTATGTAGATAGTTGATTTTCAATAGATTGATTATCTCCAATGTCGGTTAATATATTTTTAAAAATAATTAAACGGCTCGATTCGTGTACCGGTATTAAAATACCGGATTGCGCCATAAGTTGTAACAGACCGGCGGTTTTTAAACTGATACTCTTACCACCTGCATTAGGACCGGAAATGATAATGATTCGTTGTTGATCGTTAAGTGAAATGTTTTGCGGGATAACCGGTAAGCCTAAACGCTTATTGGTCAATTTTAGCAAAGGGTGATATGCTTTGACTAGTTTCATTTCTTTGTGTTGAGAAAATACCGGTTTAATAGCTTGTATTTGTTTGGCAAATTTTGCTTTGGCAGCAATAACATCCAGATTGACAAGGTAGCGGTTATAAGTTGCCAAAACATTCTTAAAAGGTCTCAGGTCATCAGTTAAGGCTTTTAATATTTTGATGATTTCTTGTTTTTCATCATATTTGAGTCCAAATAATTGTTTTTGCAGTTTGCCGGTAGCTTCAGGTTCTATAAATACGATACTGCCGGTTTTGGAAGTACCTAATAGACTGCCTTTAGTTTTTTTGCGAAAAGCAGCTTGTACAGCCAGAACATTACGTTCATCGATAACTGTTTCCTTAATGTCGGACAAGTAACCTAACTTGTCATACTTTTGTTTTTCGCGAGCAAATATTTGTAAAAGTTCTTGATAGACACTGTTGATTTGTTTTCTGATTTGTGACAAATTTTCAGAAGCGGTGTCTTTAATATCGCCATAAGTATCAATTTTTTGATGTATGCTTTTGGCAATTTCCGGATGTATCTTGAGCATTTCTATTTCGTTTAGTAATTCCGGAAAATAGAATGAGAGTTTAGTAAAAAACTTCTTTAATCCCGTAATGGTATCTACCGCTTGTGCTATGTTCAATAACTTTTTTGGTTCGATAAAACTATTTTCAACATCTAGTTTTTTAAGCGATTCATCAAAAGGATTGATGTAATGATAGGGTAGGGGATTGTCACTCTCCAGTGATGTCAAATACTCATCCGTTTTGGACAACTCGGTTTCGATTAAGTTTTTTTCAGTTTTAGGTTGCGTTTGCAAGACTTGTTTTTTTGCTTGTTCAGATTGCGCTAATGTAGCGATATGCAATAGAATTTGGTCAAATTCTAAATCTTGTAGAGCTTTGGGATGAATAGATTGATTTTTTCTCATTAAATTTGTTTGCTGATTATTGCAAAAGTAGTATTTTTTTGTCCAAGTAGAATAAATGAAAGAGATGAGAGATGAAGGATTAGATGATTATCGAAGACAGTTCCTCATTTCCACAAATATAGAGAAGGAATACTGTTTGAAGTAATAAACAAAAAACAGTGAATATAACTGTTATGAAACTAAACAAATCCTCAATTCCTCAAATTATATATAAATGAATGTGAAAATAGACCCCAGCTGGCAAGTCCAATTAAAAGACGAATTTGAAAAAGATTATTTTAAGAATTTGGTGCAATTTGTCAAAGACGAGTACCATACACATACTTGTTTGCCCAAAGGACGGGATATTTTTAATGCCATGAATTACACGCCATTTGACAAGGTAAAAGTAGTGATTATGGGACAAGACCCTTATCCGACTCCGGGGCATGCACATGGTTTGTGTTTTTCGGTACAAAAGGATGTACAGCCCTTACCCCCTTCATTGGTTAATATTTTTAAAGAGATTGAAACTGATTTAGGACAGCCGTTTCCTGCTAACGGTTCATTGGTTCGTTGGGCACAACAAGGGGTATTATTGCTCAATGCTGTTTTGACGGTTAGAGCCGGACAGCCTCGTTCGCATCAAGGAAAAGGCTGGGAAATATTTACCAATCAAATCATCAAGAAAATATCCGAAAATAAAGAAAATGTTGTATTTCTACTTTGGGGTGGCGATGCCAAACGCAAAAAAAGTTTAATTGATATCCAAAAACATTTGATTTTAGAATCCGGACACCCATCCCCATTAAGTGCCAATAGAGGATATTGGTTTGGTAATAAACATTTTTCAAAAACAAATAATTTTCTGAAATCCAAAGGATTAAAGAAAATTATTTGGTAATTTTTATAAAGTAAAAATTTGTTATTTTTCTTGTGCGTAGTTAAAAGCCAGTAACTTATCAGGATGTTGTTTGGCTATTTTTGAATGATCAGCTCTTCCTCGACACTCTTCTTGTGCGCCACATGAAGTTAAGCTGAATAAGCCGATAATAGAGACAATAAAAAAAAGTTTTTTCATGCTATTGATGTTTTATGATGTTTGTATTATAACGCTGCAAAGTTATATAAAATTTTGTTCATATTAAAATTATACCAATTCTAAACATGAAATAGAGTATACTATTATATATTTTACTAGGATTGTTGATGCCAATTCAGAATGAACCGTATGAAAATTCAGAACCGGAATTAAAATTTAAATCCGACACCTGCAGTTGCCACCGGAAATTCTTGAAGGGTATAATCGGCAAAAATCTGGAAAAATGCTAATTTTAATTTTAAGCCGGCTTTAGCTTTCATCCCGTTTAAATCATAGTTAAGTTTTAGAGGATCTGTAACAGAAACTGTTTCATAACGGATATGATTACCATTATTATCTTGGACATCATAAGTGTAATTGTATGTACCCAAAACATCCATGGTTGTAAAGCCTTTGCTATATCCTACGGCACCATATAAACTGATTAGTTTATAATCAAAAGATGCAATGCCTTGTAATGAAATAGTAGAAATGTTCATATGTAAAGCTTTGTCTGAATGTTGGTCATCGTAACCGGCACTAATATGTTGGTATGCAGCTTGAACTGCCAAATTAAAATGGCGTTTATTCTTTTTGCCATTTTCATCTTTACCTGTAGAAAAATATTGTGAAATACTGTGTTTAAATCCAACTCCCAGTAATTGAAAAAAACCTCCGTTATCATCGGTAAGTGTAGGGGCATAACGCAGGTTTACTTCACTACCTAAAGGTAAACCCATAGACATTTGAATTGCAGGAGCGGGTACGACATTAACCGGTAATTTGTCTTTGATCCCATCGGGGGAGTTAAATTCCAATAATTTGATTTCGTTACCATTATTATCCGGAATCACAATTTTTAAGCGGGTTTGACTTTCACCCCCCATAACAGTTGGAATTATATCCGGACCGCTTTCAATTCTTAAATGCTGATAGTCAGCAGGGTCAAATTTAAAACTCTCAAAACTTTGTGGTACAAAAGCTCCTGACCCACTGATGTTTAATTCAAAATGAAAACTCTTAATAGGTTGGGCGGAAGTTACCCAAGCGCTATTTGTAGCAAACATTAAGCCCCTGAATATAGGTTGTGTGTAATTAGTGACGAATTTTTCAGCATCGCTATCGGAAGCAAAAATATCTTCAAATTGTGCATAACTGCTAGAAAATATTGCAATTAATAGAATAACAAAATGTTTTTTCATGGGATAAATTTTAGGTTATAATTGTTACAAAGATACAAAAACCATGCTAATAGGTCAATAATGAGGTTATTTTATAGTTTTTTAATTTATCTTTTCCCGATAAAAAACTTAATTCTATTAAAAAATTTAGCATTACCACTTTGCCACCGGCTTTTTCAACTAGTTTGACAACTGCAGCTGCTGTACCTCCGGTGGCTAAGACATCATCGTGTATTAATACATGTTCGCCGGGTTTGATGGCGTCTGTATGCATACTTAAACTGTCAGTGCCATATTCCAGCGCATAGGTTTCCGTAAAGGTTTCGTAGGGCAATTTGCCCGGTTTTCTAATGGGTACAAAACCGGCATTGAGGTGTTCGGCAAGCAAAGTGCCGAAAAAAAAGCCGCGTGCTTCAATACCTATTACCTTATCTATATTTGGCGGTATTATTTGTAGTAAGGCTTTTGTCGTATTTTGCATAGCTTGAGTATCTGCCAGTAGTGGTGTAATATCTTTGAAAACAATTCCGGGTTTGGGAAAATCTTTAATATCTCTGATATATTTTTCTATATTAAATGACATATGTTTTTGGTTTAAAGGTTTTATTTCAAATTTAATGACTATTGATAATCTGTTTATTTGCTTATTTGATGACAGGCACTTCGGTACACCACTCCTTTGTCGTGGCACTCAGTGACCTACTTCGGCATATTCCATCTTTAGTAGGGATTATATCGAAGTGACCGGTTTCGAACTTTCAACTAACTAATTACCTATGCGAATGGGCGAAGCGGTTACCGGTGATGCAATAAAATAGCCTAGAGTTTGATCGCCATCAATGGTACTTTGCGGGTTGCCTAAGGATAAACCATAGAACGGATGTGCACCATTGACCAAACTTTTCATAGCACGATGAATCACCTTGAAATAGTTAAAATTTTCACGATCAACATGAAAAAATAACACAACCCAATCTTCATTTTTATTAAAAAATTCATCTGTAATACTGATAGTTTTTTCTTCACGATTATAGGCCATATCCGACATAACCGAAAAACGAGATTCCAATCCGGAATTTGGGTCTTGAGGTTGGATAATCATTAAATAATAGTCTTGTTGTCCCGGTGGATCGTCAAATTGCATTTTGAGATAGTATACATTAGGGTCCTCTTCTGTGGGCACAGAGATGACTCGGTCTAAGTTTACTTTGGTCGTCATGGTTTTAGTAGAAGTCAAATGATGCTCTTGAGCCATAATGTCTAACCGGTACCGGTGTCCTTCAAGACCTGCTACTGTAGCTTTGTAATTTTCCGTCCCATTATCATAGGCAAACTGGATTGTGTCATTTGTAGTCAAGTCAATAATTTTGACATCGGCATCGATAATTTGTTCGTGGTCTGTGATGGGTTGGTAAATGCTCTTACTTTTGGTAACCCGAACATAACTGACAAAAGGAAAATCTGAAAAAATTGCTTCTACCGAGAGTTTTTGTTCACTATTTTCAGGGTGCAAAGTGATTTTCTTTTCACAAGAATTTAATAGCCATATTAATGGAATGAATAATACAAATTTTATTTTCATAATGATGATTACATTAACAACTCGTAAATATACAAATACTTTTTCAGATTAAGGTCGGGTCCAAAACAAACCTTTGAGATTGGAACGCATTTTTTTTAATTTGATTAAAAAATACATGTTTTCAATAAAAGAAAAACTTGCCAAACTAAACATCAACCAATACAACATCGGATGAAATCCCCAAGTAAATAATAAGAAAAAGAATAAACCTTGAATCAGTCCGTTTATTTTGGATGAGATCAAATGCAAACTGGATATTTCATTAAATTTTACCAAAGCAAACAGGTCAATAAAAATGTAGTAGAAAACTAATAAATAAAAACTGTACCGGTAAGCTTCTAAAACATCCCATTTTAAATGAATCAAACCGTACATTCCTACCAAATACATGGCAAAATCAGCTAGTGAGTCGAGCTTGGCACCCAGTTGTGTCTGCATGTTAAACCGGCGCGCAATAAAACCGTCTAATGCATCAGTAAACATATTGATTAGAAACCAATAAAAAAACAGTTTTTCACTGCCGGTATGAGCCATATAAAACAAAAAAGGTACCGACAATAGCCGGTATAATGACAAAAAATTAGGTAGATTATAAATGTTTTCTCGGGTTGTTTTCACAACAAATCATTTTCAGTAAAGATAGTGTAAATTGTTGAAATTACTGCTGAGTATCATTTATATTTTCGAACTAATTTTCCCAAGGATAAGCCTTGTATCAATATAGAAAAGACAACAATCATATAGGTCATAACCAAAAACAGATTGCGGTGCATCTGTTCGGGTATGCTCAAAGCCAGTGCTATAGAGATACCGCCACGAAGCCCTCCCCAAGTCATAATGAAATCGGTTTTTGGGATGAATTTTATCTTACGTTCAAAATAAGATAATAAGGGTTTTACTGATAAATAACGGCTCATCAACACAATGATAATGGCAATAACTCCGGCAACAATATAATCAAGTTTGAATGAAACGATCAAAAGTTCCATACCTATCATTACAAAAAGTACTGTGTTGAGCAATACATCAATCAGTTCCCAAAACTTATCGACATATACTTCAGTGATTTCGCTCAAAGCATTATTGCGAACTGTATCATTCCCGATTACCAAGCCGGCGGTTACCATAGTGAGTGGTGCCGATACATGAATTTTGTGTGCCAAGACAGTACCACCCATAACCAGTGCTAAGGTTACCATGACTTCGGCATCAAAGTTATCTATTTCTTTCATCATTTTGTAGGCAATCCATCCTAATAACAAACCTAGAGCAATACCACCTAGTACTTCAATACCGAATAATTTAAAGACATCAGATACACGAAAACTTTCAACGCCTTGTTTAGCTATTTTGAAAATACTTAAAAATATTACTACACCTACACCGTCATTAAAAAGCGATTCACCTACAATGACTGTTTCCACTTTTTTATCAATTCCTATTTTTTTTAAAATGCCCAGAACAGCAATAGGATCTGTTGGTGAAATTAAGGCGCCAAATAGTAAGGTGTAGATGAAGTCAATGTCAAAACCAAGTAATTGTAAAGCCAAATAGGTCAATCCACCGACTAAAAAAGTAGAAATCAAAGTACCGATAAAGGCAAATCCCAAAACCGGACGTCGTTGCACTTTGAGTTGCTCAAAGTTGGTATGCATGGCACCGGCAAAAAGCATAAAACTCAACATCATATCGAGCAAAACTTCCGAAAAGTTGATTTGGCTAATCAATTCTTTTTGGTGGTCAAACAAAATAGGATTGATATAACTTGACACTACCACAATCAAAGTGAAAATAATGGCTATCAACATCAAACCGATAGTTGTTGGCAATTTTAGATATTTTTCGTTTAAATATCCGAAAATTGCTGACATTACGACAATAATTGAGGCTATTTCAAAATATTCCATAGTTGTTTATTTCCGGTTTGTTATTTCATATTTATTGTCCTTTAATATCTTATTTTTTAAGCATTTTTTTGATATAAACACCTTGAGCGGTTTCTATTTTAACTAAATAAAGCCCTTTGGGTAGCAAATTAACATCAATATGACGGAAATTATTGGTTGCTATAAACAACTCTTTTCCGGCAATGCTTAAAAAATGAACTTTTGTAATATTGATATTATCATTTTCTATATTCAAATAATTTTGTACGGGATTGGGAAATATTTCAATATTGCTACTGTCTAAAACATTGATTGATAAATTGGCATTGAGTGTTGTTTGTCCTTTGACAATATCATGATGCGGGTCAAATTCGACATTAGTCACTTCAAAACCGGTATTGACGGTAAAGTGCTGTCCGTTTGCGGTGTTATCGAGCATGATTTCGTAGTTGTTTCCGCCATTGCCGGTAAACTTGAATGGCAAAGGCATTTCAAAAAAGCTGACCGAAGCATCTGATGTGGTTTGGTTGACTTGTACATCATACAACCCATTACCAATGCGGGTGACCGTGATGTCGTAGGTTGGATACCCCTCACCGTAAATCCAATCGTCAAAGAATTCAGTTAAGTTTAACCCTGATTGTGTTTCAAATTCTTGACGTAAATCGGGGGTTAAGGCATAATGAAATTTATAATTATTCACATAATTTCTAATGGCTTGAAAAAAATCATTATCTCCCAATTTGAGTCGGATCATATTGAGTACCATAGCTCCTTTACTGTAAGTAAGGCGTCCGTCAAAAATTCGCCAAACATCGGTGGTGTCTTGTACATAAACAGATCCATTTGGTTGTGAAATAATGTTATTAGTAGTATTTTCTTTCCAGTTGTCAAAAGCCGTTTGCCCATATAGCGCTTCACGGGTCAGTGCTTCACTATAAGTGGCAAAACCTTCGTTAAGCCAGATATCATGCCATGAGCCGCAAGTAACGGCGTCACCAAACCATTGGTGTGCCAATTCGTGTGCCACTAACCAACGTTCATAATTAACTAAGAAAGTAGCAGTTTGATGTTCCATACCACCTCCCCAGCCAAATTGAATCTGCCCGTATTTTTCTTGATTAAACGGGTAGGGACCAAAAGTGTTTTCAAAATAATTCATCACTTGTAAATGCACATTAGCGTAATTTTGAGCATCTGATAAATTTTCAGGATAAGGATAATTATCAATAGGAAAACTTTGGCTGACACCGGCATTTACCGTGTATTTGGTATAGTTGGTAATAGCAAAAGCCACTAAATAAGTCGCAATGGGGTAGCGGTGTTTCCAAACGGATGTTTTGGTGGTGCCGCTGGTATATTCACTAGTCAGTAAACCGTTGGAAACCGCAGTCATAGTTTGTCCGGTGGCTGTTTGAGGATAATTGATAATGATATCTATCGAATCAATCTTGTCATTCAAATCTTGCTTGCAGGGCCACCAATCTCTGGCACCGTACGGTTCTGAAAGTGTCCAAACAACAGGAATATTGCTACCGTGAGTAGTCACCATATAGGAATCTAAGCCGGTATTAGGTACTATCCCTTGATAAGAAACTGTAATAGAATCTAAAACATTGGCAGGACGCGCTTGTGTAAAGTTGATAATCAACCGGTTATCTATTTGTGAAAAACTTAAATTTTGACTGTGCCACACTACACTATTTATAGTCATTTGTGTATTGAAATCAAATTCCATAGTCGTCATGGATTGATTGGGGACAAAATAGGTCGTGACTTCACCTGATAAATTACGACTTGTTAAAGAGGGATTTAAAGTTAATCGATGAAATTTGACATCATAATTGCCGGTATTAGCCAAAGGCTGTTTTAGTAAATGTTTTAAGGCAGTTATTCGCTCTCTTTCAACGAGTTTTTTAAACGGTTTTTCTACAAATTGGGCTTGTATTTGTAAAACGAAGCTAAAGACTATTAATAAGCTTATTTTTTTCATAATTGATTTGTTTTTTTAATGATATGAACAAACCGGTTAAAGGTTCAATTATTTAGGCTTGTTGCTCTAATATGGTTGTAAAACTAATAAAAAAATATCATCTGTCATTAAAAAATAATTTTATACTTTTACTTTTTCCAAACAAACTTAATTATATGGCATCGAAATACGAGATTAAGACTGCTGACAGTCCCAAAGTTTTTAAGGATTTTATCAATTTTCCTTATCTCTTGTATAAAGACAATCCATATTGGATTCCTCCTATCAAATCGGACGAAAAAAAAATGTGGAAACAACATCCTGCTTTAAAATTTGTCGATTTGCAAAAATGGGTGGTCTATTGGAAAGGACGTCCAATAGGACGTATAGCTGCAGCAGTAAACCACAAATACAATGAAAAA
>Ga0256832_1003385_pt1 | contig 10846 bp, 9 predicted proteins | sample 134614metaG_FD_190534 | JGI IMG/M metagenome (GOLD analysis project Ga0256832, IMG submission 190534) | Hydrothermal vent microbial communities from Lau Basin, Pacific Ocean - 134-614 | ecosystem: Environmental > Aquatic > Marine > Hydrothermal vents | place: Pacific Ocean: Lau Basin | collected...
CACGGGCTGGAAGATGAACGGCGGCCTGCGCCTCGCCTGCACCGAAGAGCGCTGGGAGGAGGTGCGCCGCCAGGCCACCACGGCGCGCTCCTTCGGCCTCGAGATGGCGCTTCTGAGCCCGAAGGAAGCGCAGGATCTGTGGCCCCTGATGCAGGTGGATGACGTGATCGGCGCCGCCTTCCTGCCCACCGACGGCCAGGCCAACCCTTCCGACATCACCCAATCCCTCGCCCGCGGCGCGCGCATGAAGGGGGCGCTGATCTTCGAGGATGTGAAGGTGCTTTCGGTGGCGGTGGAAAAGGGCGTGATCCGGGGGGTGGAGACAACCCGCGGGCGGATCGAAACGCCCGTCGTCATCGCCTGCGCCGGGCAGTGGACGCGGGCGCTGGCGAAAAGCGTCGGCGTCAACGTGCCGCTGGTATCGGTGCAGCACCAGTATATGGTGACGGAGCCGATCGCCGGCGTATCCCCCGATCTGCCCACCCTGCGCGATCCCGATCGCCTCACCTACTACAAGGAGGAGGTGGGCGGGCTGGTGATGGGCGGCTATGAGCCAAATCCCCTCCCCTGGGCCGAAAACGGCATCCCGCCGGGCTTTCACTATTCCCTCCTCGAGAGCGATTTCGATCACTTCGAGCCCCTGATGAAGCTGGCCCTCGGGCGCGTGCCGGCGCTGGAAACGGCCGGGGTCAAGACGCTGGTGAACGGCCCCGAAAGCTTCACCCCCGACGGCAATTTCATCCTCGGCGAGGCGCCGGAACTCAGAAATTTCTTCGTCGGCGCCGGGTTCAACGCCTTCGGCATCGCCGCCGGCGGCGGGGCGGGCATGGCGCTCGCGGAATGGGTGGCAAACGGCGCGCCGCCCTTTGATCTGTGGCCTGCCGACATCCGCCGCTTCGGCCAGCCCCATTTCGATGACGACTGGATCCGCACCCGCACCCACGAGGCCTATGGCCGCCATTACGCCATGGCCTGGCCGGCGGAGGAATACGAAAGCGCCCGCCCCTGCCGCCGCTCGCCGCTCTATGATCGCCTGCGCGAAAAGGGCGCGGTGTTCGGCGAGAAGCTCGGCTGGGAGCGGCCGAACTGGTTTGCCGATACCGCCGCGGGCGAGGCGGCGCGGGATATTCCCACCTTCGGCCGGCCCAACTGGCATGAGGCGGTGGGGCGCGAGCACAGGGCCGGGCGCAGCGCGGCGGTGCTCTTCGATCAGACGTCTTTCGCCAAGTTCGTTCTCAAGGGGCCCGATGCCCTGCCGGCGCTGCAATGGATCTGCGCCAATCGCATGGAAAGGCCCGCGGGCGCGATCACCTACACCCAGCTTCTGAATGCGCGCGGCGGCATCGAAAGCGATCTGACGATCACCAGGCTGGCGGAGGATGAATTCTACATCGTCACCGGCACCGCCCAGGCGACCCGCGATTTTTCCTGGATCGCGCGCCATATCCCCCAGGGCGCGAATGCGCAGCTGTTCGATGTCACCTCCGCCAATGCGGTGCTTTCGCTGATGGGGCCGAAGGCGCGCGAGATCCTCTCCGCCGTCACCCGCGATGACGTGCGCAACGAAGCCTTCCCCTTCGCCACCGCCCGGCGCATCGCCATTGCCGGCTGCCCCGTGCTGGCGCTCAGGATCACCTATGTGGGGGAGCTCGGCTGGGAGCTGCACCTGCCGGTGGAACACGCGCCGAGCGTTTACGATGCCCTGCACGAGGCCGGCGCGGCGCATGGGCTGAGGGACGCCGGCTACCGCGCCATCGAATCCATGCGGCTCGAAAAGGGCTACCGCGCCTGGGGCTCGGATATCGGCCCCGATCACACGCCGCTCGAGGCGGGGCTTGGCTGGGCGGTGAAGCTCGGAAGCGACACCGATTTCATCGGTCGCGCCGCGCTCGAGGCGCAGCGGCGCGCAGGCGTGAAAAAGCTGATGGCGGGCTTTCTGGCCGCGCCCGAGGTGGTGCTGCATGGGCGCGAGACGATCTATCGCAACGGCGAACGCGTGGGCTGGCTGAGCTCGGGCGGCTTTGGCCACACGCTCGGAAAATCCATCGGCTACGGCTATGTGCGCAACCCCGAAGGGGTGGACGATGATTTCGTGCTGAGCGGCGAATACGAGCTCGAGGTCGCCACAGAGCGCGTCCCCTGCGCGGTATCGCTGAAGCCCTTCCACGATCCGCGAAACCGCGCGGTGAAGCGCTGAGCCGGCGGGCGGGCTGCCCCTCAGATCATCGCCTTCCAGAAGCGATAGCGCGTCTGGCCGGTGATTTCGCGGGCGAGGCCGCGGGTGGTGAGGCGGGCGAGATTGCGCTGCACGGCGGCGCGCGAGGCCTTGGTGAGGTGCTCGGCCGCGGGGGCCGAGAGCACCGGCAGCGCGGCCAGGGCCTCGATCAGGGCGCGCGGGGTGCGGCCCTTCATGTCGGCGGTAGCGGCGCGGGCGCGGGCCTCCCAGGCCGTAACGCGCTCGAGCGTTGCGCGGGCGTTGGTGGCGGCCTCCGTCACCGATCGAAGCCAGGGCTTCAGCCGCTGCGCCGGCGGGCCGTGGTGGCGCGGGCCGGTGAGCGCCCTGCCGGTGGCGAAGGCGATCGGCATGAAGGAAAGCGCGCAGAGGCCCCGGGCGCCGATGCGCGCCGCGGCCACGGCGGGCTCGATCACCGCCTCTGGCCCCGAAAGCCCGAGCTGGCGCCAGAGGTGCCAGGCCTGGCAGGCGCGGGTGATCGGATGCAGATCGCCACGAGCGATTTCCTCGCGCCACCGGTGGGCGAGCGCGGCGAATTCCTCGCCAAGCGGACGGGGGATCAGATCGCCCCGCTCCGCCCCCTCCCCCGTGCCGGGCTCACTATGGCTTCGCCCGAGAAAAGCGGCCGTGTCATCCGGTGCCGGCCCGCCGAGAAGCCTGCGCCTCGCCCAGTCGGCAAGGGAAAGATCGCGTGCGTCCGCATCGGTGGCGGAGAGGCGCAGCGCCGCATAAAGCGCGATGCGCTCTTCGGAAAGCCGCTGCCCCTCGGCCCAGGAAAGCCCGGCCACCTCGCCGATGGCGAGGCGTTGGGCATGGCGTCCGGGCTCCGCAAGGCTTGCAAGCCGCTCATCGAGGCGGGCAAGTGCGCTTGCGGCATCGGCGAGAGGGCGGGCGCAGCGGCTTTCCGCAGCTTCCCAATCCGCGGCGCGGAGAAGGCAGGCCCCCTCCCCTGCCCCGGTTTCGGCCGGTTCGTCCGGCGGCACGAACCACAGATCCGCCTCCTCCGTCTCGCGATCGTAGATGGAGGGTTCGGTTTCTGCCTCTTCGTATTTGTCTTCTGGGTTCATTTATTCATAATGAGCAAAAACACGCCATAATGCAAATTACATCCGCGGTTTTTATACTGTTCTAATAGTCGTGATAAGTTACAGTTATCATGACTATTGATTTTCGCCGCGAAAAGCGCAAGGCTCGCCCCATGAACGGGATCACGAGCGCCTGCGGATCAGAACGGATTTTCCAGCTTCACGCCGGTCGGGCGGAAATCGCTGCCGTTGCCCGTCACCACCGTTGCGCCGTGGCGGAGGGCGCTGGCGGCGATCATGAGATCGGCGCCGTTGTGGCCGATTTCGGCGCTGAGGCGGCCCCAGATGCGGGCGTCCTCGGCCTCGAACGGCAGGATGCGATCGGCAAAAAGCGCCGTGGTGCGGTCAAGCCAGCGGGCAAGATCATTGGCAAACACGGGATCGCGCCTTTGCTGCAAGCCGATCCCGCGGGCGATCTCGCCGATGGTGATTGCGCTGAGATAGAGGCTGTTTTCCGCCCTGCCGCGCAGCCAGGCGGCGGCCTTGGGCGCGCGCTCAGGCCGGCGCAGCGCCGAGATCACGTCGGTATCGAGGATATACATCACGGGCGCGGATCAAAGCGCCACATCACAGGGCCACATCACGCGGGCGCACCTCGGCGCGCACGATCTCGCCGCCCGGGAAGGCAAGCAGATGATCGATGAAGCTGCCCCGCTCGGCCCCTGCCGCGGCGCGCAAATGCTCGTATTGCGCCACCGAAAGCACCACCACCGCAGGTTTGCCCCGCCGGCTCACCTCCTGGGGCTCGCCCGCAAGCGCCGCCTCGACAACCGCGCTGAATCTGTTTTTCGCGTCCTGCAATGTCCACATTGGATGCCGCCTCCACTCAACAGGCTAGCTGGATGTCTAGCCGATATTCCCTGCGCTGTCAACCGGATCTCACCATGAAGCCGCCCGTTATCCCCTTCAGCCCCCCTGCCCTGTCGGATGCCGATGAATCCGCGCTCACCGATCTCTATATTCGCGGCACGCCGAAGAACACCCTGCGCGCCTATGAGCGCGATCTTCTCTATATCACCGCCTGGAAGCGCGCGGCCTTCGGTGCGGCTCTGACATGGCCGGAATCGGAGAAAGTAGCGCTGCGCTTCGTGCTCGATCACGCGCGCGATCTTTCGGACGCGCCGCCCGACGATCCTGCAAGGGCCACGGCCGAGGCGCTGATCGGGGCGGGCCTGCGCAAATCCCTCGCCTGCCCTGCCCCGGCCACGCTCGATCGCCGCATCGCCTCCTGGCGGGCCTTTCACCGGATGAAGAATCTCGCCAGCCCCTTCGAGGCGCCGCTGTTGCGCCAGGCCCGCCAGAAGGCCAGGCGCGCTGCCGCAAGGCCCCCTGCCCCGAAATCCGCCCATCCGATCACCCGCGAGGTGCTCGAAGCGATGCTCGCCACCTGCGATCACAGCTTGCGCGGCATCCGCGATCGCGCCGTGCTGATGCTGGCCTGGGCCTCGGGCGGGCGGCGGCGCAGCGAAATATCGTCTCTGATGCGGGCCGATGTGAGCCTTAAGGATTTCGCCGATCAGGGCCTGATCTGGCTCGATCTGCTCGCCACCAAGACAACCACCCCCGGCGCCACCCCGCGCCTCGTGCTGAAGGGCCGCGCCGCGGATGCGCTGGCGCTCTGGATCGAAACCGCCCCGATCGAGGACGGCCCGCTGTTTCGCCCCGTAACCATCAATGACGATCCCCTCGCCCGCCCGCTTTCGCCCGATGGCATCTACATGATCGTGAAGAAGCGCCTCGCGCTGGCCGGCTACCCGGAGGATTTCGCCTCCCCCCATGGGCTGCGCTCGGGCTTCCTCACCCAGGCCGCGCTGGACGGCGCGCCGATCCAGGCGGCCATGCGCCTTTCCCTGCACCGCTCCCTCGCCCAGGCGCAACGCTATTATGATGACGTGGAGATCACCGAAAACCCGGCGACGGATCTATTGGAATGAACGCCTTTTCAGGCCGCTACAGGCCGGTAATCCCGCCCGGTCTCGGTGTGGATTCTCAGTTCCGGGCAGGCATCTCTCTCTTTGTGGATCTTTCCGGCAATGCTTTCCACACCTTCATCCCGCTCAAAGCCGAGTTTTTCGCCGGTGAGTTTGCGTATGAGGATATCGGCCGCTCCGGGGATGCTGGTCTGCCCCTTTTCCCATCGCGCCAGGGTTTGCTCGCTGGTTTTCAGGATGTCTGCGAGTTCCTTTTGCGTATAGCCCATCTCGGTGCGCAGAAAGCGCAATTCCTTGCCAGAAATCGGGCAAGGCATCATCACGATGCTTTGGGCGATGGCCTTGTGGAGCCGACCGATTGCAGGAATGCAGATCGTCTCTTCTCCGCTGTCATCGCAGACAAGATCGAAGCCTTCGATGTACACATTGTCGAGCCCGCAGTCAGTGTAGTGGTATGCCTCATTTTGCATGGTGATATATCCCATCAGCATTCATCCTTCCACATCACGGTCACGATCTTGATCTGGCATCCGTGAGGGTCGGGTATTGCAATTACAGTTACTTCCCGGTTTTGCGAGTTGGGTGTCTTCCCGGTGATCCTGTATTTGTACAGGCCGGATCTCGTCGCTTTTTCCGCGTCATCATATACAAAGCCCCTTCTGAGCACTTGTAGCGCATCACCGATTATGAGCCCACGTTCGTTGAGCCTGTCCCGTGCATGTTTTGTCCAGTGAACATCGCAAGCATCATCTTTCGCAAGGGTGTTGATCGATTTCGTTGCATCCGCCGGGCGCCATGGCTGCTTTTTCATCTGTCATTGATCCGTCGCTGGGTATTGGTGGCCTTGTCTGCTATGGCGCGATTATTACGCCTATCAGATTGATAGGTTCTGTCAATATGCATATCGCGAATATGCTAACATATGCCTTACATGGCGTTCAGCCTCTCCATCATCGCCGCCAGCGGCAGGGCGCGGATGCCGCCTTGCATGGGCACTTCGCGCGTGCCCGCATAGACGAGAAACCGCGCATCAGCCCCCACGTCCTGCGCCGCGGTGTGAAAGCCGCGCGAGACGCGCGGGGCGGTGCTGCGCTTGATCTCGATCGCCAAGGTTTCGCCCCCCGGAAGCTGCAGCACCAGATCGATCTCCGCTCCCCCGCTGCTGCGGAAGAAACAGGCCTCATGGCCCGCGGGCGCGGCGCTCAGGATGTTTTCGATCACGAAGCCCTCCCAGCTCCCGCCAACCACGGGATGCGCGAGAAGCGTCTCTGACGTGGGGATATTCAGCAGGGAATGGACAAGCCCGCTGTCGCGCACGAAGATCTTGGGCGATTTCACCAGCCGCTTGCCGATGTTGCGATGCCAGGGCTTCAGCCGGCGCACCAGCATAAGATCGCACATCAGATCCAGATAGCGCGCCACCGTCTGACCGGAAACGCCAAGCCCCGCCGCGAGCCGCGCCGCGTTCAGAAGGCCGCCCTGCTCATGGGCAAGCATCGTCCAGAAGCGGCGCAGGGTCTCGGCCGGGATGCGGGGGCCGAACTGGGGGATGTCGCGCTCGAGATAGGTGCGGATGAAATCCTCGCGCCAGTGGAGGCTCGCCGCATCGTCGGGTGCGAGGAAGGCCTCGGGGAAGCCGCCGCGCAGCCAGAGGCGATTGAGGCTTTCCGCCCCGGTTTCGAGCAGGTTGAAGCCGGAAAGCTCGATATAGGTCACGCGGCCGGCGAGCGATTGTGCCGATTGATGCAGGAGCGTGCGGCTGGCGGAGCCGAGAAGCAGGAATTGCCCCGTCCGGTGCCCGGCCCTGCGCCGTTCGTCGATCTGATGGCGCAGGGTGGCGAAGAGATCGGGCATGAGCTGCACTTCATCGAGCACCACGAGCTTTCCTGCCTGTTCAGAGAGGAAAAGCTCGGGCTCGGCGAGAATCTGGCGATCCTGCGGGCGCTCGAGATCGAGATGCACCGAATCGCGCGTGGCGGCGATTTCGAGCGCGAGCGTCGTTTTGCCGACCTGCCGCGGCCCGAGCAGCACCACGGCGGGCTGGCGCTCAAGGGCCTGTTCGACCCGTTCTTTTGCGAGGCGTTCAATCATTACCATGCAAATATTCCACACAATGGAAGAATTGCAAGGATATTCGGTGCCTGATGGGGAAATTCTGCGGAAAACGGGCCGCTGGGGCTGGCCTTTCGGCCTTGTGGCCTTCGCTCCGTTACCCACAAGATACAGAAAAGCGCTTGCCCGAATCCCGATTCTCCGCCATTCATATACGCAACAAACAGAAAAAGACGCATAAAACCGTAACAAACGGATGCGAACGAGGCAGAGCCGAAAAGGCCGAGATACAGGGCAATGATGCACCGATGGCAGTGGAAAAAACCAGAATAGACAAGCTGATCGGCGAACATGCGCTGAAGCTTTCCGAGCGCCTCCAGGCGCATCGCGCCCAGCTTTTCCCCCCCGATGCCCGCCGCCAGCTGCGCAAGTTCACCTCCGGCGAGGTGGCCGAGCTGCTGGGCGTGAAGGATGCCTATCTGCGCAAGCTGCACCTCGATGGCAAGGGCCCCTCGCCCGAGATCCGCGCCGGCGGGCGGCGCTACTACAGCCCCGAGGATATCCAGGCCCTGCGCGAATACCTCGAAAAAGGCACTAAATCACCCGGAACCTACCTCCCCGGCCGGCGCGAGGGCGATCATCTGCAGGTGATCTGCGTGATCAATTTCAAGGGCGGCAGCGGCAAGACGACAACCGCCGCCCACCTCGCCCAGAAGATGGCGCTCGATGGCTACAGGGTGCTTGGCATCGATCTCGATCCCCAGGCCAGCCTTTCGGCCCTGCACGGCTTCCAGCCCGAATTCGATCTTCTCGATGGCGGCACGCTTTACGATGCGATCCGTTACGAGGATCCGGTGCCGCTCGGCGAGGTGATCCAGCACACCTATTTCACCAATCTCGATCTCATCCCCGGCAATCTCGATCTGATGGAGTTCGAGCACGATACCCCCCGTGCGCTGGCCCAACGCGATGGCAACCTTTTCTTCACAAGAGTGGGAGACGCGCTCGCGGATGTGGAAAAGGATTATGACGTGGTGGTGATCGATTGCCCGCCCCAGCTTGGCTTTCTCACGATGTCGGCCCTTTCGGCGGCCACGTCGGTGCTGGTCACTGTGCATCCGCAGATGCTCGACGTGATGAGCATGTGCCAGTTCCTGCTGATGACGTCCAATCTCCTGGGCGTGGTGGCCGAGGCGGGGGGCGACATGAGCTATGACTGGATGCGTTATCTCATCACCCGTTACGAGCCCGGCGACGGCCCGCAAAACCAGATGGTGAGCTTCATGCGCTCGATGTTCGGGGAAAACGTGCTCAATCATCCGGTGCTGAAATCCACCGCGATTTCCGATGCCGGGCTCACCAAGCAGACCTTGTATGAAGTGGAGAAATCGCAATTCACCCGCGCCACCTACGAGCGCGCGATGGAAAGCCTGAACGCGGTGAATGGAGAGATCGAGGAGCTTGTTCAGGCGGCATGGGGGCGCAGAGATGGCACGTAAGGATATACTGAAGGGCCTGATGGAGGCCCCGGCCCAGCCCGAGGCAGCGGCCGAAAGCCCCCCTGCCCGCGTGGATGCGGCGCGGCCGCGCTATACCACCGGGGCGATCGGGGCCGTCAGCCAGTCGATCGCCGATCTCAAGCGCCGCTCGGTGCAGGAGATCGATCCCCGCCTGATCGACAACGCCGGCTTTCATGACCGCCTCGATCGCGATGAGGGCCTCGGACAGCTCATTGATTCGATCCGCGAATACGGCCAGCAGGTGCCGGTTCTGCTGCGCCCCAACCCGAATGACGCCGAGCGCTATCAGGTGGTTTACGGCCGCCGGCGCGTGGCGGCGCTCAAGAAGCTCGGCCAGCCGGTGAAGGCGCTGGTGCGGGTGCTGGACGATCGCGAACTGGTGATCGCTCAGGGCCAGGAAAACACCGCGCGCAAGGATCTTTCCTTCATCGAGAAGGCCTGTTTCGCCCGCCAGATGCGCGATGCGGGCTATGAGCGCAAGGTGATCTGCGATGCCCTCAACATGGACAAGACCCTGCTCTCGCGCATGCTGAGCGTGGCCGATCGCATCCCCCAGGCGCTGATCGAGGCCATCGGCCCGGCGCCCGGCGTGGGGCGCGATCGCTGGCTGCACCTGGCCGATCTGATCGCGAAAGGCGCGGATGGCGCCGAGGCGCTGGCGGTGGGCGAAAGCTCCGACGCGCGCTTCGAGGCGGTGCTGAAGGGGCTCACGCGGCCCAGGGAGCGCCCCGGGGAGCGCCGCAAGCCCCCTGCCCCGCGCGCGATCGCCGGGGCGGACGGCAGGCCCATCGCCACCGCTAGGCGCGCCAAGGGACGGCTGGTGCTCGAGATCGCGGAAAAGGATAGCGGCGGGTTCGATGAATGGCTCATCGCCCGCCTGCCCGAAATTCACCGCAGCTGGAAGGAAAGCGGCGGCGAACAGGGCCCGGAAGGGCCCGCACATGGAGTGGAGCAGCAAAAAGGAGGCACGAACAGGCAGAACGAATAGAAAAAGCCCCCCGGAAACAGATCCCGAGAGGCCTTTGGTTCGCTTTTCACACTCTCGAATCTAAGGCACAACGTTGACGGCTGTCAACACCACCGTTGCCGGTGGGCGAAAAAGTTTTGCTTCGTGAGCAGCTATGGAACGTTTGACAGTGACGCCCTTCGGGCGGCGCCCGGTAAGCTTTGGCCTGATGCAGGCGCTGGAGCTGGCCGAGGCCCCTGCCCCGATCCCGCATTTTCCCAAATGGGAGCTTTTCCGCGCGCTCTGCACGGCGCGCGCCGCCTTTGGCGTGAGCGATCGCGATCTTTCGGTGCTGAACGCGCTCCTGAGCTTCCACCAGGGCGAAAGCCTTTCGGACAACGAAAATCTGATCGTCTTCCCCTCCAACCGCGCCCTGTGCGAGCGGGCGCATGGCATGGCGGAAAGCACCCTGCGCCGCCATCTCGCGGCCCTGGTGCAGGCGGGGCTGATCCTGCGCCATGACAGCCCCAACGGCAAGCGCTACGCCGCGCGGGGCGCGGATGGCGAGGTGATCCGCGCTTTCGGCTTCGATCTCCGCCCGCTGCTGGTGCGCGCCGGCGAAATCACCCATGCGGCCGCTGAGGCGCGTGCCGCGGCCGAGGCCCTGAAGCGGCTGAGAGAAGAGATCACGCTGATGAAGCGCGATGCCCTGAAGCTGGTGCAATACGGCCGCGAGAGCGGCGCCGAGGGGCCCTGGGAGGCCTTCGAGCAGGCGCTTCTTGGCTTTCACAAGGCACTGCGGCGCAGGCTTGGCCGCGAGGCGCTGAAAGATATCCACAAGGGCTTGGGAGAGATGCTCGCCGAGATCCGCACAGCCCTCAGCAAAACAGAAAAAATGAGCGGCAATGACGGTGAAAATGAGCGCCACCATCAGAATTCAAAACCCGATACTCATGAATCTGAACTTTGCAAAGAAGCCGCAAAAGGGCAGGGGGAGTGCAAAGATCCACCGCCCGGCCCATTGAAACGCGCCGAGCCAAGCCTGCCGCTCGGGCTGGTGTTGAAGGCCTGCCCGGATA
>Ga0256832_1003386_pt1 | contig 10844 bp, 12 predicted proteins | sample 134614metaG_FD_190534 | JGI IMG/M metagenome (GOLD analysis project Ga0256832, IMG submission 190534) | Hydrothermal vent microbial communities from Lau Basin, Pacific Ocean - 134-614 | ecosystem: Environmental > Aquatic > Marine > Hydrothermal vents | place: Pacific Ocean: Lau Basin | collected...
CCGCCCCAGCGCCTGCCGCTCATGGCGGCGGTGTTCGGCCGCTTCTTCCCGTGGGTGTGGCTGTCGGTCGTCACCCTGCTGGCCACCGGCTACGCCATGCTGCTCGGCTATCTGGGCGGCTTCGCCGGCGCCGCCCCCTACGTGCACGCCATGGCCGGCATCGCCTGGCTGATGAACGCCATCTTCCTGTTCATCTACTTCGTGCCCTACCCCGGCCTGAAGCGGGCCGTGGCGGCCGGGGACTGGCCGGCGGCCGCCGTCCGGCTGGCCTGGATCCGCCGCCTGGTGCTCACCAACCTGCTGCTGGGGCTGGCCACCACGGTGATCGCCGGGCTGGGGCCGCTGCTCCCGGCCCCCTAAATGCGGAGAGCCCGCCAAGGGGCGGGCTCTCCGCGTCTGAGTGCCGGTGCGGCCTTCGGTCAGGGTGCCTTCTGGCTGGACAGGTAGGCGGCCAGGTTGTCGATGTCGGCGTCGCTCAGGCCGGCGGCCATGGCGTTCATGGTCGGGTTCTTGATCTCCTTGCTGCGGTAGCCCTTGAGCTTTTTCGTCAGCTCGTCGGCGGACTTGCCGGCCAGGGTCGGATAGTTGGGGTTCTTGCTCACGCCGTTGGCGCCGTGACAACCCTTGCACATGGCGTACTTGGTCTTGCCGGCGGCGGCGTCACCGCCCGCCAGGGCGGCACCGGAACCCAGGACCATCAGGCCCGTCATCACTGCGGTAATGGCTTTCTTCATGCTCTCTTCCTCGGTTGACGTTGGTGCGTCACCCTTTGGCTGATGTGGTTTCGTCGTTGTTATGAACCGACTTGTAGCAGATACGGCGCGCGCCTGTAAACAGAAAGCGTTCTCGTTTGCGGGCGCAGCCGGCTCAACTGTCACTTTTGAACGCACAGGCTGCGGTGTAGTGCGTGCTCTGTTTCAGCTTTTCGTAATGACCGAACACCTCGCGCAGGTGGCGCTTCATGAACTGGCGCAGGCCGTTGATGGTGACCACGTACAGCACGCCGCCGGGCCGCAGCCGGGCGCGCGCGTCGTGCAGCAGCAGGGTGAGCAGTTCCTTGCCCACCTTGGCGGGGATGTTGGAGGCGATCACGTCGAAGCGGCGCGCCGGGTCGATGTGCTGAAAACCGTTGCTGAGCTGCGCCTCGGCGTTGTCGATGCCGTTGCGCGCCAGGTTGGCGCGGGCATAGTCCACGGCCACGAAGTCCTTGTCCACCAGCAGGGTGCGGCCTTCGGGCGCCTCGCGGGCCATGTACAGCCCCAGCGGGCCGTAGCCGCAGCCCAGGTCCAGGCAGTCGGCCGCCGGCGGGATGTCCATGTGCTGCACGAGCAGGCGGGTGCCGGCGTCGATCTCGCGCGGCGAGAACAGGCCCCAGGTGCTGTGGAAGCGGAAGCGGTGCCGCCCCAGCCCGGCATCGAACACGATGTCCTCGCGCAGGGCGGCCAGGGGATCGGCGGGTCTCACGGTCGCAGCCGGTCGAACAGGGCCTCGGCGCGGGCCAGCAGCGGTCCGCTCTCGGGGCCCACGCAGGTGAAGTGGCCCATCTTGCGGCCGGGTCGCGCCTCGCGCTTGCCGTACAGGTGCAGCTTGGTATCGGCGTCGGCCAGCAGGTCCGGCCAGCGCGGCTCGCCGTCCTGCCACAGGTCGCCCAGCAGGTTGATCATGACCGCCGCGCTGTGCTGGGCGTTGCTGCCGAAGGGCAGGCCGCAGACCATGCGCACCTGCTGCTCGAACTGGGAGGTGACGCAGGCGTCCAGGGTCCAGTGGCCGCTGTTGTGGGTGCGCGGGGCGATCTCATTGACCAGCAGGCGCTCGTCGTCATCGACGAAGAACTCCACCGCCATGACGCCCACGAAGTCGAGTGCCTCGGCGCAGCGCTCGGCGGCCTGGCGCGCCGCCTCGGCCAGGGCCGGAGCCACCGGGGCGGGCGCCACGCTGCGGTGCAGGATGCCGCCACGGTGGGCATTGTCGGTGACCGGGAAGGGCAGCATGGCGCCATCGGCGGCGCGCGCCACCACCACCGACAGCTCGCGCGCCAGGGCCACCTTCTCCTCCAGCACACAGGGCACCTCGCCCAGGTCCCGGAAGGCCGCCGCCAGCCCGTCGGCCGCGCCCACCGCCAGCTGGCCCTTGCCGTCGTAGCCCAGCTCGGCGCGCTTGAGCAGGGCCGGGTAGCGCACCGCCCGGGCGGCCGCCGCCAGGTCGGCCGCCGACTCGATGACCGCGAAGGGCGCGGTGGCCAGCCCCAGGGAGCGGATGAAGCGTTTCTCGCGGATGCGGTTCTGGGTGGTGCGCACGGCCGCGGCGTGGGGGCGCACCAGGCACCAGTGGGCCAGCCGCTCCAGGGTGGCGGCGGGCACGTTCTCGAACTCGGTGGTCACCACGGCGCACTGCCGGCCCAGCTCCTGCAGGGCCGCGTCGTCGTCATAGGGGGCCTCGAGGTGTTCGTCGGCGATGCGGCCGGCCGGGCTGTGCGGGTCGGGATCGAGCACCAGCACGCGGTAGCCCAGCTCGTGGGCGGCGCGGGTGAACAGGCGCCCCAGCTGGCCGCCCCCCAGCATGCCGAGGGTGGCGCCGGGCAGGATCATGCGCCCTCGGGCGGCAGGGTCATGGACAGCGCCTTGTCGCGCTGCTGGCGGCGGAAGTCGGCCAGCCGGTCGGCCAGCGCCTCGTCGCCGGTGGCCAGCATGGCGATGGCGAACAGGGCGGCGTTGGCGGCGCCCGCCTCGCCGATGGCGAAGGTGGCCACCGGCACGCCGCGCGGCATCTGCACGATGGACAGCAGCGAGTCCTTGCCCTGCAGGTAGCGCGACGGCACCGGCACGCCCAGCACCGGCACGGTGGTCTTGGCGGCCAGCATGCCCGGCAGGTGGGCCGCGCCGCCGGCGCCGGCGATGATGCAGAAGATGTTGCGGTCGGCGGCATTCTCGGCGTAGTCGAACAGCTGGTCCGGTGTGCGGTGCGCCGACACGACCAGCGACTCGTAGTCCACCCCGAACTGCTCGAGCATTTCCACGGCGTGCTTCATGATCGGCCAGTCGCTCTGACTGCCCATCACCACGCCCACACGTCGATCGGTCATGGTTTTCGGCCCTGCGGGAAAAACGGCCTTTATACCGGCTTGCCCCGTGCAAGCCAAGAACGGCACGGGTTGCGCGGCCGCCCGGCGCGGCTTTCCTGCTATCATCACGCCATGCCCGAGACCCGTCATCTGCCCCTGCTGCAACGCGGTCGCCGCCTGCTGGCGACCCTGGAGCTGATCGGCCTGGCCATCATCACCCTGGCCACGCTGATCGCCGGCGCCCAGGAACTGTGGCGCATGGCGCTGAGCGGCCACGTCAAGCTGGCCGACCTGCTGCTGCTGTTCATCTACCTGGAGGTGCTGGCCATGGTGGCCGTGTACCACCAGTCCGGCGCCCTGCCGGTGCGCATGCCGCTGTACATCGCCATCATCGCCCTGGCGCGGCACATGATCCTGGACATGAAGGGCATGACGGAGGCCCAGATGCTGGCCACCGCGGGCGGGGCGCTGATCCTGGCCCTGGCGGTGCTGGTGCTGCGCTTCGGCCATGCGCGCTTTCCGTACGGGGAGGACGCCAGTGACGAGTGAGACCGACACGCGCTACGTGCACAGCCTGCCGCTGGTGCACCGCGGCAAGGTGCGCGAGAACTACGCGGTGGACGAGCGCCACCTGCTCATCGTGGCCACCGACCGCATCTCGGCCTTCGACGTGGTGCTGCCCACGCCCATCCCGGGCAAGGGCGAGATCCTCACCCGCATGTCCAACTTCTGGTTCGAGCGCACGCGGCACATCGTGCCCAACCACCTGGCCACCGACCTGACCCTGGCCGAGGCCCTGCCCGACCCCGCCGAGCGGGCCCGGGTGGCCAACCGGGCGGTGGTGGTCAAGCGGCTGCGGCCGCTGCCGGTGGAGGCCATCGTGCGCGGCTACCTGATCGGCTCCGGGTGGAAGGACTATCAGCGCAGCGGCCAAGTGTGCGGCATCGCCCTGCCGCCCGGGCTGCGCCTGGCCGACCGCCTGCCGGAGCCCATCTTCACCCCCTCCACCAAGGCCGCCGTGGGCGAGCACGACGAGAACATCGACTTCGCGCGCACCGAGGCCCTGCTGGGCGAGGCGCTGGCCGCCCGGGTGCGCGACATCAGCCTGCGCATCTACCGCGAGGCGGCCGAGCACGCCCTGGCGCGGGGCATCATCATCGCCGACACCAAGTTCGAGTTCGGCCTGGACGAGGCCGGCACCCTGCACCTCATCGACGAGGTGCTCACCCCCGACTCGTCCCGCTTCTGGCCCGACGAGACCTGGCGGCCGGGCAGCTCGCCGCCGTCCTTCGACAAGCAGTTCGTGCGCGACTGGCTGGAGCAGAGCGGCTGGGACAAGCGCCCGCCGGCCCCGGAGCTGCCGCCGGACATCGTGGCGCAGACCGCGGCCCGCTACCGCGAGGCCTGGCAGCGCCTCACCGACGGCGCTTGAAAACGCGCCCGCCGTCCCCATCCCCCGATTTCCGTCACACCCAAAGGAGGCACCCCATGTTCAAACCGCTCCCCGTCGTCATGGCCGGCCTGCTCGCCCTGGCCGGCTGCGAATCCGGCTCGCAGCCGGACGGCCAGGCCGGCGCAAGGGACGCCGCCCCCGCCGTGCCGCCCGAGGTGGTCCAGCAGAAGGTGCAGGCCGCGCGCGGCGCCATCAAGACCTTCGCCGGCGCCCTCAAGGGCGAGCTGAAGGCGGCCCTCAAGAGCGGCGGCCCGGCCAAGGCCATCGAGGTCTGCCACACCCGGGCGCCGGAGATCACCGCCCAGGTGGCCATGGAGCAGGGCATGATGTTGCGGCGCGTGAGCCTGAAGAACCGCAACCCCAACAACGCCGCCCGCGGCTGGGTCAAGAACGTGCTGGAGGACTTCGAGCAGAAGAAGGCGGCCGGCGCCGACCCGAAGACGCTGGAGTTCCAGCAGGTGGTCAGCGAGGACGGCAAGCCCGTGCTGCGCTACGTGAAGGCCATCCCCACCCAGAAGCTGTGCCTGACCTGCCACGGCAGCGACCTGCCGGAGGACGTGGCCGCCAAGCTCAAGGCGCTCTACCCCGAGGACAAGGCCACCGGCTTCAAGGTGGGCGACATCCGCGGCGCCTTCGTGGTGGAGGCGCCCCTCTGAGGGGCGCCGCCCGGCCGTTCCCGCCGATCCGGAACCCCGTCGCCAATCGGCGCGGGGTTTCTTGATCTCGCCGGGCGCCACTGGCTACCCTGCCCGCACACCCCCCGCCGCCACCCCCATGTCCAAGATCGTCGGAAAAGGTGAATGCCGCTCCTGTCCGATGCGCCACCTGAGCATCTTTGCCGAGCTGCCCGAGGCGCGTCTGGACGCGCTGCGCTTTCGCACCACCGTGCTCACCTACCGCCCCGGCGAGACCATCTATTACCAGGGTGACCGCTCCGAGGCCGCCTACACGCTGCGCCGCGGTCTGGTGAAGCTGACCAAGATGCTGCCCAACGGGCGTACCCAGATCACCCAGGTGCTGCGCACCGGCGACCTGTTCGGCTGGGACGGGTTCGCCGAGCTGGCCTACAACCACAACGCCGTGGCCATCACCGACGTGGAGGTGTGCCGCCTGCCCATCCGCGAGCTGGACGCCCTGCGCTACGAGGACCGCGCCGTGGACCGCGCCATCCTGCGCCGCTGGGTGAAGAGCCTGCGCGAGTCGGAGGACATGATGCTGGAGCTGGGCGCCAAGAAGGCCGCCGAGCGGCTGGCCAGCTTCCTGCTCGACTGGTGGGAGAACGCCCCCGACCGCGACGAGGAGGGCGTGCCCCTGCCCCTGTCGCGCACCGAGATCGGCGAGCTGCTGGGCCTGACCATCGAGACGGTCAGCCGCTTCCTGTCCGACTGGCGCAAGAGCGGCTTCATCTCGGAGAAGGGCCACAAGCTGCGCATCCTCGACCCCGAGGGGCTCAAGAAGCGCGCCTGCGGCAGCGGGGTGTGCTGAGCGGCGCCCGCACCGACGCCCCACGACGCACGGTCGCGGCGGCGGGTCCAGTGGCGGCGGAAAAGCGGGGAGCCGCCCCGCCCGGCGGGACGGGGCGGACGGCGGGGATCAGTTGTTCTTGGCGCCCTGGGCCACCCACTCGTGCAGGGTCTTGATGTCCTGCTCGGGCAGGCCGGTCTTGGAGCCGTGGGGCATGCGCAGGGAAGGATCGGCGCGCCCTTCCACCAGCATGTTGAGGGTGCTGCCGGTGGGGTCGCCGGGCACGATGATGGGGCCGAACTTGGTGCCCTTCATGAGGTTCTCGTAGCTGATCTCGTCCGGGTTCTCGGGGGTGGACATCATCAGGCCGCTCTTGATGTGCCCCTCGCCGCCCGGCTTGTGGCAGGCCAGACAGTTGTTCTTGAGGATGGGCGCCACGTCGTTCTTGAAGCTGACGACCTTGGCGGCCTCCTTCTCTTCCTTCGAGCATCCTGCCAGACCCAGGGCCAGGGCCACGCTGACTGCCAATACGACTGGTTTCATGTTTGTGGTTCTCCAGATCAGGGTTTATTAGTTGTTTTGAATATAACAAAACCCGTGCGGGAACCCCAGCGCGCCGCTTGATCCGCGTCAACGGCGCGACGGCCGGGCCGCTTGTTGGCGCGCCGCCACCTTGGCTATGCTCGCGCCACGCCCTTTCACCCCGGAGCATCCCATGCAGATCCACGGCCGCGCCTACCGGTCCATCTGGCTGGCGGAGGACGGCTGGCGGGTGCAGGTCATCGACCAGACGCGCCTGCCGCACGAGTTCCGCATCGCCACCCTCGACTCGGTGCAGGCCGCCGCGCAGGCCATCCGCGACATGTGGGTGCGCGGCGCGCCGCTCATCGGCGCCACCGCCGCCTACGGACTGTGCCTGGCGCTGCGCCGGGACCCCGGCGACGCCAGCCTGGCGGCGGCCGCGCGCCTGCTGCTGGACACCCGCCCCACGGCCATCAACCTGCGCTGGGCGGTGGAGCGCCTGCGGCGGGTGGTGGCCCCGCTGCCGCCGGCCGAGCGGGCGGCGGCCGCCTACGCCGAGGCGGCCCGCCTGTGCGACGAGGACGTGGCCACCAACGCCGCCATCGGCGACCACGGCCTGGCCGTGCTGCGCGAGCGCTGGCATGAACTGGGCGGCGAGCGGCCGCTGCGCATCCTCACCCACTGCAACGCCGGCTGGCTGGCCACGGTGGACTGGGGCACGGCCCTGGCGCCCATCTACAAGGCCCACGACGGCGGCCTGCCGGTGATGGTGTGGGTGGACGAGACACGCCCGCGCAACCAGGGCGCGGCGCTCACCGCCTGGGAGCTGGGCGCGCACGGCGTGCCGCACCAGGTGGTGGCCGACAACGCCGGCGGCCTGCTCATGCAGCGCGGCGAGGTGGACCTGTGCATCGTCGGCACCGACCGCACCACCCGCTGCGGCGACGTGTGCAACAAGATCGGCACCTATCTCAAGGCCCTGGCGGCGCGGGCCCACGACGTGCCCTTCTACGTGGCCCTGCCCGGCAGCACCATCGACTGGACGCTGTGCGCCGGGGCCGACATCCCCATCGAGGAGCGCAGCCCACGCGAGGTGACCCACATCCACGGCAAGGACCCCCGGGGCCGCATCAACGAGGTGCAGCTCACGCCCGACGGCAGCCCGGCCCGCAATCCGGCCTTCGACATCACCCCGGCGGCCCTGGTGAGCGGCCTGATCACCGAGCGCGGCGTGTGCCCGGCCAGCGAGGCCGGCCTGCGCGGCCTGTACCCGGAGGCGACGTGAGCGGCGTGCCGGCCGAGCTGCGCGCGGCCCTGCTGGACACGGCCCGCGCCATGAACGCCAGCGGCCTCAACCAGGGCAGCGCCGGCAACCTGAGCGTGCGCCTGGCGGACGGCTTTCTCATCACCCCCTCGGGCATGGACTACGCCGACTGCACGCCGGACGACATGGTGCCGGTGGCCATGGACGGCACGCCGCGCGGCGCGCGCCGCCCGTCCAGCGAGTGGCGCTTCCACCGCGACGTGTACCGCGCCCGGCCGGAGGTGCGGGCCGTGCTGCACGCCCATCCCCCGTGGTGCACCACCCTGGCCTGCCTGCGGCGCGACATCCCGCCCTTCCACTACATGGTGGCCGTGGCCGGCGGCGACTCCATCCGCTGCGCCGACTACGCCCGCTTCGGCACCCAGGCCCTGTCCGACCACGTGCTCACCGCCCTGCGCGGGCGGCGCGCCTGCCTCATGGCCAACCACGGCCTGCTGTGCGTGGGCGGCGGCCTGGACGAGGTGCTGCACCTGGCACGCGAGGTGGAGCAGCTGGCGCGCTGGTACGGCCAGGCGCTGGCCATCGGCGAGCCGGCGCTGCTGGACGAGGGGCAGATGGCCGAGGTGCTGGCGGCCTTCGCCGACTACGGCCAGCCGACGCGCTGAGCCGCCCCGCTCACACCGCCAGCGCCGCCTGGCAGCGCTCCGGATACCAGTGCCAGGGCAGGATGCTGTCCAGCGGTTCGGGGCGGTGCAGGTGGTAGCCCTGCACGTAGTCCACGCCGCTGTTGCGCAGCGCGTTCACGGTCAGGTCGTCCTCCACGAACTCGGCGATGGTCTGGATCTTCATCTCGCGCGCGATGTGGCTGATGGCGGAGATCATGGCGCTCTCCACCCGGCCGCGCGCCATGTTGCGCACCAGGCTGCCGTCGATCTTGAGGTAGTCCACGTCCAGCTCCCGCAGGTAGGCGAACGAGGACATGCCACTGCCGAAGTCGTCCAGGGCGAAGCGGCAGCCCAGCCCGTGCAGGCGGTCGATGAAGTAGCGGGCCGCCTCCAGGTTGGTCACCACCGCCGTCTCGGTGATCTCGAAGCACACCTGCTCGGCCTGCACGTGGTAGCGCTCGATCAGGTCCAGCACCTCGCCCAGGAAGGTCGAGTCGGAGATGGTCTGGCCGGACAGGTTGATGGAGAAGCAGCAGCGCTGCGCCACCGCCTGGCCCTGGGCGCGCAGGCGCGCCACCGCGTTGCGCGCGCCGATCCACTGCAGGGCCTTGCGCACCACCCAGCGGTCCAGCTCGGTGATGAGCTTGAAGCGCTCGGCCACGGGGATGAACTTGCCCGGCTCCACCAGCGTGCCGTCCTCCAGGCGCATGCGCACCAGCAGCTCATAGCGGGTGCCCAGCCCTTCGCTGCGCAGGTCGCGGATCTCCTGCGCGAACAGCACCAGGCGGTTGTCGCGGATGGCGCGCGGAATCTCCTGCGCCCAGCTCAGGTCCAGCTTGCGGCGCATGAGCGCCTCGTCGTCCAGCCCGTACACGCGGATGTGGTTGCGGCCGTCGTCCTTGGCGGCGAAGCAGGCCGAATCCACTGCCGAGAGCACCTCCTGCGGGTTGCACTGCATGCGGTTGATGGCCGTCAGGCCCACGCTCACGCCCACCTCGAAGGGCCGCCCCTGCCAGAAGAAGCGGAAGTCCATCACCGCCCGGCGCAGCGCCTGGGCCACCTCCAGACCGCGCTTCAGGCCGGTGTTGCGCAGCAGCACGCCGAACTCGTCGCCGCCGATGCGCGCCAGCACCTCGCCCGGCGCCAGTACCGACTGCATGCGCGCCGTCAGCTGGCGCAGCAGGTGGTCACCGGCCTGGTGGCCGCAGCTGTCGTTGACGGCCTTGAAGTTGTCCAGGTCCAGGTACATGAGCACGCTCTCGCCGCCCCCCTCGCGGGCCACGCGGCAGGCGGCGTCCACGTGGCGGCGGAAGTCGCGCCGGTTGATGAGGCGGGTGAGCGGGTCGTGCGAGGCCTGCCAGCGCAGGCGGCGCGCCATGTCCTCGGCGGCCAGCTTCTGGCGCTTGAGCAGCCCCTCGGCGCGCTGCGCGCCGCGCGTGACCACGTAGGCGATGATCAGGCCCAGCAGCAGCATGCCGCCGGTGGCCCAGAAAATGAACTGGCGGGCAAAGTCGCGCGAGGCGTGCGCCACGCCCAGGATGCGGGCATCGGCCGCGTCCTGGCGGCGCGCCATGTCGTCGATGAGCTCCCGGATGCGGGCCGGCGCGCGCAGCCGGTGGGCGTTGAGAAAGGCGCGCGCCGCGGCCAGCCGGTCCTGCTCCAGCAGGGCCACCAGGCGGTTGTTGGTCTGCTCGTCGTGGCGGATGTCCGGCTGCAGGGTGCGCCACAGCTGCGCCGCCTCGGGATCGTCGCGCCCCAGGAACTCCTCGCGCAGGGCGATGAAGCGGCCGCCCAGGGCCAGGTACTCGTGATACAGCTCGGCGCGCTCGAAGGGGTCGTCGGTGAGCACCATCTCCGCCAGCTTGACCATGCGGTCGTAGGCGATGCGCTCGAAGGTGGCCATGTAGCGCATGTTCTCGTGCTGGTGCTCGCCGACGGTGTCGATCTCGCCCGACAGCGTCCCCACCACGCCGCTGAGCAGCCAGCCCAGCCCGGCCATCAGCAGCAGAATCGCCAGGAAGCCGGCGATGAGGAGGTTTCTCGTCCCTGTGATATTGATGTTCACGCTTGCCTTCCCTTGCAGTCGTTCCGTGACCTGCAGACCGACGCCTGCTCCCCACCACAGCGGCCCGCCCGGTCATCCCACCTCCCTGTGAGACCTGCCGCACCCGACGAGCCGATGCGCAGGCCTATCCTAACGACAGGAGGGGGCTCGAAGTAAGGCTAGCCCTTAGGCCCACAAGCTCAGCCCCGACCTCAAGAGGGCGCGACAAGCCGCTGTTTCGTCAGCGGGAAGCCCTTGCCGACCTCGCGTTCTATTTAAGCAGGTACTGAAATATTGAAACATCAAATCGTGAACGACCCCCGCTTTTTGCAGTCTGCAACACGATGAGCGGCCCGCGGCAAGCCCTTGCC
>Ga0256832_1003387_pt1 | contig 10842 bp, 8 predicted proteins | sample 134614metaG_FD_190534 | JGI IMG/M metagenome (GOLD analysis project Ga0256832, IMG submission 190534) | Hydrothermal vent microbial communities from Lau Basin, Pacific Ocean - 134-614 | ecosystem: Environmental > Aquatic > Marine > Hydrothermal vents | place: Pacific Ocean: Lau Basin | collected...
CCGAAGTAGTTGTGAAGACCTTAAAAAAATTATCACGGGGAAATGTAGAAACCATTCAACAAAATCCCAGCCGATTTATTCACAAAGCCCCCAAATTGAATAAAGATAATACCCGAATAAATTGGGATGAAAACGGCGAAAAAATTGAAAGATTTATAAGGGGATTATCACCCTATCCGGGTGCATGGTCATGGTATAAAATCTCAAAAGACTGGAAGAAAATTAAAATTTTTTTGGCTGAATTTCAGCCTGAAAAACACAATTTTTCACCTGGAAAAGTTGCTTTTTTTAACAAAAAGTTGAAAATTGCCGTCCCTGACGGATGGATTCTTCCTTTGCGAGTTAAACCCGAAAGTAAAAAAGAAATGAACATACAGGATTTTATAAACGGAATAAAATCAGTAGAAGAGCTAACTTTTAAATAGTAACGTTTTTGACTGATATGATTTTATAAAAGCCTAATTTTCATTGTTTTGGATGATTTAATAAAATTTGATATATTTGGACTGCATAAACCATTAAAATTAGTACTATGAACAAGACCCAGTTAGTAGAAGCCATGGCAGCCGATGCCGGAATCACCAAAGCTCAAGCTAAAAAAGCTTTGGATTCATTCATGGATAATGTTGCTAAAACCTTGAAAAAAGGTGGAAAAGTTACCTTGATAGGTTTCGGTACATTCTCCACTGTAACCCGCAAAGCACGTGAAGGACGTAATCCTGCAACGGGTGCCAAAATTAAAATTCCTGCCAAAACAGTTGTAAAATTCAAAGCAGGATCCGAATTACAAAAAGGACTTTAATTTAAAAGTTTCAACCCCCGACAAAACATCCTCTTGTTTGTATGAGGATGTTTTTTTATTTATATTTGATAATATGAATGAATTTAAAGGTAAATTATTGGTTGCCCAACCCAGACTTCTTTCCGATCATTTTTTTTCTCAGTCGGTAATTTTCATTACGGATGAACACGAAGAAGGGAAAGTAGGATTTATCATCAATCGCCCTACACCTATTCTATTGACAGATGTTTTAAAAGATATTAAAACCGGATTTCAAATTTGGCAAGGCGGACCGGTTTCAGATGATAATTTATATTATCTCCATCAAATTCCTGAACTTCTACCGGGGAGTATAAGAATAGATAAAGATTATTATTGGGGAGGTGATTTTGAAGCTTTGAAATTGGTTTTGAATCAATATGGCGAAGAATTAACCGGTAAAATTAAATTTTTCTTGGGTTATAGTGGATGGGCTCCCGGACAATTAGAGCACGAAATCAAAGATGGAGCTTGGTTTGTTTTACCTAATATGTTGGACATATTCAATATAAACCCCAAAAACTTGTGGAAAGAGATGCTGATCAAGGCCGATCCTCGCATGGAATTTTGGAAAAATGCCCCTGTAGACCCTTCGCTGAATTAAATAGGTATAATTTTTGATTTAAGTTGAATAAATTCCTGCCCATGAAAAATTTAATTTTTATAATAACGGTATCTATATTGCTTTTGTCTTGTTCCGGTATAAAATATACATATGATAGAAGTACAGATTTCACTAAATATAAAACCTTTGTATATATAAAAAAAGGAATGTATCAATCCAAGCTTCCTTCGATTTATAAAAAAATAATTGCCGAAGAAGTTCATTCTTATATCATCAATGAAGGTTTAAAACCGGCATTCGATCAACCGGATCTTATGATTGATATCATCCCCGAGTTTCATAAAAGAATAGATGTATATCCTTCACCATATGGCAAAAAGGTATATAAAAGCAAGGAAGGAACATTGAGTATACGTTTTTTGGATGCACGTACCAATAAGATTATTTGGGAAGCCAAAACCTATTTGAAGTTTAAAAATAAAAAGGAATTAAGTTTAAGGTTACGGAAAAAATTAGATAAAATTTTTACTCATTATCCCCCTCAAAAAAATTAAAGTTATTCCTCCAAAAATTCTTCTATTCTCTTTATAAAATCAGGATTTTTGAAAGATAAAATCTGATGAATATGTAAGCTGTCGTCAATTAAATAAACCAAATTTTTTTCTGTTTGTAAATAAGGTATTCTATAATCATATTCAACAAAATAGTTTTGGGTTTTGTTTAAACTATTATTTTTTATTTCGGAAAACCATTTCAAATAATCCGGGGAAAGAGATACTTTCAGCAATATAATTTGATTACCGTATTTATTTATCAAATTTTGTATTATTTTAAGTTTTTCAGGATGTTTAAAAAGTTGTGTACTCCAAGGTACAAGAATGTTGCGAGGATGTTTAGAGAGAATTTGAGTCAATGTTTTATTATTAAGAGCTGTATCTAAGACTTTGAGAGAGATAATTTTTTTATCAACAATTATCATCTTATAGTTATTAATACTTTGAACAAAATGATATTTATGAGATTTATTCTTAAATAATGATGTTGTCAATAAAGTTTTAAACTCATGAAATTTTAAATTAGGATATTTTGTTTTTAGAAAAACATCTCTAATTAAAAAATAACTAATAACTTCAAATAGTGAATTATTTGAAACTTCAGTTTTTATCATATAAATGTATTTTTCTATATTATCAATTGAATCGAAATTATGCTTTCCGAGTTTATTAGTAAAATAATAACTTCCCAATAAGGCCTGATAGTAATTGGGTTGTTCTGATGACCAATTGGGCGTATAGTTTAATGTATAACGGAAAGATTCATCCTTATAAAATCTGTACTTTTCATAAATGATCATATCCCAAATATGCAAATAATCCCGGATAATTCTTTTTTTGTTGTTATCCCTTAACAAATGACCGTTTTCTGAAACAAAATCAGAAAAAATTTTTTCTTTTACTCCAGCGTAATTACTTACAATGGCCTTTAAATCGGAAGGGTTTTCATAGAATTCAACATTTCCTACATCTTCCAACATTTGTTTGTCCTGTAATAAGATTGATGCCAATAGATTGTTGAAAATAGCCTCATTACCAGCATAATGGATGGTTTCATCAAAATATAACGCATTGAAATAGAGGGCGATACTATCATGCGGTTCTATGTAGAAATGACCAATATAATTGCCGTATTTAAAATTGTATAATACGGGTTTGTTTATATCTGTTTCCCATTTGAATTCATTATTAGAATTGATTTTAACCGTGTCGGCATCATCTCTTGACAAAGTTTTGAAAAATAACACTACACTATCGGTTGGCATGGAGATTTTTCCTGCCACAACGGTTTTGGTTTCATGAACATTACACGAAGTGATGAAAAAGAAAATAATAATAATTGTAATAATCCGGAATATCATCAGGATTTTCTACTGGTTTTGCCTATAGTTACATTATAAATGAACAAACCTATGAAGGTTGCCAATCCCACCCCGGCCATGACATACCATATATCCCCGGGATGATAGGTATCCCACAAGGTTTGTTGTAATTCTGAAGTGCTTACACCCAATTTTTCCGCCGCTTGCGCAAAAATTTCCGCTCTTTTTATTTCGGTTTTGAGCGAATTATCAACCACACCATTATTGTTCATCACTTGAATACCTTCCGTGGTGTATGTAATAAGCTGTCCGGCTTTATCTTTGATTTCTATACCTTTATCTTGAAGATATTTAAAGAGTAATGTGATCTTATCGGATTTTTTTTGATATAAATTCCCCGAAATAATTCCGGTCAGGAAATTAGCCGCCGCTATGGGCAAAAAGTATGTTCCCATATAAAGTGCTTCCTTGCCTTTAGGTGATATTTGCGCGATATAATCGGAGAATTTGGGGTTGGATGTCATCTCTCCTATGGCAAAAATCAATATTCCGAGAATCGTATAAACCGGATTGTTTGTATAAAATGACAAACCTATACCGAAAATGGTAATGAAAATTCCGGCCATCATAGCATTAATGGCTTTCCAACGAAGAATAAAATAGGAAACAAACATCTGAAGAACCATAATGAAAAAGGCATCCAGGTTAACAATTTGTTCGGGATTGATTTGTCCTTGATCATTTTTCAATGTATTGGCCAACCAAGGAAGAATGGAATGCAGAATCTCGTAAATACGCGTTGTGTCAACCCAATCGTCTATAAAATTGGGAAGTGTGTAAAAAAGCTGATTAAACATGAGCCAAAATCCAATCATGATGATGAGTAGTACGGTGAGCCGCATATCTTTGAGCGCTTCAAAAATGTTATAGAGTGAACGCTTAATAACTTCTGCGGCCGATTCTTCAATTTTTTCTCTTGCTGGCTCTTTAAAAAACAGTAGCACAATTAAATTTAAAAGGATAGCCAATGAAGATGACAGAAAAACAATGTCCCAGCCAAATTTATTCCTGAGAATTCCTACAAGCAATGGACCGAAAAATCCTCCTATGTTTACCATCATGTAAAAAATCCCGAAACCGAATGAAGAATTTTGTTTGTTAGTAGTTTTGGTTACAATAGCTGAGGCTACAGGTTTAAAAAGTGCGGCTCCAAGGGCAACATATAGAAAGACGGAAAACACTGCCCAGTATCCGGTAACTTCACCCATGAGAAAATAGCCGGTCATGAGGATGATGTAGGAAATAGCCAACGTAAGTTTATAACCTATTTTATCAGCCAATGCCCCCGTAAAAATGGGGAGCAAATAAAGAATCCCCGTAACATAACTCATTATATCGCCCCGCTGAACGGATGAAAATCCGAGTTGGTTGGTGAGATAAAGCCCCAAAACGGCAAATAGACCATACCACGCATAGCGTTCCAAAAGCTCAAATATACTGGCAAACCAATAGGCTCTGGGAAATGATTTAAATAATCCGATAAAACCGAGTTGTTGTGTTTGTTCCTTTTCCATTTTTTACTGTTCTTTAGAATTTAGTGAATTCCTTTCATGGCTTTGTTAAGTAGCGGAGATAAAACGAATAATAATAATGCTGTGGCCAACATCATCAGGCTAATGAATGGATATAATTTGATATCCCACCCTAATTCATGAATTTTATGCATGAAGGATTCCAACATACCTGCCACATAATTCCCGGCAGCAAAACTGGCCATCCAAAGTCCCATGACCACCGATACCATTCTTGCGTTGGCAAGTTTTGTAATCATGGATAAACCGATAGGTGATAGCATGAGTTCTCCTAATGTAAGAATAATATATACCACAACAAGCCACATAGGGGAAACCAATCCCACTTTTTCGGCTTTGTTATCACCAATGCTCATAATATAAAATGCCAATGCTCCCAACAATAGACCCAACACAAATTTAATACTGGTTCTCGGATTAAGTTTTAAAGCATCCAATTTAAGCCACATAACAGAGAAAAGAGGCGCAAAAATCAATATTGCAAAGGGATTCACGTTTTGAAACCATGAGGCGGGAATTTCAGGTCCTCCTGATAAGTAAGCCCAAATGGCCAATAAACCGAAAACACCAACTCCATATAGTCCCAATTTACCAACCGGTGTTACTTTTCTTTTCTTTTCTTCATCATCCGAGTAAATATTGATGTATAGACTGATTAACCATAGACCCAAAAAAACACCTGCCGCAATGCCGAGATATTTGATATCAATGGTTTTTAAAAAATCGGGTGCCCAGACCGGATCCAGTTTCCGGTCGGTTTTTTCTTTGGCAAAAAGATTCATGGTTCCACCGGCTTGTTCAAAACCCGCCCAAAAAGTGATATTAAAAATAGCCAAAGTGATGATTACCCCCATTCTGCTCCAATCCGTATTCTTGGATCGTAACATCACAATAAGCATAAACAAAACACCTATGGCAATGGCTACAAGAACATAAAGTTTGGCTTGTTGAGAAAGAAAAGATGTTCCCAAAATTAAAAAGGCTAAAATAACAACTACACTATATGGGATAAATTTTTTAGTCCACTGCTGACCATCAATTCCTTTAATAATAACAAAACCCAATCCAAGTGCCAAAGCCAAAAACCCTATTTTCATGATGACGGATGTGATGGTGTCCGGCAATGCACTCCAGGCAAAAATAATTAAAACCGTTCCCAAAGCAAGACCAATAGCATAGATAAAAATCTGAATCCAGTCTTTGGCATCCAAACGTGTTTTATTTGTTTCTCCCGGAGGCAAACCTTTGTCTTCCAGGGTTTCTTCATGAAAATATAACCACAATACGCCGATAATCATTCCAATACCGGCTGAGAAATAACCCCAACCCCAGAAAACATTTTCGCCCAATGCACCAGCTATAAAGGGTCCTAAAATGGCTCCCAAGTTAATCCCCATGTAAAAAATATTGAAAGCGGAATCTTTTCTGGGATCATTATCATCATAGAAATCTCCAACAATAGTGGAAATATTAGGTTTGAAAAATCCGTTACCTATAATTAAAATTCCAAGCCCCAGATTAAAAATGGTTCGTCTCAATTCCATATCCCATCCCCACCAATGACCGAATGCACTTGCGGCTAGCATAAATTGACCGATGGCCATTACCAATCCACCAATGTAAACGGTTTTTCTTTTACCTAAAAATTTATCGGCAACCCATCCACCCAAAATCGGAGTGAGATAGACCAATCCTGTAAAAATAGCATACAATGCAAGCGCTTCTTCTCTTGGCAAGCCGAAACCTCCTGTGACTAACTCGGCCGTGAGGTACAGCGTAAGAATGGCTCGCATACCGTAGTACGAAAACCTTTCCCACATTTCAGTGGCAAACAAGGTGTAAAGAGCTTTGGGGTGTTTTGTTTTGGCGTTATTCATAGTATTTTATTTTTTCAAATTTTCAATTAAAAAAGAATATATCAGTTTGTATAAGTGAATTCGGGTTTTTCCTCCGTAAATTCCGTGATTTCTATCCGGATAGATCATCATTTCAAAGGGTTTATCGATTTCTTGCAGTCTTTTGGCCAAGCGCATGGAGTTTTGAACATGCACGTTATCATCGGCGGTTCCGTGAACAAGCAAAAACTTCCCTTTGAGTTGTTCTGCAAAATATAAAGGCGAGTTTTCATCATATCCTTCGGGATTTTCTTGGGGCGTTTGCATGTAGCGTTCCGTATAAACCGTGTCATAAAAACGCCAGTTTGTAACCGGTGCCACGGAAATGGCAACATCAAAAATGTCGTTGGCTTTTAAAATGGCGTTGGATGCCATAAATCCTCCGTAGCTCCATCCCCAAATTCCTATCCTGTCAGGATCGGCAACACCTTGTTCAATCAACTGTTTTCCTACTGCTTGCAAATCTTCGGTTTCATATTTCCCTAGTTGTTTGTAGGTTATTTTTTTAAAGGCATTTCCCCTTCCTCCTGTTCCGCGCGTATCCACGCCCACAATAACAAAACCTTCTTTAACCAATAATTGATGAAAGAAATCATTGGCGGAATGCCAACTGTTTCTAACGGTCTGTGAACCGGGGCCGTTATATTGTGTGATTAAAACGGGATATTTTTGATTTGGATTATAATCTGCAGGATAAATGATGTAGGCATTCAGATCGGTTTCTCCATCGGCGGCTTTGAAATGGACAAATTTTTTGGGTTGAAAATCTAAGGCCTGGACTTTTTTCAAAAGTTTACTATTGTCTTTTATAAGTTTGACCTTTTCTCCGGAGGTAGATTTTCTCACTGTAAACTCATAAGGTTTGTCCACCGAAGAGTAGGTGTGAATAAAAAATTTGAAATCCTTGGTAAATTCGGCGGATGATGTCCCATTGGCAGGAGTGAGTAATTTTTTGTTCTTTCCTTTTAAATCAATACTGTAAACAGCCCTGTTGATAGAACCGCTTTCGGTGGATTGATAAAATAACCTTTTTGTTTTGGGATCATAGCCGTAGAAGTTCGTAACATCCCAAGGTCCTTTGGTTATTTGTCTGATAAGTTTTCCGTTTTTATTATAATGATAGATGTGCGTATATGCTCCGGTGTCATTCGGCCACAAAAAACTTCCGTCCTTCAAAAAAACCAAATGGTCGGAATTTTCCAGTTCAATATATTTTTCGTCTTCCAGTTGTGTGAGCAATTTAGCCTTCCCCGAACGGACATCAACAGAGAAAAGTTTCAATAAATTTTGATGCCGGTTCATGGTCATCACCAGAAATTCATCTGCGTTTCTTCCTTGAAAAATGCGTGGAATGTATTCATAATCGCCCAATTCAATTTGTTTGGTTTCGCCAGTTTCAAAATGAAAAATATGAAAAGTAACTTTAGAATTATTTTCACCGGCTTTGGGATATTTAAAAGTAACTGTTTGCGGATAAAGCGCATCCATATATTCAATCATGGTAAATTCAGGTACTTGGGATTCGTCAAATCGTTGAAATCCCAAGTATGTCCCATTTGTATTCCATTCATAAGCCTTTACAAATGAAAATTCTTCTTCATATACCCAATCGGTTTTTCCGTTGATAATTTCATTTTTCTTACCATCCCGTGTGATGGGAGTGGTATCTCCCGTTGATAAATCTTTATAAAACAAGTTATTATCCTTAAAAAAAACAATTTTATCTCCCGAGGGTGAAAAGGTGGGAATTTGGATGTAATCCTCATCTAAGGCTTTCAATTTGTCTTCTCTTCTGTTATATAAATAATATTTCCCCCATGCCGAATACCTGTAAACCGGATGCCATTCGGAGGCCATAAGAATGTAATTCAAGTCGGGAGAAAAAGAGTAGTCATAGGCATACGGAATTTCGCGGTAGTTTTTGTTGCTAAACAAAGTCTCGGTTTTTTTCCACCTGAAAACATCATACACGTTGATACTGAAAACCCCATGTTCAAAATCGGCTTTCGTGACCAAATGACCTTGATAGGGTTCAAAACCATACAAAAAATCGGGCCTGAATTTACCCATCCAAATATCTTCAATGGTAAAGCTTGATTGAGATATGACCGGAGCGATCATGAAAACAAGTAACAATGAAGTAATAAGTTTTTTCATCATGTATATTATATATGCAAAAACAGACGTCAATTTATAAAAAAAAATTGTTATATGCTGTTTTGTTGAGCGAAAAGGCATCTTTTTTATTATCTTTGGTTTATATTTAATCTTGGAATAATTTTTGATACATAAATAATTAACTTAAAATTTCAAATGATGAGAAAGAATTACCTTTTTATCTTCGTATTTTCCTTTTTATTCATAACCGCTTCTGTCGCTCAAAACGGTTTTAATTACAAGTTTTTAATATCCGAAAACGGTTCTCCTTATACTAATTCAAGTGTAGATGTAAGATTTGAAATCTATCAAGGCACCACTTTGGTTTGGCAAGAAGAGCACACGGGTGTGATGACCGATACACATGGAATTGCTTCGGTTTTTTTGGGGGAAGGCACACAAACAGGCGGTTCGTTGACTTCATTTGAGGATATTGATTGGAGTATGGATCACACGCTAAATGTATTTTTTAATACCGGATCGGGCTACACACAATTGGTAAGCAATGAGCCTTTCAAATATGTTCCGTCTGCAAAATTTGCAAAGAAAGCCGGGGAAGTGGATTACGAGAATGTAAACAATGCTCCTGAAATTTTTTATCTTTTAAATACAACGGATGTAGCGCTCAATGTAAATGACGATATGTATCATTTGGGCAAAATGGCTTTGGGTATCAACAATTTCACCGAACCGGCCAAACTATACATTTATAACAATATTTCAGGCACGCAACACAGTTTATTTTTAAATATGGATGCATCGGATGCCTCCAATAAAACGGGAATAACCAATAACATTTCCGGAACGGGGGGCGGTATTATACGCGGATTAACCAATTACATTACGGCAGGCGGATCGGGAGCCCACATAGGTGTTAGAAATCATTTAAGTGACAATGGCGACGATACACGTGTGGGTGTTCATAATCTGATGGCCGGAAGCGGAAACGGTTTTATTACCGGTGTTTACTCGGAAATTACCAATACCGGAAACGGCTATCAATACGGGGTTTATAACAGACTGACAGGCACGGGAAACGGCTTGCACGTGGGAACCGTCAATTCCGTATTAGGTTCGGGATCGGGCGCTAAGTACGGAACCTATAATGCATTATACAATTCCGGCTCCGGTAATCAATATGGCGTTTATAATGAAATGAGCAATACCGGAACGGCAACACAATACGGAAGTTATACTACTTATATGTATTCCACCGGTTCGGGAGATAAATACGGATATTATGTGGAAATAGACAATGCTTTGGACGGTCAGCATTACGGGGTGTATGCCAATGTTCTTAAACCCGGAAGTTATGCAGGATATTTTTCAGGAGATGTTTACGTTTCCGGAAAACTAAAATCCATTGACGCAGGTGATGCGGATTTAAAAGCTTATTTATTCGGAGAAAGTGATGACAGTGGAAACATCATCACAAATGCTTCTACGGACGGCTTTTCCATTACATACGTCAGCACAGGTGTTTATGAAGTGAATTTTAACAATGCCTTTTCCTCATCCGATTCATATCATGTCATTGTAACAATATTGGGCAACAATCCCGGCTTTGTAACCGTTCAAAAATTCAATGATAAATTTACGGTAACTATCTTGAATACGTCATCAAATCCTATGGATGCTCCTTTTTCTTTTGTAGTACGAAAAAAATAAAAATAAAATAATGAAAAAATTATTATTTGTATTTATCGGATTTATATCGGGATTAACACTCCATAGTCAAACGGAAATCATCAAAACTTCTTTGGCTCCGGGAGGTGGTTCCGCCCAAAACGGAGCAATTGACGTTATCTATACAAGTGGAGAGATTTTTGTGGCAGAAATCGACCAAGGAACAACCCATCTTTCAGAAGGTTTTATCGGTGTTGATTTTTATATACAAATGGATTTGGAAGATTATCAAGCTTTGGAAGGAGTGGTGG
>Ga0256832_1003388_pt1 | contig 10842 bp, 7 predicted proteins | sample 134614metaG_FD_190534 | JGI IMG/M metagenome (GOLD analysis project Ga0256832, IMG submission 190534) | Hydrothermal vent microbial communities from Lau Basin, Pacific Ocean - 134-614 | ecosystem: Environmental > Aquatic > Marine > Hydrothermal vents | place: Pacific Ocean: Lau Basin | collected...
ATTCGCCATTGCTTCATTCATTTTTGCATAGAAGTTACTCATGGCTTTGATTTGCTCGGAAGTGCCGGAGAAATCAACCTCCTGTAGTGCTTTGAGTGAAGACATACTCTTCGACATGGTTTGTAGCTCTGTTAGCATACCTCCTAATTGTTGCTCTACGACTTCGCCATTTAGTGGCTTGGCTGGTCCACCTGCTGACCCCAAAGGTGTGACACTTGCATCATAGTCATCCAACCCCGGATACAACTTCTCCCAGTAGTAATCGGGCTCGGGACCTACAAGCCCTAAAAATAGGAAAATAAATGCTTCTGTTGATAATCCGGCAATCAACATCTCACTAGCGTGTGGCCAGCTCTCCAATTTAAATAGTGCTCCCATCAGTACGACTGATGCTCCAACTCCAATGATTAAGTTTTTAATGTACTTAAAACTCTTTGAATGCAAATTCATTACTTATTAATTTTAATAGGTTTGATAATTATAAAATATTCTAAAACGTAAACTCTGATTTTGTATGGGATACACACTCATAATGGCGTTACTTAGAAAAGTAACACTTTATTTTTATTTTTTTTTGCAAAAAAAATGAGGATGCTAAAACTCGAGTAGCATCCTCATTCAACGGGTTAAATGATTTTGGTTTAGAAGTCGTTGATTGAGCGACCTAAGAAAGTCAGCGCACAACGGAAACCAATGTATGATTTGGTTGTATCCTGATACTCCCAATGGCGAGTACCGGTACGTAGGAAATATCCAATGTCTTTCCACGATCCACCTCGAATAACTTTTCTTTTGTAAGCCTCCGGATCGTCATCCTTGGCATCGTAGCGGATGTCCGGATTTAAGTCGTGGATAAAGGAATAAGCGTTCTCATAGTAAGCAGAGCTTGTCCATTCCGCAACGTTACCGGACATATTGTACAATCCGTAGTCGTTAGGGAAATAAGCATCAGCTCTTACAGTATATAATCCACCATCATCGGGATAATTACCCCGCCCCGGCTTAAAGTTTGCCAATAGACATCCCTTGGTGTTACGAAGGTAGTAACCTCCCCACCCGTAAGGGGCATCATCTCTGCCACCTCTGGCGGCGTACTCCCATTCGTGCTCGGTAGGTAGCCGGAAATCTTCGCTATTAATACCATCACCTCTATTGTGTTGGTAGTCGTTCCATATCTTGGTTCTCCAATAGGAAAAAGCATTCGCCATATGCCAGTCAATACCCACGACCGGATAATCGTCAAATGCAGGGTGCCAGAAGTAGTTCCTTGAATAAGGTTCATTGTAGGAGTAAGAGAAATCTCTAATCCAAACCAAGGTATCAGGATATACGTTGACGGTTTTTGTCTTAATAAAGGTATTTCTTGGAGATTTTCCTTTGTCAGCTGCAGCTGCTCTCCAATCGTACCATTGGTATTCGTATTCGAGCTTGCTAACGTCTAACTCCTTCTTGCCCGCAAAGCGGTCGTCACCTTGATAGAACAAATCCTCCAAGGTCTCATCCGCCCAGTCAATCTCATAATCCCAGTCGATTTGCTGGTCACCATTTTCATCATCGATGAAGTGATCCATGTAAGTATGAGCGATAGAGTCCCGAACGTAATGGACGAACTGACGGTACTCGTTGTTTGTTATCTCGGTATCATCCATGTAAAATCCCTGGATGGAGATAGACTTTTGTCTTTGCACGTAAGTGTTTGAAATGTCTTGGTCACTAGCGCCGATGTGTAGTGTCCCGGAAGGGATATAGACCATTCCGTAAGGATTAATTCCTTTCCATGTTGGGCGATTCGCTACGCCTCTCAATTCCCCCGTTTCGCTTCTAGAGCATGATACTGCAACAAAAATCAATAGAATGAACGAAGCTTTTAAAAAATTTTTCATTAAACCCGAGTTTTCCTTCAGAAAAGTTAAAAAATGTAAAAACGGTCGTAAATATAGACCCTTTTAAATGAAATATAAAAATTACTTTGAATATTTGTAATACAAACGTCTAAAGTAATCCAAACTCAGAATACTTTAAATAATCAATCTCCCCACTCATAGGGATGAATTTTTCAACGAGATTGAGCATTAAAAATACCCTAAAGTTGTGTCTCTTTTTCTTTCAAAATGGCCAAAAACACAAAAGTTGACCAAAAGATGAACGCAAAAATACTAAAATGTATTATTAAATACTAAAATTTTTCTCATTGAACTGGAAACCTTAACATTTTCAGTCCAATATCAAAGGTGTTTTTTTGGATATTAGGTACATTATTATCGACGTTCCGGACGATTACCTGCTTTACCAGGTTCGCGGGTTATAGATAATGATAGGCGGTTTGCCTTTTCCAATTGTTTTAGATAGAGAGTAGGTCAGCATGACTTCGTGCGATCCCGCCTGATTGGTTCGTAATTTGGATAGTCCAATGTCATAGCTGTAATATAGCGATAAGTAATCGTTAAGACGGATACCTGTGATAATGGGAATGGCATCTATCGTTTTGCTATTATATCCTCTAAACGCAACTCCCAATGTTATATTGTCATTGTACCGAAAAAGTGCAGATATTTCTGTCTGAACCTTCTTGAGATCGGTGCGCACAAATAGAGAGGGGGTGAAAACGATGGAACGCCCCAAATCAAAACTCCGTTCTGCATTAAAAAGCAGATGCCGATGATAGGTATAAGAGAGGGAGTCTCTTTTCCCTACCGGACGATTGGCATTTAATAATGATAATCCCGCTTTGAAGTTATTGTTTACAAATGCGACCCCAACCGAAATGTGCGGAATCTCCACATTTGTTATTTCTTTGACGAGCTTTTGGTCGTTGTGGTTGATGAGTCCGGGCTCGGAGTAGTCGCCATCCGGTGTGCGCAGTAGGCTGCCATCCAATCGGAATTGGGAATAATTAAGGCTAACGCCACCTGAGAGCGTACCATTGCCCAGAGATTGATGATAGGAATAGGCTATTCCGAATGCCGTGTTTTGTTGTGCACCGATTTTCAGGTTTTTGAAGGATAGCCCAATGCCTCCCCCCGCTATGTATAAAGGCATGTGTGCATTTAATACTGTAGAGGAAGGACTACCCGGAAACGAAACCCACTGCTTGCGTAATGCCGCTTTGACTTCGATGGACTCTTTCATGCCTGTATATGCCGGATTGTATTGCTCCAAGTTGAACATCTGCATACTATACTGCTCCACCTGCTGGGCGGCAGACTCATTCAAGAGCAGAAGTAGCGTGGCATATAAGAATAGTTTCTTCACAATATGTGTTTGTGTTTGTGCGGATAAAGATAGGGGGATTTTTTTTTATATGCAAATTGTGGAGATGCCCACTACAACTGTATCCGCTCCACAATCTCCAATCCATAACCGGTGAGGGCAACTCTTCTTTTGGGGTTGACCATTAGAAGCCGCAGGCGGGTGACCTGGAGGTCGTGGAGTATTTGTGCCCCGACACCGAAGTCTCTTTGCTCTTCGATTTTGGGTGTGGGTTTGTTTTTGTCTTTTTGAATGAGCTCTTTTAGTTTGTTGAGCAGGGCATCTTTGTTTTCGCCATGACGCATAAAGAGGATGATGCCTTTGCCTTCTTTTTGGATGATTTCGAGTGATTTTCGAAGGGGTTGGTGTCCTTTTAGCAGGGAGTCGATAATTTCGCCGGTACCCTGAGCGGAATGGACCCTGGTGAGTACGGGGTCGTTGGGGAGCCATTTGCCTTTTTTGAGGGCGATGTGGACATCTCCGGTGGTCAATTGGCGGTAAGCGATTAGCTCAAAGTCGCCATATCTGGTTTGGAGGGTGTCTTGATATTCCTTTTGGATGAGTCGCTCGGTACGCATCCGGTAGGCGATGAGATCTTTGATGGCGATGATTTTGAGGTCGAATTTTTTGGCGACTTCCATCAGCTTGGGAAGGCGGGCTGCGCTGCCGTCATCATCGAGTATCTCGACCAATACGCCGGCGGGAAAAAAACCTGCGAGTCGCGCCAAATCAATGGCTGCTTCAGTATGTCCGGTACGGCGGAGTACGCCTCCTGCTTTTGCGACAAGCGGAAAGATATGTCCGGGACGAGCAAAATCCTCTGCCTTGGTGTCGGGGTCAACGATGGCTTTGATGCCGGTCGCACGGTCGTAGGCTGAAATGCCTGTTGTACATCCCTTCCCGATGAGGTCGATACTAACGGTAAAGGCCGTCTCGTGCAGGGCGGTATTGGAGGAGACCATTTTATCGAGTTTTAGCTCTTTGGCGCGATGTTCTTCAATGGGGGTGCAGATGAGTCCGCAGCCGTTTTTTGCCATGAAGTTGATGATTTCGGGAGTGATGCACTCGGCTGCACAGATGAAGTCCCCTTCGTTCTCACGATCTTCGTCATCGACGACGATGACGACTTTTCCCGCCTTTATATCGTGGATGGCCTCTTCGATGGTGTTTAGTACGAAAGGCTTAGATTCTTTTTGTAGGTTCCCAGACATTGTTTTTTATTCCTTTTAAAAAATTTATAAATCCTTTTAGAAGTGCTATATTCATCAATACAAAATATCGAATGCTCCTCAAATATAATACATGAACACCTAGGACGCCAAGTAGTTTGTCCAGTAATGGAATAACCAGTAAAAAAGTTGTAACTCCAAGGATGCTCACTTGATAAAAAAAGTGCCAAAAAGGGGTGCTTTTGATGGTGAACGCCAAATATAAAGCACTTGCCAAAAGCCCAATCATTAGGAAGGGACCAATCCAGCGAAGTACCTTATGTGAAAAAATCACAAAGCCCGGCAGGCGGTAGGGCGGCCACCAAAGGTGAGGGAAGGTGACGAGATTTTGAAAGTTTCCGGCTGAAATTCGGGCTTTTCGCCTGAATTCTTCTTTTATTTCGTGTGAGACAGCTTCATAACATATTGCTTCGAGGTCGTTGATGACTGCTCCTTCTTGTTCGATGACCTTCATGGTAATGTAAAAATCATCTACGAGATAATTATCAGGCACGGGATGGAAGTAGGACGCCCGGAGGGTGTAGCAGCCACCGAAAGGACCCGCCATTATCTTCCAGGCATTGGATTCGTCGTTTTTTAGTTGTACTTCGGAGGAGATGTATTGATTTTCGGATTGGGAGATGCCTTCTTTTTTTAGTCCGGTATTGACCATGTTGGAATCGACGATAACGACCTTTTTGTCCCGATAATGCCTCGTTAGGTTTCTAAGGCAATTTTTTTCCAAAATGACATTGGCATCGGTCAGAAGGAAAATATGCTGCTCTACGGAGGGAATTCGTTCCAATGCTTTTTGCGCAAGCTGATTGACGACACCGGGTTTGCCCTGCCTTTTCCGAAAGGGAAAAAAGAAAAGCCGGGGAAAGTCCGGTTGTAGGCGGGTGATGATGTCATTAGTCAGGTCGGAGGAGCAGTCGGAGCCGATGAAGATGGAGAGTTTTTCTTTGGGGTAGTTGAGTTCCCTTAGGCATTGGAGTTTTTCTTCGATGACCTTTTCTTCATTATAGACTGCCATTAATACGGATACCGAAGGTAGGTTTGTGTCGTCAACCGGTGATTGATTGATTTTTTTTCGCCGGCGAGCGAGGAAGCCTGCCAATAGGGGATAGGCGATATAGGTGTATATCAGTGCGCTGAAACTACTCCAAAAAATGAATTGTGCTATTAATGTCATTTATTTGTATTGGACTATCCTGCGCAAAGGTAAGTCAATAGTTGGAGGAATCGTTATGGTATTGCGAATTAAATTTTCACACAGTAACTACTTGCGGCACAGCCATCTGATAAGTGCGCATTAATTTTTGAGCGACTTCGATGTGGTCGTAATTTTTGAGTATGAATTGGTTGGCTTTTGCGCCCATCTTTTCGAGTGTGCCGTTTTGTTGAAGGCACCAGTCAATAGCTTCGATGAAATCTTCGGGGTCATCTGCAAGCATGACCTCTCCTCTATTCTTGGCGGCGATACCTTCGATGCCGATGGAGGTGGAGATAATGACTTTGCCAAGAGCCATTCCTTCCAATATTTTGGCCCGCATTCCGCTGCCGGAGAGCAGTGGCACGACCATGATGCTGTGTTCGTTGATGAACTCGGTGGCACTATCCACTTCGCCGTGTACGACGATATTATCCCGTTTGATGTTTTTGACCCATTCAGGGGTGTTTCGCCCTGCGATATGCAACTGGATACTTGGAAATTTCCGGTGGATTTTTTTCCAAATGTTATCCAAGAACCACTTTAGTCCTTCTGTGTTGGGCATCCAGTCGAGGGAACCGATGAAGGAGATGGAGAGGTCTTTTTTATAGCTTTCATAATTGGGTTGGTAATTGGATAAATCCATGCCAATGGGGATGACTTGTGCTTTTCCTTTGAAGCCCATTTGCCTGAAGGTGTTGTGATCCTTCTCTGTAATGGGTAGGAGTAAATCGTATTGGCTGAGCATAGACTGCTCGTAATTTTTTAACTTTTTAGTTAGGTGCCGGAGGTATGTTTTCTTAAGTGTCGATTTGGTGTTGTGGGTGATTCGCTCCCATATTTCGTGTTCTACGTTATGTGCCCGCATGACGACGAGTGCTTTGGAATACTTGCGGATGGTACCAATGTAGGGGGCGAGGTAGAGTGTTTCGAGTTGTATGATATCAAAAGAGGATTGCTTCAATAATTCTATTAACTTATTCTCAAATTCTTTGGATATAAACCTGCTGATATGATAAGAATCGGAGGAGAAAAGATTTTTCACAGCCTGCCCAATTCTAATATCGGTATTGATATCAACAGTGTATTTTGCCTTGTAAAAAGGGAGTGTCTCATCGATTTTGGTTGTATCAAAAGCGTGCTTATTGGTATTCATCGTCAGGAGGGTGATTTCCGCTCCCAGCGACGAAAGAGCATTGGCGATATTGGTCACGGCGATGGATTCACCATCCTTCAAGGGGTAGGGATATTTTTTACATAACTGAAGTATCCTCATGTGCTTATCGTTTGTCTATTCTTTTAATAGTTGCTACTTGCTTTTGTCCGCCCAAGATGATTATTTATTCAATTTTAAAGGTATTATTTTCCAGTTCAATATCGGCCATTGCTCCGCTTGGGTCGATCTGGATACTTTCTATCTTTTTTATTTTTACAGGTATGTCAAATTCATAACTCATATTTACCCAAGGCCAATCGGGTAAGACGGTATAAGGTGTCTTAGTATCAGGAGCGGGCTTGTTACCTCTCATTATTCTCAATGGGATATTAAACATTTCTTTTTTTCCGTTTTTATACGTTACGACTACGTCTATTGGCATTGGAACCATACCTATTCTCTTTAGGCTGATGGTGGTCTTTTTCCGGTTTGCAGTAACGGTGTCGATAGCGTAGTCAATGGTTAGCGTGGTATTAACCCAGTATTCGCGGTACCAATCCAGCTCCATATCGGCAACTTTCTCCATCTCACGTACAAAGTTAATATCATTTGGGTGTTTTCCATGCCAATGGTCAAAATAAGCCAACAAACCATTATCAAATGCCTCTTTGCCGACAATATATTCGAGCTGATTGAGGAAAACAGAGCCTTTAACGTAAGAGCTGACACCGTATGCCCAATTAGTATTGAAGTAGTCGGCGTGGGTAATCATGGGCTCCTCGTAGCCGCTTTTGGCATAGCCGACATACCCTTTGGTCGTGCTAAGGTACTCAAGTGGATGCTCGACAGCCTCGCCGGAGATTAGTCCTTTGGCTTTGAGGTGGTTCATTACCCGGGTAGAAGCATAACTGGTGAATCCTTCGTCCATCCACGGATAGTGACTTTCGTCGGTAGCGAGCATCATTTGATACCAGCTATGGAGTAACTCGTGTACGGCTACGCCGACCAAGCTGACGAATGGTCTGTTGCCGGTGATTAGAGTTGCCATGGGATACTCCATACCACCATCACCACCCTGAATGAAGGAGTATTTTTTGTATTGGTACTGCCCGAAGTTTTTATTACAATAATCAAACACTTCGTCCATGACCTCCGGTAGCTTTGCCCATGCTTCTTTGTTGGATTCTGTTTCCTGAAAAATGAAGTGCATCATTGGTCCGTTGTGGGCTTTGCGGGTGGTGTGCTTGTATTCGGGGTCGGCAGCCCAGACGAAGTCGTGGACATTAGGTGCATTGAAGTGCCAAGTGAGTTTCCCCCCCGGCTTGTGGAGTACTTCTTTATCGGAGTAGCCATAGCCTATCTCATCTGCGTTTTGAAGGTAACCGGTGGCTCCGATGAGGTATTGGTTGTCGATGGTTATCTTGACATCGTAGTCACCCCATACGCCATAGAATTCACGACCGACGTAGGGGTTGGCGTGCCACCCACGATAGTCGTATTCGCTCAGTTTGGGGTACCACTGCGACATGGAGTAGCGGATATCTTCGGCATTGTCTCGCCCTGAACGCCTGATTTGAACCGGAGATTGGGCTTTGAAGGCAGACTCAAAGACGACAGTCTCTCCCGGCTTGATAGTTGTGGGAAGCTTACATTCCAGGATGGTGCCGGCTTCTTCCATTTGTACGGGTTGTCCGTTCATAGTGAGTGAGGTGACGTGGCAATACCCCATTTCTTCAGGCTTTAATCTGCCAATTCTACTGCCTACGCGCTGGTCGGCATCCTGAAGCCACGCAGAGCGTTTATCCATCATACTACCCGGTTGAAAGGCATTGTTATAAAGATGAAAAAAGACGTGCTTGAGTTCATCGGGAGAATTATTGGTATAAGCAATGACTTGCTTGCCCGTGTACTGATTGCTTTGGACATCAAAGTCAATATCCATTTTGTAATCGACTTTCTGTTGCCAATAACAGGATTGTGCAGATGCGAAGCCGCAAATTAGCAATAGACTTGGAATCAGGAAGTGCTTCATTAAATTCATATTTTAATATTTTTTTTGAAACCAATTGGCTTATTCCCAATGGTACTCTTTCATGATGGCTTTTGCTCTGGGGATAGACTTGAAGACCTCATCAAAGTCCATTGCCACCTCGTTGAATCCTCCAATGCCAATCAGGAAATCATCAATTTCGGCAAAACCATTGACGGGATATTCGTGCAACGTTTGGCAAAATATTGGTTGTTGCTCTTTTCCCGTTAAAAAAATGATTAGGTTCAGTGCATTCTGAAAATCCTTTGTCCCTTTAACGATGCCAATGGGGGTTAGATTGTAGTAAGTGCCGTTCTTAGTGTTAACGGGGTACTTGATGCCAACGTTGCTTCCGATGTCAAAATCTTCCGGTTGCCCGGAATGTTGGTACTGAATAAGGGCAGAAGTATTGATGATGGACAAATCGGCTTTTCCTTGTCCGACGGCCTTTACGGCTTCAATATCACTGGCGACCGGAGGAATTGCTAGATTGCTCATGATGCCTTTAATCCATTTTTTTGTTTTGGCTTCACCCTCTGTCACCAACATGGAGGCGATGAAGAATTGGTTGCTTTTGTTCTGAGCCGAGGAAATGACAATTTTTTTTCTGAATTTGGGGGCAATAAGGTCGTCATAGGTTGCGAAAGCATCATAGGGGACGCGCTTGTGTGCTCCACCGACACCAATTGCTCTTTTTGATAATGAAGTCCACATATTGTCCTTGTCTCGATTTCTCGAATGCGTTTTGTTATCAATTAGGGGGTCAGAAAAAGGGTATAGCAGGTGCGCTTCCTTCAATTGGTAAATATCCTCCAAGCCCGGTAAGAGTACTACATCAGCCTGTGGTTTATCGGCTTCATCTTTTATTCGCCGGATGATATTATCGGCATTATCCAATACGACATTTACTTTGACACCATACTCCTTTTGGAATTTGTTTATCAACTCTTTGTCTAGTTCGAAGTATCTGGCCGTATAGAGATTGATTGATTTGGAATAGGTAGTTGGGGGTGGAGGAGTGTCCTGCACGGTTGTTTGTGGTGCTTTTTCTTCACCACAAGCCGTGATGGAAAACATTAATATCAGGAGCGAATAACGCAAAAATGAATTTGTTAGCATGAATATATTTTTGATGGAGTACAAAAAGACAAAGGTAGAAAAAAATGACCCGGTATTTCAAATACCGAGCCACTTTTTGTCAATCGTTTAGGTTAGACGACGAACGAAATCAATGGTCTATAACTTAAAATACGGTTACTTTCTTTACGGTCTCACCGTAAGAAGTTTTAATTTTCACGAAATAAATACCTTTTTCGTTAATGTCTTTCCATGTCTTTACATAAGTGCCGGTGCTATAGTTTCGACCATCCTCCAGGATAGTGACGAGGTGTCCTGCCACATCGTAAACGGCCATGTCAACTGTAGTCGATTCTGTAATCTCAAACTCGATATTACTAAAGGTCGTTGCAGGGTTGGGATAGACATTTACTTTGTCCAATAAATCTACAACCTCGTTGGTGGCAGTAATGGCAGTAAGCGATATGTTGTCGAGGAAGGTAGAATTTCCCCATGCGCTAATGGCTTTGAATTGGAGATAAACTCCTTCGCTTCCGTCGTAGGCGCTTAGGTCAATTTCGTCCGTTTCCCACTCGTCGGCTGCAGGAAGGTATAAGGGCTCTGTATGTCCATCCACGGTGGACAAATCAGCTCCTTGTATATCATGTACAATTGTCCAAGTATCTCCACAGTCTTCAGAAATGAGGATTTGCAGACGGTCGTTTGAACCGCTGTATCTTCCTCCTGCACGATCGTAAGTGAGCGTTGCGTTGCTCATGCCGGTCAGATCAATTTTGTCGTAAGTGAGGGTACCATCGTCAGCAGCATCAGGTTCTGCCGGATTCCATTGGTAGTAATTAATCCAAATAGATTTTTCTGATGTTCCGTAGCCACCAAGGGGACCGGGAGCGCTGCTGAATGCGTCTTGAGAAAC
>Ga0256832_1003389_pt1 | contig 10841 bp, 12 predicted proteins | sample 134614metaG_FD_190534 | JGI IMG/M metagenome (GOLD analysis project Ga0256832, IMG submission 190534) | Hydrothermal vent microbial communities from Lau Basin, Pacific Ocean - 134-614 | ecosystem: Environmental > Aquatic > Marine > Hydrothermal vents | place: Pacific Ocean: Lau Basin | collected...
GGCACACGCACCACCAGGCGCTTGCCATCACCTCCGGCCAGGCTCAGCAGGGGTTTGCCGCTGCTGGCGATTCCCCCCTCGGCAACATAGGTCTTGCTCACCACGCCGTCCATGGGCGCCTTGATGCTGGTGTAGGTCAGTGAATCCTCGATTTCCCGGATGTTCTGTTCCAAGGATGCCGCCCGGTTTTGCATACCGGCGATGGTTGCCTGCAGGCTTTCGATATTGGCTGCTTCTGTATCATATTTGTCTCTGGGAATAACCTGGCTGGCCAGCAGTTCTCCTGTGTGCTCATGCACCCGCTTCAGGTTCTTCAGCTCGGCGTATTTTGCCCGTATCTGATCCTTCACTTCCGCGATCTTCAGCTGTAGCCCTTTCTTCTTGGCCAGCAGCTCACCCGCATCCAGCCTGACGACGATATCACCCCGTTTGACCGAGGTTCCACTGGAAACAATCATGTCCACCCGGGAAGTGACTTTTGAGGCAATCTCCACATCGGAATCACTCTGCACTTCTGCCAGATAGGGAACAGTCAATTGGATAGTGGACTGCCGGGCGATCTGTGTCGGTGCCACAATAGCGTAAACCTTTGCCGTGGGTATCTTTGCCAGAGCCGCTTTCTTTTTGCTGATGACTTTTATGCCTGCAACCACGACTGCTGCAATCACCACCAGCACTATCAGCCATTTGATCAGTTTTTTAGCCATCGACACACGCCCTCAGGTCCAACTGCAGTAAAGTAAGTAAACTTGGTTATATTAACATTACATACGCTATATCATATATTTTTTTACGGCAAATAACCCCTTTCTATACAAGCGTATTCTGCCGTGAGTAGTGTCGCCTGTTACCGTTACGGGGAATCGCTACATACGAAAGCCACCCACCAGGATGTTGAAAAACGCTGTTTTCAACATCCAGCTATAGCGGCTTTCCTTCCCCTTGCTCTTCATGCAGAACACCATCACGCAAATAGTAGAGACGCCGGAACAGGGGGATGATGTTCTCGTCGTGGGTAACGACGATGATGGCAGTTTGCGCTTTCTGCGCCATCTGGTGCAGCAACTTCATGACAATCAGGGCGCGATGACTGTCCAGAGGTGCAGTGGGTTCATCCGCAAGAATAACCGGCGGATCATTGGCCAGGGCGCGGGCAATGGACACGCGTTGCTGCTCGCCTCCAGACAACTGCTCGATCCGTGCATCCGCCCGATGGGCGATTTCCAGTAATTCCAGCAGATCCCTGGCGCGTTGGTAGGCCATTCTGTTGGATTTTCCCTGAAGCATGGGCAGGAAAGCAATGTTTTCCGTTGCGTTCATGAAAGGGATGAGATACGGACGCTGGAAAATGAAACCGATATGATCCCGGCGCAGTGCGCGCCGGTCATGGTATTTCCAGCCATCGTCATAGAGGGTTTCACCCCCAAGAGCAATATGTCCGCCACTGGGATCAAGAATAGCGCCCAGGCACTGTAACAGGGTGGTCTTACCGGAACCACTGGGCCCCAACAGGCCAACGACTTCTCCTGTATGAACGGTCATATTGATGTCCCTAAGCGCCGTTACCGCAGAAGCACCGCTGCCATAGGTCTTGCTGAGATTCTCAACCTGTATGGCAGGAATATTTTTCACGGCGGACATCATCAGCCTCCGATGGCCGAAGAGGGGGGCACTGCCAGGGCGGATCGAATCCCTGCAATGCTTGCCAGTACACAAATCAACAGGGTGATGACCAGCGCTCGCAAAGTATCATCAACCTGCATCACTACATGCTTGGGGAACAAGGGCGCCCAGTAGGTAACCGCCAGTTTTCCGCTCAGAAAGCCGATCAAGCCCAGGCCCAGGGCTTCCAGCAAGATCATGCGGGAGATCAAGTGGTTGGGGGTTCCAATCAGTTTCAGTACCGCAATCTCCTTGAGTTTGGTTTGAGTCATGGAATAGACCGTCAAAGCGATGATGGCTGCGGTAACGATGGTGAGAATCACCAGAAACAGGCCAATCTGTTTTGAAGCCATGGCAATCAGATTGCCAATCAGGATCTGCTCCATTTCATCCTTGGGATAAGCCGTCACCCGCAGCCATTTCTTAATCTCTGCCGCAACCCGGTGACTGTCGTAGCCTGACCTGACATTGACCAATATGGCATTGACCCGGTGGTTGGAGAAAAAAGCTGTTTCGACATCATCTATCAGACCGGGGTTGGCAGCCGGATTGAGGCGCGGATTCTCCTGCAGGCGTTTACGGTCCCTATAAACGGCATCATTGTCTTTCAGAAACTGGATTTCCTGCGCATCCTTGAGGGGCAGAAACACCATGGGGTCACCGGACGGTGAACGCATGCCTTCGGTTACTCCCACCACCTTGTAACGGTGACGATGTATCGGTATGACATCCCCCAAATGGAAACCACTACGCTTGTCTACCACCAGTTCATAATGAGGACGCGTCAACGGCCTGCCTGCCACCAGCCTTGGTATAGGCGCTGAAGGATCAATACCCTGCAGCATCACCCGCACCTTGTTTTCTGCTGTGCCGATCTCCAGAGTCAAATAAGCGATGTTTCTTGCCTGATCCACGCCTTCTAGCGTCAGAAGGCCACGGTAAAAATCATCCGGCAGGGAGGACGGCTCTGCAAAAGGTCCCAGGGTATTTTGCTGCACTACCCAGATATCGGCATCAGCAGCAGTGAGCAGCGCTCTGCCGTCTTCCACCATGCCACGAAACACGCCTGCCATGGTGAGTGTTACGCCAATGAGCAGTCCTATCCCCAGCCCTGTAAACAGATAGCGTCCAAAGCTGTTGCCGATATCACGATAGGCCAGGCTAATCATCAGGCATCTCTGCCACGCGAACGCCTTCCTTCAACGGTTTTGCCGGATAGATCGCAATGCGATCCGTTGTTGCTATACCCCGGGTGATTTGCACCTTTCCATCCAAGGTCCGAACACCAATACTGACGGGAAGAAAATCCGTTTTGCCCTCACGAATAACCCATACACCGGCACGTCCCTGACGATAGACAATAGCTGCACTGGGCAGCCAATCGACCTGATTGAGCGTAGCCATATGAATGGTCACATTGGCAAGCATACCGAGGGAAAGACCCTCGGGAACGCTGTTAAAACCCACATCAACCCAACGCTCCTCGGTCAGGCTGTCGGCGATCAGTTCAACACGTTTTACCCGGCCACCCAGTTTCTCATCCGGATGGCTGCGCAACTCTATCTTAGCGTTCTGCCCCACTTGTATCTGGCCACTGTGAACCTGATCGATACGCGTATGAATCCAGAAAGAATCGGGATCAACAATGCGAAGCACCGGCGTGCCGGCGACGATAACCGATCCGGGCTCGACTTCGCGCGCAGTCACCAGACCATCTGCCGGGCTGATGAGTTTCAGGTCGGCAAACTGAGCCTCCAATGCCCGGTATTCCTCCGAGGCGCGTTCAAGATCATGTTTGACACCCGCAAGATTGGCCTGCATTTCCCTGAGTTTGTCTTCGGCGGCCCGCGCCTCACTTTCCCGGCTTTCCGCCAGTTCCTGGCTGACCTGTTTTTTCTCAACCAGCTTTCGATAGCGAACCGCCTCCTTTCGCGCTTGATGGTATCGTTCACGCGCCTCATCAACAGCTGCTTCCGCTGCCTCAACCGAATGTTCGATCTTGTCCGTATTCAGAGCGGCGGCTTTTAATCGTTCCGGTAAATCCACCGGATCCATCTCTCCCAGCAACTGCCCCTTCTTTACATAGTCACCGTGATCGACATGCAGATTCAGCAATCGTCCCGCCCTTGTGGGGCCAATACGATAGCTGCGTAGCGCCTCTACCGTACCCACCCCAAAAACAGCGGGATGCAAATCACCCCGTTGCAGCTGGACGACTTTGACGGACACCGGTGCCAGAGGGCCTTTAACCAGTATTAGGACCAACACTCCAGCAACCAGCAGGACAAAAGTAACCGTGTACAGAAAATGTCGATTAAATAATTTCAAAGAAACCTCAATGATTCAGGCAGGTAATCCCGCCTGATAAATATACGCCAAGTTTGGACTGAATCCCAGTTCGCACCCCGGGCTTACATCTCTTCTTGATTATATACGTTTTTCTTTATATTATGAATATAGCAATCCACAAAGAACAATCTGGGAATAAAAGCATGAAGAAAGTACTTGTTCCTATTGACTTGTCTTCAGTATCAGAGGAAGCGCTTCAGTTTGCGGTAGACTGCGCCTGTTCAGATACCGGATACCTTGTTCTCCTGCATGTAGTGGACTATATGGACATCGCCAGTCTCGGTCTGGTCGGACTCGCCAACCGCGAGCAGGAACTGCGCGAAGAGATGATAAAGGAAGCGCAACAGCATCTCGATGAACTGACAAAAAAATATGCCCGTAAAGGACTAAAATTCAAAACCCGCATTGTGTTCGACCGGCCCTGGCGGGGCATTATCAATATTGCGATCGAAGAACAGGTAGACGCAATCATCATGGGTTCTCATGGCCGTGGACGGGTGGCCGAATCACTGCTTGGCAGCGTAGCCGGTAGAGTAGTCCATGAAGCGCCTGTACCGGTCACCATCATCCGTCCCAAGGCAATGCGCGATCGTCTCATAAAGCATTGGCATCACATAGGCAAGGAATGATGGAGCTGAACCTTTGGAGCTACCTGCTGGCAGGAGGGCTGATCTTCATCATATCGACGCTGTTCTCCATGCTGGGGCTGGGAGGAGGAATGTTCTATGTTCCGGTTTTCAAGTGGCTTGGCTTCCCCCTGAAAGCCGTGGCCATCCCTCTTGGCCTGCTCTTGAATGGCGTTACCACACTGTCTGCCTTTTTACTTTATGCCCGTGAAGGTCTGGTGGATTATCGCGGTGGCCTGCCTGCCGCCATAGCGGGATTGATACTGGCTCCGGTAGGCGCTCACATGGTGCAGTATGTCTCTCAGCAAATATTGATCATTTTGTTCGCCGCCATAGTATCCATTGCAGGTATCCGAACATTGATCAAGTCCCGACAAGGTGAACCCACTCAAAAAGCCAGCAACCACCAGCGTATGGTAGTAGGCAGCATTGTCGGCGGAGGCGCGGGTTTCATTGCAGGTTTGTTGGGCATCGGTGGTGGATTCATTGTCGCACCCATGCTCATGGAATTGGGCTACCCGACAAAAAATGCGGCGGCAACCACTGCCTTTATCGTCACCTTTTCATCTTTTTCTGGCTTTCTCGGGCATGTTGCCGAGGGACGTATCGACCTGACTCTTGCCGCCGTATCACTGCTGGCCGTCGTTGCGGGATCACAGCTGGGCGCATGGTTCATGGCAAAAAAAGCGCAACCCAACTGGGTGAAAGGGTTCTATGGCATCTTGTTGATTGCAGTGGCTGTAAAACTGCTTTTTGACATTTTCGGATAACAACGCCCTCATTGTTATCGGCATTCTTTTATCTGGAGAATAATATGAAACAACTGGTTTTCATTGCCCTTCTATTGGGACTGTACACAAGCAGTACAGCAAGTGATCAGATGCTGGAAAGCTACATTTCCGGTTTTGACTATGCTTCCCGAAAAGACATGAAAATGGACAGCAAAGGGCTGATTGCCCTGCTCAAGGAAGGCAAGGCCCAACTGATCGATATCCGCTTTATCGAGGAATATGCAGCCTGGCGAGTAGATCCTTCAATAAACATACCATTGAACGAGCTACCCACACGACTCGATGAAATTGATAAATCGAAAATTGTTGTCACCACGTGTCCCCACAAAGACCGAGCGGCTATTGCCATGGTTTACTTACGATCCAAAGGCATCAAGGCAAAGTACCTGACCGATGGACTCATTGGTCTGGCCGAAAACCTCCGCGGAGACAATGCAAAGGAGTTCATAAATGCGGTTAAGAATAAAAAATAGTGGTTCGCCACTTTTGTTTACTACTATTGAAGCCAGGCCATGAATGAGCATACACACCCCCACTCAGTACCAGAAAGCGGAAAACGGCTGGCTATCGTCATCCTGCTCAATTTCATCATTACTGCAGCGGAAGTCGTGGGCGGGATCATTTCCGGTAGTTTGTCACTGCTTTCAGACGCCTTGCATAATTTCAGTGATGGCATTGCAGTTATCATTGCCTGGATAGCCATCCGCCTGAGCATACGGCCCCGCTCTGAACGGCATACTTTTGGACTGAAACGGGCACAAGTACTTGCGGCTGTGGTCAATGCCGCTGCTTTGATCGCCATCAGCATGTATCTCTTTGTCGAAGCCTGGCAGCGTTTCTATGATCCTCAGGCCATTGGCGGTGTGATAATGACCAGCGTTGCCACAATTGGCCTTACGGCGAATGTCATTGGCACCTGGTTGCTGCATCGTGGTTCCAAACAGAATATGAACCTCAAAGCTGCTTATCTGCATCTGTTCTCGGACGCCATATCCAGTATCGGCGTGATTCTTGGTGGCTTGGCCATTACCTTCTGGAACCTTTACTGGATTGATCCGGTATTGACCATCCTCATTGGTCTCTACGTGCTCAAAGAAAGCCTGACGATTCTATGGCGCTCACTGCACATGTTCATGCTTGCAGCGCCGGAGGAACTGTCCCTGAGTGAGGTACGGGAAGCTATTCTTTCTGTACCCGGCGTTGTGGGCATCCATCATATCCATCTATGGGAAGTGGCAGAAGACGACGTTCATTTTGAAGCACATATAGAGGTGCCGGATCAGCCATTGCACGACGCCGAAATCATCCGGCACGCTATAGAAAAAACATTGCACGACCTGTTTGAAATCCAGCATGTCACGCTGCAAATCGAACCGGTGAATGGCGAGTGCGCCACAGCCGCTCTGCCCTGATACTCTGCACCAATATGAATACGCCTCGCACAACAATCAAACCCGCTGAACTAGAAAAACGGCGCTGGATGTTGGGATCGACTTTTCTCAACACGTTACTGGCTGTCGCAAAACTTGGGTGGGGTATATTCTCCGGCAGCACCGTGGTTTTGGCTGATGCTATTCACAGCATATCTGATGTCGTTGGCGCGTTGCTGGTTTATGCAGCCGTGCGCTTTGCGCCTCACCGCTCAAAGCGTTTTCCCCTGGGATTATACAAACTGGAAGATATGGCTGCCGTAGTCGCCGGACTGGGTGTGTTGTTTGCCGGTTACGAAATTTTACATTCCGTATTCGTTGGCAAAGGGGTTGCATCATCCTCCATCCCAATCGCTACTTTAGCCTTTATGGCAGTCATTATTCTTACTCAGCTTTCCTTCTATTTGTATGAGAGAAAGGCGGCGCTTCGCCTTCGTTCTCCCGGGTTGAACAGTGACGTGGCCAACTGGCTGGGCGATATTGGTGCCGGTATGGTCGTTATCATCGGAGTGGGCGGTGATCTACTGCACATCCCTTACATCCAGGAAATCGCCGTTATCATCATCGCATTGCTGATTTTTCATAGCGCTTACGAAGTATTGCGTGATGGCATTCTTTCTCTGCTCGACGCCTCAGTAGCCCATGAGGAAAAGCAACTTGCCCGTGAATACCTGGAATCCATTCCGACCGTCCGGCACGTCAGAGAAATCATTGTCCGCAAAGCCGGCAGTGTGTTGTTCTTGAAAGCGACGCTGGAAATGGACACCCGGGGATTCGAGCAGGCCCATGAGTTGGTGAACGCCATGGAGGTGCGGTTAAAAGACAAAATCCCAGCCCTGGAAAAAGTCACCATTCACTATGAGCCGGCAAGAAAATCCTACAACAGAGTGGCGACCTTATATGACCAAGATTGCAAGACACCGGCTACAAGCTTTGGCAAGGCAGAGTGCATTTTGCTTGAAGACATTCCTCACGCCGATTCGAGCACCCCACAAAGTGCTGATAATCCCTTGCACAAGACCTGTGTAAAAAACCCTTTTCTCGATGATGCCCACGGCAAGGCGTTGAAGCTGGCGGTCTGGTTGATTCGCAACGGCATCGACGAGCTTCGGTTTGGCATTCGTAACGCACCCGGTGACGACAACAGCCTGCTGCCCGACCTTTTCAATGCATCCGCCATCAAAGTGACTAACCTCAAGGAGAAGCAACCATGATAAATATCGATTTCGACAAATATCTGCGGACTTTCAACTACGACGAACGCGTAGCAATGAAAATCCAGCTCCCGGAAATGCTCAAACTGTACCGGGAAGACAAGGCGCAGGTCATCGATATTCGTTTCAATGAAGAACATGCCGCCTGGCAGGTCGGTATCGGCCAACACATCCCTCTCAATGAGTTGCCTGATCGCTTGGATGAACTGGACAAGGATAAAACCATCGTCACTATGTGCCCCCACTACGACCGGGCGGAAATAGCCCGCTTGTATCTGACGATGAAAGGCTACCACTCCCGCTACCTTACAGACGGTATGCTCGGCATTGCCAATCATTTACGCGGAGATGTCGCCCGCGACTACATGGAATTGCTCGAAGGGTAGAAACCAAAAGATTCTTACTCTCTATACGGAAACTAATTTTGTGATTAAGCAATATATTTACCGGCCCAGCCTGACCTATGCACCCCTGCTTCTCCCCTTGATTCTCGTTCCACTGCTTGGGGAATGGGCATGGAAAAGTTATTACCCGGAATTCTTTGCCAAGAAAAAAGAACTCTTCCTGGTTGCCGATATTCTCTATATCGTCATTGTCCGGCTGGCCCTGCTGGATGTCATGCTGTTCCTGTTCAGCCGGTCGGGACATGCCTTGCATATTACTCTGATACGTATCGTTGCCCTCTACCTAGAGGTCACCGTGGTCACCATTCTTTATTTTGCCCTGTTGTTCTATATTTTTGATGTATTCCACTTGTTTCAATACAACGCCAGCATTGGCGCAAGTCAGTTGGCCAACATCAAGGCTCATGATTTTCTGGCCGCTTTTTACATATCCACCGTTTCATTCACCACCCTTGGCCTGGGCGACTGGGTTCCCCAAAGCCTCAACGCCATGATGGCAGTCTCTACTGAAGTCATTCTGGGCGTTGTTCAGGCAGGAGTTTTCATGGCCATCATCATCTATGCCCATCAAAACAAGGAAATATTGGCGCCTGGCTCACCTACTATTCCGAAAAACACGAAGGACAAACAATACTGCGACACTATACAGGAGATACCGCAATGAACAGCTTCACTGACGCTTTTTCCAGAACCATAATCCCCCAGGAAATGCCCAACGCCCGCATTTCTGTGGATGATTTTATCAAGGCTTACAACGCACAGGAGGCCGAACTGCTGGATATTCGTGTCCCTATGGAAACGGCTGTGTGGCAACTCAACTTTGGGCTAAAAATACCAGCCAATGAGTTACCCGAAAAACTGGAACAGTTACCCAAAGGTAAATTGATTGTAGTTGCCTGCCCGATGACAGACCGATCCAACATGGCGCGCAGCTACCTGCTCAGCAAGGGTTTTGACGTGACATACCTGCAAGGCGGTCTGCTCAGTCTCATGGACAGGCTTAAAGGCGGTCGGGCACGGGATATAGGGATTTGACATATGAGTAAACTTTATCTACACCTTGGATCATGGCCATTTCTGTTCCTGGCGCTCACTTCCCCTTCTCAGGCTTTCGAACTATCCGTTCAAAAAGTTACTGATAATGTATATGCCCTGATCGGGTCTACCGGTGGCAGAACTTATGACAACTACGGGCTGAACAATAATCTCGGCTTCATCATTACCCCCGGAGGAGTCGTATTGATAGACAGTGGCAGTAGTACGCCTGCCGCTCGAATGGTAGAAAAAACCATCAAAGGCGTCACCGACAAGTCCATACGCTGGGTCATCAATACCGGCAGCCAGGATCATCGCTGGCTGGGCAACCGCTATTTTTCCCAAAAAGGCGCCCAGATCATTGCACTGGCGCGCACGGCCGAAACACAGAAATCCCATGCCGCAGAAGAAACTCGCTACCTTGCTGAAAGGCTAAAAGATCATTTTGGTGATACTACGCCATTGACAGCCCCTGAACCTGTACAGGATGATCAGAAAACCCTGAATCTGGGCGGTGAAAAGATAGCACTCATGTGGCTGGGTGACGCCCACTTTCCCGGTGATGCCGTCGTCTGGCTTCCGCAACAAAATATCCTGTTCAGTGGAGATTTGGTCTATGTCGACCGGATACTGGGGATACATCCATGGAGCAATATCCTCGATTGGCAAAAAGCTTTCCATAAGATGGAAGCTTTACAGCCGAAAACCATCATTCCCGGTCACGGTCAGGTCTGTCTTCTTGAAAAAGCACAACAGGAAACGGGCGCTTATCTGGACTGGCTGATCGAAAATATTGGTCAGGCTCTTGAAGACTGGAAGGACCTTGACGAGACCGTGGACTCGTTGAAAAACGCCACACAATTTCGCCATCTGAGACATTTTGAAAGCTGGCATCCGACCAATGTCAATCGCGCCTACTTACAGATGGAACAGCTATCACGGTAATGTCAACTGGCTCACTCACTACCAACTGGCATCTTCCAGGATACCTGTGATGAGGTCAACAATATCTTCTATCGCCTCATCTGTTCCCGGCTTTCCAGTAGGAATGCGATAGGATACACGAACCATTCCCGGCTCTTTCACCAGCGTATAAACACCTATCGTGAATGGACACAGGACAATATTGGCAGGATCAATTCTGGAAAGTTTCTGGGAAATCTTGGCGCTGCAAAACTCCAGAATTTCCGCGTTGGCATACACATCCTCTTCATAACCAAACGCCGAGGCTGTGCGATGCAGCATGCTACTGGCAGGCAAGACGTGGGCTATATGGATACCCCTCCCAGCAATAGCCATTCTTATGTTGTTCACAATATCATGGAACCCG
>Ga0256832_1003390_pt1 | contig 10840 bp, 6 predicted proteins | sample 134614metaG_FD_190534 | JGI IMG/M metagenome (GOLD analysis project Ga0256832, IMG submission 190534) | Hydrothermal vent microbial communities from Lau Basin, Pacific Ocean - 134-614 | ecosystem: Environmental > Aquatic > Marine > Hydrothermal vents | place: Pacific Ocean: Lau Basin | collected...
GATGACGTGCTTGCGGGGCGTCTGCTGCAGGGCGAGCCGGGTGTTGGGCGGGGGATTTTCGCGGAAGTAGCGGCGGATGCCGTTCATGATGGCCCGGGCCAGGGCCTGCTGGTGACGGGCGCTGCGCAGCTTGCGTTCTTCCTCCGGGTTGGAGATGAAGGCGGTCTCCACCAGGATGGAGGGAATGTTGGTGGACTTGAGCACCCGGAAGCCGGCCTGTTCCACGCTGCGCTTGTGCAGCCGGGTCACCCGGCCCAGGTTGGCGAGCACGCTGGAGGCCACCTTGTGGCTGTCCTCGAGGGTGGAGTTCTTGACCATGTCCACCAGCACCATGCGCAGCAGATCGTCCTTGTCGTTGAAGTTCACGCCACCGATGAGATCGGATCGGTTCTCGCTCTCGGCCAGGAAGGCGGCCATGGCCGAGGTGGCGCCGCGATTGGAGAGCACGAACACGGAGGAGCCGCGGGCCCGGCGGTTGCGAAAGGCGTCGGCATGGATGGAGACGAACAGATCGGCATCGGCCCGGCTGGCCTTCTCCACCCGCTTGCCCAGGCTCACGTAGTAGTCGCCGGTGCGGATCAGGACCGGCTTCATGCCCGGTTCCCTGCGCACCAGGTCGGCCAGGCGGCGGGCGATGCCCAGCACCACGTCCTTCTCGCGGGTGCCGCGCGCGCCGATGGCGCCCGGATCCTCGCCGCCGTGACCGGCGTCGATGGCGATGATCACGTCGCGGCCCCGCTTCGGCCGGTGGGGCACCGGTTTCGGCTTCGGCTTGTGGCCGCTGGCATCGGCCGGATAGAGATCGATGACCAGGCGATGGCCGTAGTTGCCCTGCGGGCGCAGCACGAAGCTCTTCGGCCGCACCGGATGGCGCAGATCCAGCACGAAGCGCAGCACCCGGTCCTGGCGCCGGGCGTGGCGGATCTGGCGGATGAAGGATTTCTCGTAGGCCAGCTTCGGCAGCCGGCCGGCGGGATACCGGGCCTGCTTGAGATCGATGACCAGCCGGTCGGGCGACTTGAGGGTGAAGATGGTGTGCTCGACCGGGGCGCTGAGGTCGAACACCAGGCGGGTGTTGTCCGGAGCGGGCCACATGCGCACGCCTTTCACGGCCACGTCGGCCACCGCCGGCAGGGCCAGTCCGGCCAGCAGCAATGCACATCCGATGTTCCGCACCCATGCCCCCATGGTGGCAACCCTCACGATTTTTCTTCGTGTGTTCCCTTCAATTGTGCACGACGATACGGAAATTTCAAGCAAATTTCCATACAACTTAGGTAGATAGGCGATCTTCTTGAGAAAGGGGTTGAAAATCGGGCCGAAACGGCCGGTCCCGGGCGGCAGGAAAGGCGGTGGTTCAGAGGATGCACAGCCGCTCGAGCTGGCGCACGACGCCCAGCCCGCGCTCGCCGTGGCCGATGATCCGGACCTGGCGCCCCGCCTCGCGATGGCTCAGATAGATTTCCACGTCGGCGCCGGGCAGGAAACCCTGACCGCGTTCCGGCCATTCGACCAGCGTGACGGCCTCGCCCGAGAGCAGATCCCGGGCGCCGAGATATTCCAGCTCTTCCGGATCGGCGAGGCGGTAGAGATCGAAATGGTGTACGGCCGGTCCCTGCGCCGGCTCGTAGGTTTCCACCAATGTATAGGTGGGGCTGCGCACGGGCCCCGTGTATCCGAGCGCCTGGAGAAAACCCCGCACCAGGGTGGTCTTGCCGGCGCCGAGATCGCCGTGCAGCCAGATGCGGCAGCCGGGCGACACGGCCCGGGCCAGGTGTTCACCGAAGGCCAGGGTGGCGGCCTCGTCGGGCAGGAAGCGTTCCATCAGCCGGACTCCTCGTTGCTCAGTCGCCGCAGCGGCGCCATCATGTCGCCGGCCAGCAGGCCCCGTTCGCCGATGCCGCGCACGGCCAGATCCCCCGCCTCGGCGTGCAGGCAGACGCCCAGCCCCGCTGCCTCGGTCAGCGACAGCCCCTGGGCGACCAGCGCCGCGATGACGCCGGTCAGCACGTCGCCCATGCCGGCGGTGGCCATGCCCGGATTGCCGGCGGTGCAGATCCCGGGGATGCCGTCCCGGGGCTGGACGATGGTGCCGACGCCCTTGAGCACGACCGTGGCCGAATACTTCTCGGCCAGCCGGCGGGCCGCCGCGAAGCGATCGGCCATTACCTCGGCCGTATCGGTTTCGAGCAGCCGCGCCGCCTCGCCGGGATGCGGGGTCAGAATCCAGTCCGGCCGTTGCAGCGGGATGTTGGCCAGCAGGTTGAGCGCATCGGCATCCACCACCACCGGCAGGTTGCGGGCCACGGCGATGGCGATCATCTCCCGGGCCCAGTCGTCGCGGCCGAGGCCGGGGCCGGCAGCGATGACCGTGGCCCGCGCCGAGAGCTGCTTGAGGGCCTCGGCCGACTCGATGCCGTGGCTCATCAGTTCCGGGCGCGCGGCGCTGACCACCGGCGCGTGATCGCGCCGGGTGGCGATGCTGACCAGTCCGGCGCCGGTGCGTAGCGCGGCCTCCCCGGCCAGGCGCACCGCGCCGCTCATGCCGTGGTTGCCGCCCACCAGCAGCACGTGCCCGAAATCGCCCTTGTGGCTGGCGCGGGGCCGCGGCCTCAGGGCCTGACGCAATTCCCCGGTGACCAGCCGCCGGGCCGCCGGGCGGATCCGGGCATAGATTTCTTCCGGCAGCTTGAGATCGTCGAAGCGCAGCTCGCCGCAATGGTCAGGACCCAGCGCGGTGAGCATGCCCGGCTTGAGGCCGATGAAGGTGATGGTCTCGGTCGCGCGGACGGCCACGCCATGGGGCATGCCGGTGTCGGCATCGAGACCCGAGGGTATGTCCAGTGCCAGCACCGGCACGCCCGTGCCATTGACCGCCTCGATGGCCTCACGAAACGGCGAGCGCACCTCGCCGCCGAGGCCCGTGCCGAGCAGGGCATCCACCAGCACCTCGGTGCCGTCCAGCGGCTGGCCGGACCAGTCGCGGGGCACCACATCCACTCCCAGCAGCCGCTGGCGCGCCGCCAGGGCGTCGCCCTGGATGCGGGCGGCGTCGCCGATCTGATAGACGTCCACGTCGAAACCCTGCTCGCGGGCCAGCCGGGCCACCACGAAACCGTCGCCGCCATTGTTGCCGACTCCGCACAGCACCGTGATCCGCCGCGCCTCGGGCCAGGCCGTGCGCAGGACCGCGAATGCCGCTTCGCCGGCCCGCTCCATGAGGATGTTGCCGGAGATGCCGTATTCCTGGATCGCCAGGCGATCCAGTTCCCGGCACTGTTCGGCGCGATAGAGATTCACGGGCAGCGTGGACATGGGGCTATCATAGTCCTTATGCACAAGGGGCAAAACCAGCAGATGATGGCCGCACCGGCACCCGATCCCGAAGAACTGGCCCGGGCGATCCGGCAATGGGCGCGCGAACTGGGCTTTGCGGCCACCGGCATCAGCGACGCGGATCTGTCGCAGGAGGAACCGCGCCTGCTGGCCTGGCTGGCGCAGGGCATGCACGGCGAGATGGAATGGATGGCCCGCCACGGCACCCTGCGCAGCCGCCCGGCGGAACTGGTGCCGGGCACGCGGCGGGTGATCAGCGTGCGCATGGACTACCTGCCGCCGAATGCGGCCGATGCCAACGCCGTGCTGGCCGATCCCGAGCTGGCCTATGTATCGCGCTACGCCCTGGGCCGCGACTATCACAAGCTGATGCGCAAGCGCCTGCAGAAACTGGCCGAACGCATCGCCGAGGCGGTCGGCCCGTTCGGTTATCGCGTGTTCGTGGACAGCGCGCCGGTGCTGGAGAAGGGCCTCGCCCGCCGCGCCGGACTGGGCTGGATCGGCAAACATTCCAACGTGCTCAGCCGCGATGCCGGCTCCTGGTTCTTTCTGGGTGAAATCTATACCGATCTGGAGCTGCCGGTGGACGAACCGGTCAGCGAACACTGCGGCGATTGCACCGCCTGCATCGACGACTGCCCCACCGATGCCATCGTCGCGCCGGGGACGGTGGATGCCCGGCGCTGCATCTCCTATCTCACCATCGAGCATCCGGGCCCCATTCCCGCGGCACTGCGGCCCCGGATGGGCAACCGCATCTACGGCTGCGACGACTGCCAGCTGGTCTGTCCCTGGAACCGGTTCGCCCGGCCGGCGGCCTGCAACGACTTCGCGCCCCGCCACGGCCTCGACGCGGCGCGGCTGGTGGATCTGTTCGCCTGGACGGAAGCCGAATTTCTGCAGCGGCTGGAAGGCTCGCCCATTCGCCGCATCGGCCATGAACGCTGGCTGCGCAACATCGCCGTGGCCCTGGGCAATGCGCCGGCTTCGGCGGAAATCCGGGTGGCGCTCGCGGCCCGCGCCGATCATCCCACCGCACTGGTGCGCGAGCATGTGGCCTGGGCGCTGGCGCGACAGGCGCGGTAGGTCGGACGCGAACGCGACACCGGCCCGTCAGGGGCAGAACTGCACGGCTGCGGGAAGAACGGCGATCAGGCCGACATCATGTGTTCGGCAAGCGTTCCGTCGGCCGCTTCGTCTGCGGCATTCGATTCGCCGAGGGTGAAGAAGAAGATCGCCCCCATGCCCTTTTCGGCATCGGCCCAGATGCGGCCCCCGTGGCGTTCGACGATGCGCGCCACGGTGGCCAGTCCGACGCCGGTGCCCGGAAACTCGTCCTGGTGATGCAGGCGCTGGAACACGCCGAACAGCTTGTCCGCGTAGGCCATGTCGAAACCGACACCGTTGTCCCGCACCCAGTAGACGGTCTCGCCGCCTTCCTCGCTGATTCCCAGGGCGATTTCCGCCGGATTTCGCGGTTTTGTGTACTTCCAGGCATTGGCGAGCAGGTTCTCCAGCATGATGCGCAGCAGGCGTTGATCCCCACGCACGGGCAATGCCTCGGGCAGGGCCAGGCGCACCTCCCGTTGCGGTTCACCGGCCCGAAGCTCGTCGACAATCTCCGCCGCCAGCGGCACGAGATCCAGATCTTCCACATGGAGTTCGTGGCGCGAGATGCGGGACAGGCGCAGCAGATCATCGATCAACTGGCTCATGCGTTCGGCACCGGAGCGAATGCGCAACAGATAGTCGCGTGCCTGCGCATCGAGCCGGTCGCCGTAGTCTTCCAGCAGGGCCTCGCTGAACCCGTCCAGGGTGCGCAGCGGCGCGCGCAGATCGTGGGAGACACTGTGACAGAACGCCTCCAGTTCGCGGTTGCTGCTGGCCAGGGCGCGGGTTCGGGCTTCCACGGTTTCCTGCAGGCGCTGTTCCTCGCGGCGCAGTTCGGCGAACAGGCCGATGAGCCGGTGGGCCATGCTGTCGAAGGCCCGCGCCAGGGCACCCACTTCGTCGTTTCGGCGCAGGATGGCCGGATCCAGCTTCAGGCGCAGTGCCTCGAGCGACAAGCCGGTGACGTGATCGGTGAGTTCGCTGATGGGCCGCATGTGATGTCGCACAATGAACAGTGTAACCAGAACGATGCCGCCCAGGGACAGGAGCAGGACGGCCGCCAGCTTGGTGAAATCGGACGTGGCAAAGAAGTCGAGCTGACCGGGATAGTAGGCCACATGGGCATTGGCCAGGTGTCGCGCGCCGAGCCAGACGGGATGCACGGCTTAGAAAACCGTCTTTTCCCGGTATGAGACGGTCCGCGTCAGGGGGGCGCGCAGCTCGCCCAGGCCCGAACCCTGCCGGGCCACCTGATCGATGTCCGTATGCACAAGGATGGTGCCGTCGGCCCGGTCCAGATAGGCATAGGCCATGTCGCCCGTGGGCATCACCGACTTCACCCAGCGATCGAGCAGCTCGTAGTCCCGGGCAGCCAGTGCATCATCGCTGGCCTCGGCCAGCACCCGGGCGCTGGCCTGGACCCGTTTCTGCTGTTCCAGCTCATGACGGCGCTGGGCATCGGACAGCAGCACGTAGCCCATTGCCAGCATCGCCAGCGTAATGAACACCGAGAGGCTCAAGGCCAGTCGGCCAAACAGGCTGTTGGGCCACAGACTCACTCGAGGCCACTCTGTTTCAGCAGTTTCCGGGTGATGTCCTCGATGGCGGGATCGTAGGGCAGGAAACGCCGGATCTTCATGCGCCGCATCTTTTCCAGCACCGTCCGACCCCTTGCCGTATCGGGCATGGTGATCACCACCTTACGGAAGCGTTCAAGCAGTTCCGGGTCGACGCCGGTGCGGGCAGCGATGAGGTTCTCGGGATAGACGTCGGTATAGCCGATTACCTTCAGTTCCCGGGTATCCACCTTGTGGCTCATCAGCTTGAAGTTCACGCCGCACATGGTGGCCGCATCCACGTCGCCGAGCAGAACCTGATGAATGGAGTTGGACAGGTTTTTGGTGAACACCGGTTTCACATCCTTGCCGGTTTCGAGTCCGACCTTTTGCAGGTAGGCCCGCGGCGCCAGATAACCGCCGGCACCGAGCGGACTGACGAACGCCATGGTCCGTCCCTTGAGATCGGCGATGTCATCGATGCCGGAGTCCCGGCGCACGAAGATCTCGCTGCGGCTGGTCACCTTGCCGTCGATGTTCTGCATCTGCGCCAGGCCAATGGCCTTGCCGGCCTGCTTGAGCCGGTAGAAGACATGGGAGTTGGCATAGAAGAAATCTACCTCGCCGGCTTCCACCGCATCGCGCAGCCTGCCGAATCCCCGGGGCACCACGATGCTGACCGGTCGCCCCAGCTCGGCGGCCAGATAATCGGCGAAGGGCTGCCAATTGCGATAGATGCGCGAGGGCGGTGCGATGGAAAGGATGCCGAAATGGACGGTGGGCGGCGTCTCGGCCAGTGCGGCTGGCAAGACAACGAGGAACAGCAAAACCCACGCAAACCCGCGCCGGACAGGGTTGCGCATGATTCACCTCCAGACCGTGATACTGCGTTCGTTGTTATCCGGAGCTCCCTGCGCCGGTCTTGTCCATGAGTATCGGCCATCCCGGGGAGACTGTCATCCCTGTCTTTGGTTACAGAAGATGTCGGAATTGCAAACTTTGTTTCCGGACGAATACGAATGTTCGCAAATCACTGGTTAGTTAAACGTCTATCTGAGCCGGAGCCGTCAGGGTATATGCGAATCAGAAATTTTTATTACGCAAATTTATGGATTGCAGATTTTTCGAAGTCTTGTAGTTTTTTTGCTGAACGGATCAGGAATCAGAAATCAAGGGAGAGTGATCGATGCGAATCCATGGGAAAACTATTCTTACACTTTTTATACTTATATTCCAACTGGTTGGTTGTGGTGGATCTGGCGGCAGTTCAGTCGGGGGTGACGACAGTACAGGGACCACTTCGGGTATCGCTGAAATAGGGAGTCTGGATCCCGATTTTGGCAAAGACAACGATGGGGATGGCGTGCGGGATGGATGGATAGTTCATTATGCTTCCGATCCTTCAACATTCGGAAATACCTTCCGGGTTCGTGACGCAGTGCTTGATGGTTCCGGTCGCATATATTTCACAGGTTATTTCTACGATTTCAACGCCGCAAGGGAACGGATGCTGCTATTGAGACTTGACGCATCTGGCGAACTGGATACGACATTTGGCGTCGATTATAACAGCGATGGTGTGAAGGACGGTTATTGGCTAGGACCCGAGACAGAAACCACTGTCGGTAACGCTCTGACCCTAAACAACAGCGCAACCGCAGTTTACGTTACGGGTTACATTGAGAACAGCGCCGGGTTTCGCGACATGCAGATTTGGCGATTTGATGCCGCAACCGGCCTCCCGGATACGAGCTTTGACAGCAACATCATTTCATCGGGCGACGGGGCATTTGAATTCTCCGACCCGGACAGTGATGGTGACGGTTCTTCTGAAGGTGACGCTGAAGGTTTCGACGTATTTGTTGGGAGTAGCGGTGAGATTTTCGTAGCTGGTTATACAACAAATGATCGTTTTGGTTCAGAAGTAGCTATCTGGCGACTTGTTTCTGTCTTTGGCTTTTGGGGCCTAGATACGTTCTACGCCAATAATGGCGTTTTTACATACGACGCAGGGGAAGACAGCAATGCCGTATCGTTGGCGCAAACCAGCGACGGGAAACTGTTTGTCGGCGTCACGGCCGACAACAGAGTTTCTTCTAACTCATTAGGTGATGTAATCATTTTACGCTTGGACGAACAAGGACAACCGGACATGGACTTTCCATCTACCGGTGCAGGCGGAGAACTGGTCCTTCATGACATCGCCGGTGGTGGCGGCGGAGATGTTCTGACAGAAATCATAACGCTCCCCGATGACACGCTTTTGTTGGTTGGCTATAGCGCCAATACAACCATCTCTACAGATGGATTCGTCAGCAAACTCACCAGCTCCAGCGGCTCATGGAACTTCGACACAAACTTTGCCGAGAACGGCACTCGACTCCTGCATGCCAGCAATGGCACAGCTCGTTCGATATTTGATATGGCTTATTTGCCGTCAGAAAACGCGATTCTGCTGGTCGGCAAGGAAGGGCTGTTCCCGGAAAAGCTTGCAATCTGGAAACTTGACGGCCAGGGGGATATCAGCAACGAATCTTACCTGCAATTTTCCAGTAATGACTTTTTCGCCTTCCAAAGAGTTTTTCAACGAGCCAGCGGTCAGACCGTAATTGTTGGGGAGCGCATAAATACAACAAGCTTTGGGGTATTCGCTGCACAATTGAGGTAATTGACCAACATACCGAAAACACGATGCGGTGGTTATTTTAAGCATTTAAAAGGAGCTGAATTATGAAAAGGAACAGGCATACTCGTCTCATCGCATTATTTCAGACCGCACTGTTTGCCTTGACTGCAGCATCATGCGGTGGTTCCGGAAGCCAGAACCAGCCAGGAAACACATTGCAACAGGACGTCTCAAACCCGCGAAGCGCTGAAGTCATCATTGAAGGTCTGGAGAACAACGAGACCGTCGATTTGGTTTTTGCAACAAGCGGCAAGACGGTTCGCCTTGCAACCGGCGACAAATCCACGACATTCGAGGGCATCCCACGGAATTCCATGTTGAGGGTGCGCATAGAAAATCCGCCCAATGGTAAAGTCTGTTTCTTTTCGAGAAAGGCCGCAGTCGAACAATACATGTATGTTGGGCTGGCGAATGTTCGGGACATTCGCGTCAAATGCATGAAGAAGCTGCCTCCGCCCAGAGTCAGCCTTGACCGCACTCTAACACCACCCACATTCTCTCAACCGCTGAACAGGGAAATCGGTGTCCTGAAATTTGGCGATTCCCAGGCGATTGACGTCATTGTTGGCGAGTTTTTGGTTGCCGCTCGAGATCGGGCAACTGCTCAACAAATTGCCGACCGATGGGGCGGCTCCCTGGCCGGTCAGGTCGATTTTAGGCAATTCGACGGTCTGGTGCGCAATATCTATGTTTTGAAAATCGATCTCGCTACCATCGATATAACAAAAATAGACCTGCAAGATCTCGCAAACAAACTTCAGGATTACAGCCCCGTCGCCACCGGTGACATCACCGTGTCGAGCGAAGATCTCATCAAGGCATTGTATGTCGTGGCGTCCGAGACGAATGACGAAGTCACGATTATCTTCAACCAACTCCTGAAAGGTGCCGAAGAAATCGCCACGGATGGTTATGTGATGGAATCTAACAGTGGTCCCGTTGCAGCAGGTTATACACCAAACGCCTTTGAATGGGAGTACATGCGGCCGGGCGGAGAACTCGACATCAATGTCGTTGGCGCCTGGGCGTTGCTTGAAAATACCGGAATTCTCGACAGAAACGTCAACATATCAGTCTTTGACGGCGGATTTCGAAGTGATCCTTCCATATCCGATTATCCGCCCGGTATTAGCCTGAATATCGCCAACGAAGATCAGCGAAATGCCATGGGTTGCGGTGTAAGCCGATCAGATTGTTTCTGGCACGGCGCGGCTGTGGCAGCGGTGCTGGCCGCCAATGGTGACAACCGTCGAGGAATTGTCGGGCCTGCGGCATTTGTCGTAAATCGTTACCGCCTGATCGGCTGGGGTTTAAGCGGCGATGTAGTTGGTTCGACGCTTGATTTGTTCGAATATATTGGCAACGTCCTTTACGAAATTGTTCGCGCTGCCAACCCTCTGGACAAGCTGCACATCCTCAACTTCAGCGGCGCTTATGATGCCCCGGCAGTACTTGGCTCTGCCATTAGCCTCATAACCGATCCGCTCTTCATCTATATGCGCGTTGCTGGCGTCCTGCCTTTTGCAGCCGCAGGCAATGGCGACGCCAGGGGAAGAGGGATTAATGTTGATGCAATAGATTGCGTTCCAATCGTAGGAGCCCCCTGCTGGGAAGAAACGGTCTGGATTCCCTGTGAATCCTCAGGCGTAATTTGCGTCGGCGGAACACTATGGAACAACGACTCGCTGCCGACCGGGCGAATTGCCGTCCATCCCAGCTCGAATTATGGGACGGATGATACGAGCACTTATAGCGGAGTCGACCTCCTGGACGACATTATCGGACTCGTGTTCCTGCAGATGCCCGGCATCGATTCGGTAGACATCTATGCCCCATTTTCTTACTACACACCTAACATCGACAGCAGCGGTATCCTTTCAACGCCTGCTGTTGTACAAAGTAGCGGAACATCTTTCTCTGCCCCCTTTGTCGCCGGTATTGCCGCGAATACCTGGCAGGGTATCATTGGCTCAAACATTATCACCGAATACCTGTCGACAAACCTGGGTCTCTCAGACGATCTGGTCATAGGAATGATGCTGGCTGGCGCCAGAGATGTCGTCGACAGACCCGCCAGCTACCCCGGCCCGGCATTTACCGGGCGTCCGCTGGTCAATGCTTTCGGGCCTCTTGCGCAGGCGCTTTACGCAAT
>Ga0256832_1003391_pt1 | contig 10838 bp, 9 predicted proteins | sample 134614metaG_FD_190534 | JGI IMG/M metagenome (GOLD analysis project Ga0256832, IMG submission 190534) | Hydrothermal vent microbial communities from Lau Basin, Pacific Ocean - 134-614 | ecosystem: Environmental > Aquatic > Marine > Hydrothermal vents | place: Pacific Ocean: Lau Basin | collected...
CCAACGTGATCAAGTAGAAGACTATGCGAAACGCAAAGGCTGGACGATTGAAAAAGCCGAAAAATGGCTCGGGCCTATTTTAGGATATGATGCTTAGAAGCATGTATGAAAAAATTAAATAATTAAATAATTAATTAATTAAGCAACGAGGTAAGGAAGTTCCAAGTAATGATTATACCAATCTTACTTTCCCTTTTGTCCCTGTTTGAATCATCTTAATCGTTGCGTGGAATAATTATGCGCCTCTTGAGATGCTTCAATCAGAAACAAAAAAGCCCAGACAAAATCGGGGCTTTTTGATATTACGTTTAAGCTCTACATTTATTTACGCGCGCCAGGACCATTCCATTTTAATCCATTGCTCATAATAGCCTGAAAGTATTCAAGTGCTTTGTACTCGTCACTTTGTGCTTTAAAAGGTTTTGCTCTAATGTTTTTATTACAACCACCATAACGGCGATGCAATGTTCCCATTGATCCCCATTTAGAACGGTAGACGGGGAAGTGTGAGGGATGTCCTAATGCTGGGCTTAATCTATCTGCACGGATAAAGTTCCCGGCGTTATAAACATGACAATCTGCACAGGCCATATTTAACTGACCACGTTTGGCATAGAAAAAGTTTTTTCCTTTGTTATACCATGCTAATTCTTTGTCTGAACTTGGCATTTTCACAGCAATTGTTTGTCCACGACCTTGGTAAGCAATATAGGCAGAAACCTCTGCTATTTTACCTTTTTTCCATTTAAAAGGTTTTTCACCATTATCAGTGCGACATTTATTAATAGCGCTTTCTAAGGTAACAATGGTATCGGCTTTGTCATCGTAGTGAGGGTATTTAGCACGAATAGCGGATACATCGCCTTTAAAGCAATCTTTAAACCCTTTGCCATTAGCAAACGGCTTATTCCATAATTCTTCGCCATTTTCAACGGCTAATTCATACGGAGGAAATTCTTCAATTTCAACCCATTGTTTGCGAGAAGCTGCATCAATCGAATAGATTCCATTGATATAGTCATCAAATTTTGTGTCCTTAAATTTCTTAGCAAAAAATCCTTGAAAAGCCTTCACATCATCGGCGGGAGAAGCTTGTACAGCGGTAAACGGCATTAAGCCAAATACCAACGCAGCGATTGTTGCTGTCATTGTTATTTTCATAGATTCACTCCTTATTAATTGCTTAAAATAATTCTCAAACAATCTTATTTTGAGAATTATTAACAAACAGAAGGTTACTTACTTAACGGTTTTTTCCGCTTCGCCAGTATTTCCTTGATTATCTTTCCAGCTTAACTTAATTTTATCACCTGATTTACCCGCATAATTAAAGGAAAGATAAGGGTTTTTTGAAACACTTCCTGACCAGTCAGCGGTTAATAAAGTTTTATCATTTGCAGTTACTACCACTTCATTGATGTGGTGTGCGGGGATTTTCTCACCTGTTTTTTTGTCTTTACGACGACCTGTTTCCATTGGATGAGAGACAATTGCTTTAACGTTGACTTTCCCATCTTTTAGTTTTGCTTTCAATCGTGTTTTGAATTTTTTAGCCATTTTTCCTATCTCCTATTGCTTAACCGCCGCAACCGCCCTTGGTTACTTTGACTGCTTTTTTGTTTGTATAATATTTATCGCCTGCTTTTATAATGGCAACAATATCCCCAGTTTTACCCACTTTGAAGCGACATTTAACCGCAGGGTCGATACCTTCGCCTAATTTAAACTTTGCCGCATAAACGGTTGGGTTATTAGAAATAAAGACAGAAATTTCTTCAGCACCTTCAATACTAGTTTTTACTTCAACGGGTACGACAGCTGCATTTTCAGCTAGATCGGGTGCGACTACTGTTACTTTGTCAGACTCTTCTGCTGTAATCCCCAATGCTTTTAGTGCATCATCCATTGATGTTGCAGCAAATGGATCGGCTGCTGTCGCTGCTGCTGCATCTTCAGCAAATGCCATATTAGGTGCTAATAAACTACCACCCATTGTTGCGCCTGTTACACCAGCGGCAAGAGACCCCTTTAAAAATGTTCTACGTTTCATTTATTTCTCCTGTTCCACGTATTGTTTATAATTTTGAATTACAGACTCTGTATATAAGCTGTAATTTTATCTATTTCGCCCGAAGTTAAAATCCCATGTGGTTTAAATGGTGGCATGATAGTGTTTGGATTCTTAACACGTGCATCTGAAATTTGTGCTTTCAGTGTCTTAATATCAGGGAATCGTGCTTTCATTGCGACCAAGGGAGGGGCTATATTACCAGCCATATCACCACCTGCAATTAGATGGCAAGCTAAACAGTTGCCTTTTTTCTTATCAAAAGCAAGTTTTTTGCCTTGTTCTAAATCTGAGCCACTACCTGCAACGACTGAAGTTGAAAATCCAACGGCACTGACTACTGCAACTGCTGATATTGTGACCAATAACTTACGAAAAAGTTTCCGCATCTTTATACCTCCTAGAATATAAATTTTTTGAAATTAGCAAGAAAAAAACGTGCTGTAACTTGATTTTTTATAGGTATACACGTTTTTTATAGATTGTCTATAAGCGCGAGCATAGCGTATTAAATCTAGCTTAGCAAAAGATTGATAGGATTTTACAATAAATTAAAATTCAACTCTATTATGAATAACTTGTGTTATTAGCTAGTAGCCTTTTAGCTCTTTATAATTAGTTATTATAAGTCTGGGTACAAACCCCAATAGTGATTGGTAATATTATTGATTAAGGTTTTTTTCCCATTTTTTTGCTTTGTATAATAAACGTTGTAAGGTCTGTAATTCAATCGCTGAAACATGGGGTAATTTCATTGCCTGAAGGATTTGTGAAATAGCAACGCGGTATTGCCCAATACGAATATTTCGCTCAGCAACGGCATGATAGGCAAAACCGATTAGCCCTAGTTGAGTAGCAATTTGTTGCTTTACTTCAAAATAAGTGAGGCTGGATTGTTCTGATAAAACAATATGATTTGCTAATGACCATGCTTGTTGTGTTTGTCCTAAACCGAGATAAGCATTGGACAAGGGAATAATGAGTGCATTTTCTCCAGAATAAAGTTGTACTAGCGGTTTTAATAGCTTTACCACAGCCTGATACTTTCTTTGTAGCAATAAAGCCTTAGCAATTAAGACAGCTTCTGATTTTTGTGAACTTTTAGTACCCATTATTTTTAAGGTACTAGTAATATTTCCTCGTTGCAATAAGGTTGATGCTTTAGCATAAAGACGAACCTTCTTATTTATATTGGAAGGTATATGCGCTTGTTTACCAGTAGCACGGCTCAATACACGCACTTTTTCACGCATATACTGATAGCTAAGGTCTTGCCTTTTTTTCTTAAAAACACCGTATCTAGCCGCCGCGGAGCGAGCATCGCTAACACGCCTAATGGTCAAAGGATGACTGCGTAAATATTCATTAACATTACCTTCATTGCTTGTAAACTCAGTCTCTAGTTTCTTCAGAAACATAGGCATAGCGGTTGGATTAAAATGGGAAGTTGCTAAAATGCGTAATCCCACCCGATCTGCCTCTGACTCTGCTTCACGGCTAAAGGATAAATCCTTATGCGCTTGCATTGCCAATGCCCCTGTGATAATGGCTTGCCCTGCTTCTGCACTTTTACTACTGGCAATAATGCCCGCTAAAATTGCAGCTCCCGTACCTAACATATTATGTTTGGAATTTTCTATCATGCGAGCAATATGGCGCTGTGTAATATGCGCTATTTCATGCGCGATGACCGCTGCTAATTCATCTTCTGAGTCGGTTTGTAAAATTAAGCCCGTATTAACAACAATCACGCCTCCTAAAGTCGCAAAAGCATTCACTGCTTTATCTTTAACCACTAAAAAATAAAAGGGATTAGCAGAATGAGGCGCATGGGCGGATAATCTATTTCCTAATGAGCGAATCCATGCGGAGATTTCAGGGTCTTCTATCACTGACCCTTCTGCACGTATATCGCGTAATACTTTTAAACCCAGACGGCGTTCTTTGGCATAACTTATCGCACCAATAGAAGCACTGCCAATATCTGGCAAATTGTAATCTGGTAGACTTAAATCCAATTCTGCATTAACAGGCTGAAATAACAGTAGACTGATAAATAATGAGGGTACAAAAGAAGAAACGAGTTGTGGGGTTATAATTTTTGTGAGCATAAGCCAAGTTGTAATATAGAATGAGTAACTTGACAAATTAAAAAATACTAATATTTTTTATGGATAGCATGATAAATGGCTTATGCTTATAATTTAGTGTATTATTTATATAAAGTATAAATATAATTTATAATGTTTGACTTGGTCGTATTTTGCCTGTATATTAGTATATAACTAAATACTAATTTAAAAAAAGGGGTGAAAACTTATGTTTGGAGTTAAAGAATTGGATGCTATTAGCTTAAAACAGATGCTAGACAATGATACAGAAAAAAAAATCCGTTTAATTGATGTGCGTTCTCAAGGGGAATATGCGCGCGGTATCATAGAAGGTGGGGAGTTTCTTCCTTTGCATACTTTACCAGCAAGATACCACGAGTTTTCAGAAGAAGATAATCTTGTCTTTTATTGTGGTAGTGGCAATCGTTCCATACAGGCTTGCAGATTTCTTGCACAAAATACGAATATAAAAGCCATCAATCTTCGGGGTGGATTATTTAGTTGGTATCAAGCAGGGCTTGAAATTGTGCGCCCTAATGTTTCATGGGCTTAAAGTAAATTACTTAATGCAACATAATCTTTGACGCTTAGGTTTTCAGGGCGCAAACCTGTGTCTATTCCAATTGCTTCAATTTGTTTAATCGTTAATAGCTTCTTGAGTGTATTGCGCAGGGTTTTTCTACGCATTGAAAATGCCTGCGTAACCACTTGGGAAAATAATTTAATATCGTTTGCCAGATAGGGTTTTTGTTGCCACGGTTGTAGCCGTAATACGGCGGAGTTTACTTTTGGGGGAGGGGAAAAGGCTTCTGGGCCGACATAAAATAAGTACTCTGTGTCACAATGATATTGCACCATAACAGAAAGGCGACCGTAAGTTTTATTGCTAGGTTGTGCGGTAATTCGGTCAACCACTTCCTTTTGCAACATAAAATGCATATCTTGTATATGAGGGGCCGACTCTAATAAATGAAAAATCAAAGGTGTGGAGATATTATAAGGCAGGTTGCCAACAATCCGCAGAGGCTGATTTTCGTTTAACAATTGCTTGAAATCAAATTTTAACGCATCAACATTATGAATAATAAGCCTGTCCCCTCCTTGTTGTTGAAGATGTTGAATAACATCACGATCAATCTCAATCACCTGCATAAATTCAAGCTGTTCTAATAATGGAAAAGTTAACGCACCCATACCAGGCCCAATTTCAATGATTTGCTGATCTTGTTTAGGGTTGATATATTGGATTAATGTTTGAATTACACTATGGTCATGCAAAAAATGCTGTCCAAAGCGTTTTTTAGTACGGTATTTATTTGACATAAGGATTTTTAGAACCTATCAAGGTATTGCCATACCCATCCTCTTAATTACAAGGATGGGCATGGCGAGATCCAACTAATTAGCTATTTTTAATTCCACGCGACGATTCAAAGCTCTACCTTCTCTACTGGCATTATCGGCAATAGGAACTTCTTCTCCGTAACCTTTGGCGGTTATTTTAGTAGCATCAACACCTTGATAAATCAAATATTTCATCACCGTGGTTGCGCGTTGTTGTGAGAGCGTTTTATTGGCTAATGCAGCCCCTCTACTGTCGGTGTGTCCACCCACTTCAATATGAATATCAGGGTGGCGTTTTAAGATATCAGCCGCTTCGTTTAGAATCGGTAACGAGGTTGTGGTCAATTGTGCCGAGGCGGTTTTAAAATTAACACCTTTAAGAGTGATATTTTCATCCGTAGAACAACCGAGTGTATTAACTTTAGTACCAGAAGCTGTTGCAGGACATAAATCTTTGCTATCACTAATGCCATCTTTATCTGCATCGGGCTCACAGCCTGTTTGACTATCAATTTTACTTCCAATTTCAGAGTTTGGACACTGATCTTTGCTATCAACTAGACCATCCTTGTCGGTATCAATTTCACAACCTTTGTCATCAACTTTTGCACCTTTAGGAGATGCAGGACATTGATCTTTGCTATTAATAATACCGTCCTCATCACTATCTAGTGGACATCCTTTTGGATTAACTTTAGTGCCATTGGGCGTATTAGCACAAGCGTCTTTACTATCGACAACGCCGTCCTTATCTGAATCTAGTTCACAACCTTTCTCATCGACCTTAGCTTCATTAGGCGTATCAGCACATGCGTCCTTACTATTGACAACGCCGTCTTTATCTGAATCTAGTTCACAACCTTTTTCATCGACCTTGGCTTCATTAGGCGTATCAGCACATGCGTCTTTACTATCGACAACGCCGTCTTTATCGGTATCAAGTTCACAGCCTTTTTCATCGACCTTAATACCTTCAATAGTCGTTGGACATTGATCTTTGCTATCGGCAATACCGTCTTTATCAGTATCGAGTTCACAGCCTTTTTCATCAACTTTAACCCCTTCAGTAGTAGTGGAGCATTGATCTTTGCTATCGACAAGACCGTCTTTATCAGTGTCTACTTCACAGCCTTTGTCATCGACTTTAAAACTTTCACCCGTATCAGCACATTGGTCTTTGCTATCGGCAACACCATCTTTATCGGTATCTAATTCACAACCATTATCGCCCACTTTGGTGGTTTCAGGAGTATCCGCACATTGATCTTTACTATCAACAATGCCGTCTTTATCAGAATCTAGTTCACAGCCTTTTTCATCGACCTTAATGCCTTCACCTGTATCTGCACATTGGTCTTTACTATCCACAATACCGTCTTTATCAGTGTCTAGTTCACAGCCTTTTTCATCGACCTTAATGCCTTCAAGAGTATCGGCACATTGATCTTTGCTATTCACAATACCGTCTTTATCGCTATCGATTTCACAACCTTTTTCATCAACAGTAATACCTTCAAGGCTTTGAGGACATTGATCCTTACTATTGGGGACTTTATCTTTATCGTCATCCTCTTCACAGCCTGTTTCTAATACTTTTGCCCCTTCAGCGCTTGTAGGACATTGATCTTTACTATCTAAAATACCGTCATTATCACTGTCTTTTTCGCAACCAGTTTCATCAACGGCAATACCCTCAGGGGTAAAGGCACATTTATCCTTATCATCGCTAATGCCATCCTTATCAATATCAGCAGGACATCCCTGTGCATTAACATAAGTTCCCTCAGGGGTATTGGGGCATTTATCAGATGGATTAACTACAGTATCCTTATCATCATCTGCTGTCGCTGTTGCGAGCTGTTCTGATAGACTGGCAAAAGCTTGAATTTTGTCCTGTAATTTTGCCTGTAGCGTGTTGTTATTTTCTGTTTTTGTTGCTATTTGAGCATTTAAGTTTTCAATACTGGAGGTAAGCTGTTGTCGATCACCAGAAAAGCGTTGCATTAGCGTAACATTACCAAGAAGCGTCTCTTTTGATTTGTTAAGCAGTTGGTTTTTATTATTGATCAGGGTTTCATTGTCCTTATTTGTACTATTAAACAAGGCTTGTTGTTGTGTTAATTGAGTGCCTAAATCGACTAATTGATTATTTCTTTGCGCATCTATTTTTATAAAACGATTCATGGTTGAAACATTATCAATCAACGTTTCTTTTGCTTTATTAAGTAATGTGTTTTTAGTGTTTATAATCGTGTCTTTATCATGATTAGCAGTATTACAGCGTATTTGTTGTTGCCTCATTTGCTCATTTAGCGCAATGAATTGTTTATTTTTCTGTTCGTTACTACTAGCCAAGCGTTGCATGGCTGAAATATTGCCTTGAAGCGTTTGTTTTGATTTATTCAGTAGCTTATTTTTGCTCTTCAAGACTGCCGCATTGAGCGTTGTCATTTCGTCAATTTGCTTTTTTTGTGCTGCAATCTTTGCTTCAAGTGCCACAATACGATTTTTAAGGCGTTCACCATCAGCACTAAGACTTGTGATGGTGCTGATATTACCATTAATCGTTTGTTTTAGTATTTTCAATAATTCCGCATTGGTATCAATCGTTTTATTACTATTGACTAACTGTTTAATAGAGGTCGTAGTTGTTGTTGTCTCAGGAGCTATCATTGGCATCATATAATACGGAGTGTACATTGAAGCTGGCATATTATTAGGAATAGGAGCTTGCATCCCCGCAATGCCTGAGCCATCAGGGGAGGAATTAAAATAAGGCATCCCTTCCCATATGGGTTGAGTTTGTTCTGTAGGTGGCATAATCGATGGATCTACACCAAAATTCGAACCATAAGGAATGAAATATGGCATTCCTCCCCACGTCAACGGATTTTGCTCTGCCATTGGTAATGGATCAGGCGTTGGCGTGTCAGCTATCGCAACTTTGAAAGATAGCGGTAGAAGAGTAATCAAAAGCAAAGGTTTGATAGCAGTTCTCATTCTATGGTTTCTCCACAAGGATAATATTTTAAGACTATAAGATAACGAATATGATACATGAAATTGCTATTTTAGTTTTGTTTCAGGTCAAAAAGTTAAAATATTTGATTAAAAATACAGCATTATTTATCTCTTGGTTTACACTTTAATCATTACCTTTACTCTAAAATATCACATCATTGCGAGGAGCTTGATTAGTGTAGTGAACCAACGATGAAGCAATCTTTTGGCTTTAGTACATAAACTTAAAGAGATTGTTTCATTTGTTTTACCCCTTAATACCCTCACTGATTTTTTGCTATGTGAATATCCCTATAATTGCTTTAAACTGCTCACCCTAAATTTTTTATAAAGAATTCTATCCCATGGCTTTACTCGCATTACAAAATATCAGTCTTAGTTTCGGTGGTCCTGCACTTCTCGATGGTGTAAACCTCACCGTTGAAGCACGTGAACGCATTTGTTTAATTGGTCGCAATGGGGCGGGTAAATCCACCTTAATGAAAGTCATTAATGGGCAGATCAAAGCAGATTCGGGTGAAAAAATTGTTGAGGGTGGTGCGATTATCACCCAATTGGAACAGGAAGTTCCTAGAGATATGAGTGGTAGTGTGTATGAAGTCGTTGCTTCGGGTTTGCAAGAACTAGGGGATTTGCTCACACAATACCATCAATTAAACGAGCGAGATGATATCGGTTCTGATAGTTGGTTAAGCCGCATGGGGCAAATTCAGCATGAGTTAGAAGCCAATAATGGCTGGCACTTTCAAGTAAATATCGACAAGGTTATTTCACTACTTAAACTTAATCCCGAAGCCGATTTTTCTAAATTATCAGGTGGTATCAAACGACGGGTTTTATTAGCGCGTGCTTTAGTGCAAGAGCCTGATATTTTATTATTAGATGAGCCAACCAACCATTTAGATATTAATGCCATTTTATGGCTAGAAGAGTTTTTAAAAAATAATTATAAAGGCTCACTTATTTTCATTACCCATGACCGCGCTTTTCTTAAATCACTCGCCACGCGTATTATTGAACTAGACCGAGGTAAAGCGACCAGTTGGCCTGGGGATTATGCAAACTTTCTACGTCGAAAAGAAGAAGCCTTACATGCAGAAGAGCTTGAAAATAAACGTTTTGATAAAAAACTAGCACAAGAAGAAATCTGGATACGCCAAGGAGTTAAAGCACGTCGTACTCGTAATGAAGGACGTGTGCGCGCCTTAGAAAAAATGCGTAAAGAACGTTCTAATCGTAGAGTACAACAAGGTTCTGCCGTCTTGCGAATAGATTCAGGAGAGCGCACAGGCAAGCGAGTCGTTGAAGTAGAAAACCTTAGTTATACCCTGCCAAACGGGCGTATTTTGATTGATAATTTATCACTATTGATTCAACGTGGGGATAAAATCGGTTTAATCGGTCCCAATGGAGTTGGAAAAAGTACCTTATTGCGCGTACTACTGGGTGAAATTAAAGCGGATTCAGGTAAATTAATTCAAGGAACCAACGTACAAGTCGCTTATTTTGATCAACTACGTTCACAACTTGATGAAACGAAAACAGTTAAAGATAATCTCGATAATGGTGCAGATCGCATCACTATTAACGGCGAAAGTAAACACGTTATTAGCTATTTGCAAGACTTCCTCTTTACTCCGCAACGGGTTAATTCTCCAGTCAAATCCTTATCAGGTGGTGAACGTAACCGTCTCCTATTAGCTAAATTATTTATCAAACCTGCTAATGTTTTAGTCTTAGATGAGCCAACCAATGACCTAGACGTTGACACCTTAGAGCTATTAGAAGAACTCTTATTAGGTTATAAAGGAACGGTTTTATTAGTCAGCCATGATCGTGCTTTCATTAATAATATCGTTACCAGTTGCCTAGTATTTAAAGGCAAAGGCGAAATTGATGAATTTATTGGTAGTTATGATGATTGGCAAGCACTAAACCCCAGTGCGGGATTAGGCGATGAAAGCAATAAAAAAACCACTAAAAGCAAGCCTAAAAAAGAAAAAACTATTAAACAAACATCAGTCACACCCGTTTCTAATATAAAAAAATTAAGTTATAACGAAAAGCGTGAATTAGAACAGTTACCAAAAGAAATAGAAGCACTTGAAGAAGAAATAGCACAATTACATCAAATAATGTCGGATTCTGACTTTTATCAACAAGATCAGAAAAAATAAAAACCATCACTGAAACATTACAAAAAACTGAAACATTATTAGAGGAAAAATACGTTCGCTGGGAAGTATTAGACGATTAAAATAAGCAAGATGGAAAAATGAAAAATTAGGACACCC
>Ga0256832_1003392_pt1 | contig 10837 bp, 3 predicted proteins | sample 134614metaG_FD_190534 | JGI IMG/M metagenome (GOLD analysis project Ga0256832, IMG submission 190534) | Hydrothermal vent microbial communities from Lau Basin, Pacific Ocean - 134-614 | ecosystem: Environmental > Aquatic > Marine > Hydrothermal vents | place: Pacific Ocean: Lau Basin | collected...
CGGATGACAGCGGATAGGCGCGGATTTTAGGGCGCCGCGGTTGCCAAAATGACGCCAACGGCCGCGTTCCGCTTCCCGTTTCCCGCATCCCGTTTCCTGTGCCTTCTGTGGTTTTCCGTCTGCGTCATCCTCCGTGTCTCTTCGAGGCTGAACCGTTACATCATTCGACCGTTTCGGGTTGTTCCAGCGTTTGCAGCAAGTGCTTTAGGTTTTCTAACAGGGTGGTGGTGTCTTGCGCGCCTTTGCGGAGCAGCCCTTGGGCTGCATTCCGCAGGCGGCTGACTTCCGCGGGTGAGAGGTCGGCCGCGGTGAAAATCACAATGGGCAAGTCTTGCCAGCGCGGGTCCGCGCGCAGGGTTTCTAACAGGGTAAACCCGTCCATCTTGGGCAGCAGCAAATCCAAGAAGACCGCATCGGGCGGCGATTGTTCGATGTGTTGCAGGGCTTCTTCGCCGTTTTCGGCCACGTGCAGGGTGTAGGGGCCAATTTCGCCCAGCAGGCGGCTGAGCAGGTAGCGGTCGGAGGGGTTGTCTTCTACGATGAGGATATGCTGGATGTGGTGCTGAGGGTCGAGGCGCTGCAAGGCGCGCGCCAGGTCTTCTTGCAAGATGGGCTTGACCAGGTAGTCGGCCGCGCCCAGGCTGAAGCCTTTTTCTTGCTCGTTGAGGATGCTGACGATGATCACCGGGATGTCTTTGGTTTCGTCGTGCTTTTTGAGGTCTTGCAAAACCTGCCACCCCCCACGGCCGGGCATCATGATATCCAGCAAAATGGCCATGGGTCGCAGTTCGTTGGCGCGGGCCACGGCCAGGTTGGGGTCGTTAAGAGGAATGACGCGGTAGCCCAAGGGGGTCAGGTAGCGTTGGTAAAGATGAATGACCTCGGGCTCATCGTCGATAGCCAGCACCAGCCGTTCGCCGTTGAGCGCCGCGGTGGGCGCCGTGGGCTGGATAACGGGCAGGGTGAAGTAAAAAGTTGAACCTTTGCCTACTTCAGATTCCACCCAAATGCGCCCGCCGTGCATTTCGACCAGGTTGCGGGTGATGGAAAGGCCCAACCCGGTGCCGCCGGTTTTGCGGGTGGGGGAAGCATCGACCTGCGAGAAGGGTTTGAACAGTTTTTCTTGATCTTCGGGGGCGATGCCGGGGCCGGTATCTTCGACGCCCACCAGCACTTCAGGCAGGCCGTGGGGCCCCTTGTTTAGCCGGGCAAACACTTTGATGTGGCCTTCATCGGTAAACTTGGCCGCGTTGGAAAGCAAGTTGAGCAGCACTTGCCGCACCCGTACCGGGTCGGCGTGGATGATGGGCAGGTTGTCATCGATCTCTTTGAGGAGTTTGACGGGTTTGTCTTTGACTAACCCTGCCGCGGTAGACATCACACTGTTGATCAGGTCAGCGATGTCCACATCTTCGAAGGCCAATTCCATTTTACCGGCTTCGATTTTAGAGAGGTCGAGGATGTCGTTAATCAGCCCCAGCAGGTGTTGCCCTGCGTTGTAGATGGCGCTCAGGTCTTGTTGTTGCAGGTCGGTGACGGGGCCGTCGATGCCTTTGAGAATGACCCGCGAGAAGCCGATGATAGAGTTGAGCGGCGTGCGCAGTTCGTGGCTCATGTTGGCCAGGAACTGGCTCTTGAGTTCGTCGGCCCGGCGCATTTCTTCCACGGCCTGACGCTCTAAGGCGTAGGTGCGGGCGTTTTCGACGGCCACGGCCAACTGGGTGCTCAGCAGGCGCAGCATACGCACGGCTTCTTCGGTGAAGGCTTCGGGCTGGGTTGATTGCACGTCCAGCACGCCGATGAGCCGCTCGCCGGCGATGAGGGGAATGGCGGCTTCTGCGCGTGTTTCGGGCAATAGGGGGTTGGGGCGGTGGATGTCGCTGGTCGCGGTGTCGTTGATGATCACTGGTTCGCGGCGGGCTGCTGCTTGCCCCACTGTCGAACGGGAGCCGACTTCCAACCGATGGCCGCGTTTGAGCATTTCAGCCCCTGCTTCGCCGGTCGAGGCACGCACTTCCGCGTAAGCGCCGCTTTCGTCCAACAGAAATACTGAGGCGTGGTAAAAGCCAAAGCGCTCACGAATCAGGTTCACCGCTTTGTTTAGCAGATTGTCCAGGTCTTGGCTGGCGGCGGCGATTTCGCTGGCGGTGCGGGCTGCAGTTTCCAGGTCTCGCGCGTAGCGTTGCGCGGTTTCGTAGCGGTGCAAGTTTTGGAGGGCGACCGCGGCTTGGGTGGCTGCGGTTTGCAAAAAGCGGATTTCGTCCGCGCTGAATTCGCGTGGTTGATCATAGATGGCGTTGACGTACCCAATGCGCTGGTTGGCGACGATGAGTGGCATGAAGACTGTGCTGGTAGCCTTGAACCGCTGGGTGTAGAGGTTGCGGGTTTGTTCGTCTAAACGCGGGTCGTTCAAGACGTTGGTAATCACCAGTGGTTCGCTGGTATAGAGCAGCCGAGCGGCTGGGAACTGGCGGAAGGGGTAACGAGGTGCTAACGCGGTCTGAGGTAGTTTTGTCCATCGGCTTTTGACTTCTGACCACTCGGGCGGGTCGTTTTGGTCGACCCAGGGGCGATTGAAGAGGTTGAGGGAAATGTTGATGGCGTGTGCGGCCAGCGAAGTATGCTCGCGCAAAATGTCTAAAATTTCGTCGTAAGAGGTGACCGCGTTGAAAGCCGCGGTGGCCCGGTAGAGCGCCTCGGTTTCGACGGTGCGGCGGCGGACGTCTTCCAAAGAACGCAAGTTTTGGATGGCGATGCTGGCTTGGGCAGTTAGGGCTTGCAACCGTTGTTGCTCTTCGGTTGAAAAGGCATGGGCTTCGCGGTAGAGGAGGTTGATGAGCCCCAACCACTGGTCGCCGATGTAGAGGGGAAGCAACACCGTGGCTTTGGTTTGCAGAGTTTGGCTGTAGAGGGTGCGCAGGTGTTCCGGCCATCGGCTTTCGGTGGTTACGTCTTCGATGAAAAGGGGCTGTTTGAGTTGGAAGATGAGCGAATCTTTCTGCAAAGGGAATCTCTGGGTGCCCATTTGTTCCAGCACCCCTGGCGGGAGGTCTAAAGTGCTCCAGTAAGCGTAGGGTTGAATCCAGGTGGGTGGGTTGTCTTCCTCATAAGGGTGTTCAAAAAGGCCAAAGGCAACACTGTGGACGTTTTCTCCCGCTGCCTTGGCAAGGATGTGGAGGATTTCGTCATACGTGGTGGCTGCGTTGAAGGCCGCGGTGGCTTGGTAGAGTTTTTCAGTCTCGGCGCTGTGTTGTTGGATGGTTTCGAGGTGGATCTGGTTTTCAATGGCCACGCTGGCCTGGGCGGCAACGGTTTGAAGAAATTGGCGTTCTTTGGTGGCAAATGTCTTGGGTGTGTGGTAAAAGAGGTGCAAGAACCCATACCATCGGCCGCCAGCCAGCAAAGGCAGGGCGGCAAAAGCCCTGGTTTTGGGGAAGAGGGGCAACAGATCTTTGACCAAGGGGGAGCGTATGGGGTAATTTTGGAGATCTTCGAGGAAGAAAGGATTTTTCATCCGTTCCAGGGTAGGGAATTGACTGATAGCAAAGGGTTTATCAACAATTTTCTCGTGTATTTCAGGGGGCAGGGCGGGGTAGTAAGCCCGGCCTATAATGACACGAGGTTGGGTTTCGTTAGCCCATGGCCGATCGAACAGGTTGAGCGCCACCATTTTTACGTCTTCCCCCAGATGGTCGTGCAATACCTGGAGGATTTGTTCGTAAGTGTTGGCTGTGTTGAGCGCGGCGGCCAGGTGGTAAAGGGCTTCGGTGGTTTCTAAGGCTTCGCGGGTGGTTTGGAAGAGGCGGGCGTTGGCTGCGGCTGTGGCGACCTGGCCGGCAATGGTGTGGAGGAGCCGTTTTTCGTGTTCGGTGGCTTCGTGGGTGGTGCGGCGGAAGAGGCACAATGTGCCTAAGATTTGATCTTGGTAAATTAACGGCGCACCCACATAGGAGCGGAACCCGTATTGGCGGGGTACCAGTCCTATGTGGGGGTAGCCGCTCAAGGAAAGCGAGAGGTCAGAAAGTGTTAGCACCTCTTGGTGCTGGTAGGTCGCGCCGCAGCAACTGCTGGCGATGGGGATTTTCTGCGCTTCTAATTTTTGTGCGAGTTCGGCTGGCAGGTTCCAGTAGGCCACCATTTGCAGGTGTTCGTCGTCGCCCTCGATGGGTTGGGTGATCAGCCCCGCGTCGACGTGGATTAGCCGTTGAAGTTGTTGCAGTGCTTCGCGGTAGATGTGGCTCAGGTCAAGGGAGCGGCTGACCGCGGTGGCCATTTGGTGCAGAACTTCCAACTCGCTGGCGCGGCGCTGGGCTGCCTGAAAGAGTTGGGCGTTTTCTAAGGCCAGGGCTAATTGCTCGGCGACTTGTTCGGCCAAGCGTTGTTCATCGCTGCTCCATACGCGGCCGGGGGTGGGGTCAAGGGTTTCGAGCAGGGCGGTGCTGTTGGCGATTTCCAGGGGCAGGGCCATGGCCGCGCCGTCGTCGTGTTGCACCACGGCCAGGCTGCGGCGTTGCAGCGCTTGTTGGGCTGCTGGGGTCAGCGGTTTTTCTGCAGGCAGCAGGCGCTCATTGTCTACCCGCAGTCCTCGGGGGAGGGTTTCGACCAGGGTGAGGCCGGTGCTCGGCGGTGAGGAAGGGGCCTGCTGCGGTGGCGTGGCGCCACGTTTTTGCAGGCGCACGAAGCCGTGCAGCCCGCCATCGGGGCTTTGCGAAACGATGTGGAAGCGGGCTGGCCAGGGTTCCCCATGGGCGTCAAAGAAGGTGACTTCGGCTTCGGCTGGCAGGTTGCCTTCTTCCAACAGGCCGCGCAGGCGCACTTGGGAGGGTTCGTCCAAGGCAAAGCGGTCTAACGGTTGGCCTTGGATAGCCTCGATGGGGTAGCCCAACAGGGTGGCAAAGGCCTCGTCGTAGCGCAGGTAACGCCCTTCTGCATCCGCGTGCCAGGCCCAGCCGAGCACGTTTTCTGGCGAAAGGGTGAGGGCCCGGCCGTCGGTGGTGTCTTCTTGGAGGGCGGCGAAGAGGTCTTCAAGCCGTTGACGCAAGGCTTTCTTTTTGGACATAGGCGACCAACTCCTGGGCCAAGGCGCGGTATTGCGTGGCGCTGCGGGTGCGAGGGGCGAAATGGGTGATGGGTAGGCCGGCGATGGCGGCTTCGCGTAGTTTGGTGTCGGTTTCGATCACGGTTTGGCAGAGGCCAGCGCCGAAGGTGGCTTCTAAGCGGCTGCGGATGATGCGGTGTGCCCGGTTGCGGCGCCGGAACATGGTCAGCAGGATGCGGTAGGCCAGGTCGGGGTTATAGCGTTCGCGCACCCGGCGGATGGTTTGGAGCATCGGTTTGAGCGCGTAGGCAGAGAAGTATTCGGCCTGGGTGGGCAGCAGGGCGAGGTGTGCTGCGGTTAGCGCGGTGGTGGTTAGTGCGCTGAGGGCGGGGGGACTGTCGATGAGGATGAAGTCGTAGGACTGCTGGGCGGGAGCCAGGCCGCGTTGGAGCGCCCACGCGTAGGCTTGCCGGCTGGGCAGGTAGCGTTCGGCCAGTTGCAGGTTTTCGTTGCCGGGGATGAGGTCTAACCCTTCTAACGCGGTGGGTTGCCGCGCTTCGGCGAAGGTGGCTGCATCGAGGAGCAGTTCGGCCGCGGTGGCGGTCATGTGTTGGGGGCGTAGCCCCAGCCCTAAGGTGAGATTGCCTTGAGGGTCTAAATCCACGGCCAACACGCGGTAGCCTCGTTCTTGAAGCGCGCCGGCCAGGCTCACCGCGGTGGTGGTTTTGGCAACGCCGCCTTTTTGGCTGGCAATGGTCAGCGTGTAGCACATGGCGTGGCTCCTCGTGGCCGGGGTGGCCGGTCAACCTTCAGGTTGTTGATCGGGCTCAGTGGTAGGGTTTTGACCGTTGGTAACGAACAGAACCTGGGCTTGCTGGGCGTGTAGCGCCCGGCGCAGTTCTTCAAGGGCGGTTTGGATGATGGTTTGCGGGTCGTTGGTGGCGCGCATTTTGGTGGTGATTTCGGTCACCAGGCGCTCGCGTTCGGCTGTGCGCACGGCCTGTTGGAAGAGGCGGGCCACTTCGATGGAGGTGGCAATCTGGTGGGCGATTTGTTCCAGCAGGCGCAGTTCCTCGGCTGTGATTTGCCGGGTGGCGTCGCCGATATCTAACCCCAAGGTGCCGATGACCTGGTCGCGAGCGAGCAGGGGCAGCAGGATGACCTGTTTGGCGCCGCGTTTAGAGAGGAGTGGCTGGGCTGCTCCCAGTTTTTCTTGGCCGTGTTCGACGTCGCGGCAGACGAAGGGCTTGCGGTTTTCAATGACTTGTTGCACAAAGGGAGTGCGCAAGGGGAGTTTGGTGCCCAACATGCCGGCACCTGGCGCGTTGGGGGCGGAGTCTGAGGCTACCAGGGTGCCCATGTCGGCGTCTTTTTCAAAGAGCACCACGCCACAATGCAGCGCGTCGAAGCCTTCGCGCAAGCGGTGTGCCAGGTCTTGGAGCAAAGGCTCCAGTTCTACGTGGGAGGCTGCGGCCGCGGTGATTTCGTAGAGCATGGTGAGTTCTTGCGCGTGACGCCGTACTTGTTCCAATAGGCGGATGTTGGCGAAAATGGCGCTTAGGCTTTGCGCCAACGTGCGGCTCATTTCCAATGCTAAGGGATCGAAGGCGTTGGGTTGGGGGCTGCTGAAGACCAATGCGCCCAAGAGTTCGTCGCGATATTCCAATGGCACAACCAGTTCAGCCTGCGCGTTGGGGAGCAGGGGGCGTTGTTCAGGGGTGTTGAGGATTTGCGGGGCGTGTTGCTGTATGGCTTGGCCGATGAGCCCTTCATGGCGCGAGAAGTGGTGCTCGGCCATTTTTTCAGCGGCATACGAAGATCCAGCCCAGGCGGCGATACGCAGGGTGTCGGGCTGCTCGGGTTCAGGGGTGAGCAGGAGGACGTCTTCGCCCGGCCGCATGGCGTGGATGCTTTCCACCGCGTTGCGGTAGGCGGTTTCTAAGGTGTCGGAGGCCACGGCCGCGGCAATGATTTGGTGGAGTTCGCGGTGCCGTTCCAGGTGGGCTTGGGTTTCGGCAAACAGGTTGGCGTTGATAATGGCTACGGCCAATTGGTCGGCCAAAATGTGCAGAACGCGGATGTCTTCGTCAGAGAAGGCCCCAATTTGGGTGGATTGGATGTCAATAGCGCCGATGAGTTGTTGCCCGGCCATGAGGGGGATGGCGGCTTCGGCGCGGGTTTCGGGGAGCAGAGGGTTGAAGTGGTGGATGTCGCTTTTGCTAACGTCGTTGACCACCACAGGCGCGCGGCGGGCTAAGGTCTGGCCGACGATCGATTTAGAGCCGACGGCTAAGCGGTGGCCGCGGGCTTTCATTTGACGGCCTGCTTCGCCGGTAGATTCTTTGACCACCGCGTAGTGGCCGCTTTCGTCCAGCAGAAAGACCGAGGCGTGGTAAAAGCCAAAGCGGTCGCGCACCAAGTTGATGGCTTTACGGAGCAGTTCTTCTAAATCGAGGGTGGCGCTGGTATCGCGGGCGATTTCGGCAGCGATTTGTAGTTGCCCGGCGCGACGTTGGGCTTCGGCGTAAAGACGGGCGCTTTCTAAAATGACGCCCAGACGTTCGCCGACTTGTTCTAACAAGCGGCGTTCTTGCGGTTGCCAGGGGGTGGATTTGCGCAGATGGGCAATGGCGATGGTGCGGCCCCGTATTTTGACAGGCAGGCGCAAAGCGTGTTTCGTTTTTTCTGGTTCGTGGTCGTCAGGTGGCGGTGTCGACTGCTCCTCTAAAGCCAGGGGCAGCACACGACCGTCCGCGGTGAGCCGAAAACCCCGCTTTTGTCGTCGGCGCAGCAGGCGCTGCCACCCTTGTTGGCTCAGGGCTGCGTAGGCGCGCCGGCTGGCCTCTAAGGCTTCGGCGGTCTGTTGGAAGAGGCGGGCATTGACGATGGCAACGGAAAGGATGTCGGCTACGGCCTGCAGCGCAGCGACGTCTTCAGGGGGGAAGGTGTCTTGGGTGTCGCTGTGGATGTCTATTACCCCTAAAATGTCTTCCCCTACCCGCAGGGGGATGGCAATTTCGCCCCGGGTGTCTTTGCATTCGGGCAGGGGTGCGGCTTCTTCAGCGTATTGAGCGGTTTGGGGGCGGCCGGTGCTCAGCGCTCGGCTCACGGGGCCTTCGCCTACAAAGGAGACGGTGTAGCCTTGAGCCAGCAGACGTTGGGCTGTGTCGCCCCTTTGAGCGTAGGCGGCCTGCAGACGCGCTTGCCCGCTGCCTTTGTCGGCTAAGAAGATGCCCACATGGTAAAAGTTGAAGCGTTGGCTGAGCAGGCGGGCAGCCATGTTGAGCAGGGCGGGCAAGTCGCGCTGGGTGGTTACTGCGCGGCCGATTTCGGTTGCGGCCTGAAGTTGGATGGTGCGGCGTTGTAGCGCTTCTGTGCGTTCTGCCACCCGTTGGGTCAGGGTTGCCTGCGATTTTTGGATGCGGTCGGCCATCAGGTTGAAAGTGTGCGCCAGTTGACCGATTTCGTCGTTGCGTTGCACAGGCAGGCGCACGCTGAAGTCGCCTTCGGTGAACTGTTGCATCCGTTCGGTAAGCGCGTGCAGCGGTTGAATCAGCAGGCGATGGGTCTCGAAGGCCAAAATCAAGAGCAAAAGCAACCCCAAAATGATGGGCAGGGGCGCGGCCAGCCGACCATGGCGCAGTGTGGTTTGGATGTTACGGAACTGATTTTGCCGATAGGCCTCGCTCTTTTGGATGGTTTGTTGCATGCTGAGCAGGAGCAGGCGGTGGTTGATTTTGAGGGTCTCACGGCGGATTTTGGCCGAAGGCCAGTTGTTGACCTTTGCAGCGTCAATGAGGCCTTGCGCTAAGGTGAATTCCCGTTGCAGGTAGGGTTGGGCGTGCAAGAGAGCCAGGGCGACTGGCGAGTCGGGGGGAAAGTCGCGGCGGAGTTCGTTGAGGCGTTGGGCGTCTTCTCTCAGGGCTTGTAGCCAGGGGGAAAGTTGGCGTTTCAGGTAAGTGGCGTCTTGCGCGGGGTAGGCTTTTTCCAGAGCGTCGCTGAGCCGATAGGTGTGCAGAATGGCTTGGGCGGTCTGGGCTTCGACTTCCAGCACCCGAGCGTGTTTGGCGGTCAAGGTGTGAAGGTGGAGCATCCAGAGTGAGAGGGCGCCGCCGCCCAGGAGAAGCAAGAGGCCGGTGATCAAGGCAAAGCGGAGAAACCGCTGCCACAGCGAACGAGAAGGCAAGGCCTTGAGGGGTGTGGAGAGGCTCATGGGGTTACTCCTCGGCCTCGGGCACAATGAGTTGGATTTCGGCTTCGTTCACGTGGAGGAGGGTATGGAATTGGCGCAAGGCGGTTTGGATGATGGCGTCCAGGTCTAAGGTGGCGCCGATTTGTTCGGTGAGTTCGTTGAGCAGGCGGTGTTCTTGAGCGCTGCGTTGGGCGCTTTCTACCAGGTAGAGGTTTTCGATGGCCAGGGCCAGTTGGGCGGCTGCCTGCTCGGCGAAGGCGCGGTCATTGTCGCTCCAGGGGTGGGGGCTTTCCAGTACAATTTCGCCCAAGGGTTGGCCGTAAAGGTTGATGGGCACCCGCAGGCTGAAGGTTTTCTTTTCGGTAGGGTGGGGTTGGCCTGTTTCCAGGGCGATTTCCATCGTGTCTTGCCCTTGGCCGCCCCAGGTTTCGGCAAAGAGGCGTTGGTGTGTTTCGGCCAAGGTGCGCAGACCGGCTTGAATTTCTTGGTAGAGGCGGGCATTGTGAAGCGCGGTGGCTACGTTGTCGACGATGCTTTGCAGCACGATCAGGTCGTCTTCGTCGAAGGCGCGGGGGCGTTCAGATTGCACGGTCATCGCGCCGAGCACTTCGCCGCGGCTGATTAGTGGCAGGGCCAGTTCGGTGCGAGTAAGGGGCAGGTGAGGGTTGGCGAAGCGCACGGCTTCTTCGCCTACATCCATGGCGATGCGGGGTCGCCGGTTGCTGATGCACCAACCGATCATGGAGGCGCCGCCGATGGCCAGGCGGTGTCCTTCAGCCAACATTTTCCGCCCGGCCTCACCTGTGCCTGCTCGCAGCACCGCGTATTCTCCGCGTTCATCGACAAGGAAGATGCCCACATAATACAGGTTGAACCGGTCACGCACCAGATTGACCACCCGTTCCAGCAGGCGGTCTGGGTCGAGGATGGTGTTGATGGTGCGCGAGATTTCGCTGGCGGTGTGGATTTGTTCCAGGCGGCGGGCTAAGGCGCGGCTTTGTTCTTCCAGGCGCAGGCGTTCTTTCTCTAAGATTTCGTTGAGGGTTTGGCTTTCTTCTAAGGTGTTTTCTAGGTTGCGCCGGTAGATGGTGGCCGCGGCCACGGCGGTGGCGCCAATGCCGACTACGGCTAACCCCGTGCGCACCCAGGCGCTGAAAGATTCGCTGCGGACGAGGTATTCTAAGGGTGGTGGGGGGAGTATCCCCCGGGTCACGGCATAGCCTAAACCAAAGTGGAAGACCAGGCCGAGGATGAAATTGATGAAATTGTGGGGTTCAGGCAGCAGCACCGCGCCCAACACCAAGGCCCCAAATAGCCATACCCGGCCGTCGCCGGCCACCCCGGTGGTGAGATAGGCTGCGAGGGCAGCGATGTAGGCGAGGAACAGCAGCCCCCACGCCCGCCCGATGTACAGGTGAGGGTAGCGCCCTAAAAGGCGGAGGAGAAGCAGGGCCAGCACGGCACTTGTGTAAAGGCTGGCTAACAAAGAATGCCCCCCGCGCAACGAGGCTGTGATGTTAACGCCCGCTACCGGAATGGCCACGATGATGCCCAGGGTGAGCAGGATGTTAAGCAGGCGGCCGCGGAAGTCTTGAACGGTTGTCCCC
>Ga0256832_1003393_pt1 | contig 10835 bp, 7 predicted proteins | sample 134614metaG_FD_190534 | JGI IMG/M metagenome (GOLD analysis project Ga0256832, IMG submission 190534) | Hydrothermal vent microbial communities from Lau Basin, Pacific Ocean - 134-614 | ecosystem: Environmental > Aquatic > Marine > Hydrothermal vents | place: Pacific Ocean: Lau Basin | collected...
AGGCCTTGTGTCGCTACGCTCTTATTCTATTTTTAATTTTTAATTTTTAATTGAACCAGCGATTCCGTGATACACTTATACACAGCCAGGCTGTCCGGATATTTGGCCAGCATTTCCCGATGACGTGCGATCGTCTTTTGATCCCCGCGTGCCGCCGGTCCGGTCTGCGCCGCGCGGGGCGGCAGTTTCTGCACCTTGCGAGCCGTCTCCAAAATCAGCGGTCGCAACAGGTCAAAATCCAGGCCTTCGCGATCCAATATACCGGCAGCCAGCGTGTAAAGATGGTTGGAGAAATTGTTGACCATCACAGCCGTCACGTGCAGCCACGCCCGCTCCGCATCCGATACCAAATAAGCGCGGCCGGAGATGGCCATCGCCAGATCCAACAACTGTTTTTTCAATTCTTCGTCGGAGGCTTCAATGCAGAAAGGAACCTGGTCAGCCTTGATGCGCCGCCCCAGTGTGAGCGTTTGCAGCGGATACAATACCCCGTAGCGCTTGAAGTATGGCTCTAATACAGTCGAAGGCGTCGCCCCGGCCACGTGGACAACACTGCCCGCCGGATTCAAACCGGCCAACTCCCGCGCCACCTGCGGTATCACCTGGTCCGGGACGGCCAGGATGTACAAATCCAGATCCGCCGGCAGTTCAGCCAGCCGGTTGGTGTAAAAGATATTGCGTCGCTTGCCGAAACTCTCCGCCTTGACCAGCGTGCGGCTATAAACGGCCTGAAGCCCCAGGTGCTTGCGATACAGCCACCGGCCCAGATGACTGCCGGCATTACCCAGCCCGATCAGCCCGATACGCATCATTTTCTGTTCTTTTTTGATTTTGAAAGTTTTCGCGGCGGAGCCGCGATTAGAAATTCCACTTGGCGCTTGTCCAAATCGGCGGCGACGACTTGCACCCAAAGTTTGTCCCCCAGCTTAAATCGCCGCCCCGTGCGCGCTCCGCGCGCAATCATCCTTCCCCTTTCCACGATGAAGTAATCCCCCAGGGAGTCGAATGGGACCATCCCATCGCAGAAATTGTCCAGCAACTCCACGAACAGCCCACGATCACCAATGCCCCGGATGATGCCTTCAAAGACTTCCCCGACAAACTGTTGGAGAAATTCGACCTGCTTGTAGCGGACGCTTTCCCGCTCCGCATCCACCGCCTTGCGCTCCTGGTTGGAGATGTGCCGGCACTGGGCTTCCAGTTGCTGCTTGTCCGCGCGAAATACCGTCTCCAGATTTTTGGCCAGCAAGCGGTGCACCAGTACATCGGCATAACGGCGGATGGGCGACGTAAAATGGGTATAGTCCGAAAAGCCCAGGCCATAATGGCCGATATTGTCCGTCGAATAGACGGCCTTGGCCATCGTGCGCACGCCCATGATGACCAGTATCTTCAGCTCGGGGCGTCGCTCAGCCATGCGCGACAGCTTGTTGAAGGACCTGACGACGGCCCGCGGCGTCTGGATGTCAAACTTGACGCCCATGGATGCTGCAAAGCGCGCAAAGTCTATGAGCTTGTCCATCTCGGGCAGGTCGTGGATGCGATATACAAATGGAATCGGCTGGCCGCCTTTGGACTTCTTTTTGATAAACTCAGCCACCGACCGGTTGGCCAACAGCATAAAATCTTCAATCAGCATGTGGGTATCCAGACGGGACTTGAGGTAAATCTTTAAGGGACGGCCCTCCTTGTCCAATTTGAACTTGATCTCGTCGGTCTCAAAACTGATAGCGCCTTCGCGAAAGCGCTTTTTCCGCAAATGGGCAGCCACTTTATTGAGCCGGTCCAATTCATAGAAATACGGCCCCTTGCCCGCGTCCAAAATCTTCTGGGCTTTCTCGTAGGTGAAGCGCTTGTCGGAATGGATGACGGTACGCCCAAACCAGCGCTTCTTAATCTTATAATCAGGATCGAACGTAAAGACCGCCGAGAAGGCCAGCCGGTCCACATTTGGCCGCAACGAACACAAGTTGTTGGACAGCTTTTCGGGCAGCATCGGGCAGACCCGGTCCACCAGATAGACGGAAGTGGCGCGCTCATACGCTTCCCGGTCCAGCGGTGTATCCGGTTCCATATAGTAGGTGACATCGGCAATGTGGATGCCGATCTCAAAATAGCCGTTGTCCAAATCCCGATACGAAAGTGCGTCGTCGAAGTCTTTGGCATCCTCAGGGTCTATGGTAAAAGTGGTCACCTGTCGGAAGTCCCGCCGCCGCTTGATCTCCGCCTTGGGGATGCGCGCCGTCAGCGGCCTGACCTGCTCCATCACCTCCTTAGGGAAGCGCATCGAAAAGCCGTGATTGATGAGAATGGACTGCATCACACGGTCCGATTCGTTGCGGGCGGTGAGCCGCTCCACCACTTTGCCGGCGGGCACGTCGCGCACCTTTTGGGGCCATTGGGTGATGGCGATGACTACCATATCACCGTCGCGTGCGCCGTTAATTTCTTCGACCGGGATATGAATTTCGGGAGGCAGTCCTTCCTGATCGGGAAAGGCCACGGCTACATCGCCCATCAGGCGCAGGCGTGCCACCACGCGCGTGGTGGCACGTTCGAGGATTTCGACAATCCGGCCCTCTTTGCGGCGACGAAGGCTGTCGAGCATTTTGATTTTGACCAGGTCGCCGTTCATGGCGCCGCGGATATACTTTTTGGGGATATATACATCATCGTCCAGCCCGGGAACAAGGACAAAGCCGGCACCGGACCGGGTCTTGTCCAGATAGCCTTCGTAGTATCGGCCCGGTGTGTTTTCGATTTCCGTATCCGGTATTTTATTGTACTGAAACTTATAATCTCCGCGCCGGACTACAGTGCCCGCTTGTACCAACTGCTCGAGCGCATAGGTGATGGAGTCGGTATTGTTGTCGCTGTTGAGGTACTTTTTCAGCTGGGCGGGATTAAACTGCTTTTTGGGTTTCTTGCGCAAGATGCTCAGCAGTTTGCGCTGCAGCCGGTGTACAGGTAGTTTTTTGGCTTTCTTTTTTCTTTCTTTTTTCACGTATTCGATTTATGCCAAGTGTTGGTATTTGTTTGCCAAATGACAACACAAAGGACGACTAAACAAGTACCAAAGGGGAAGCTTTGTTTTGTTGGAATGTAACTGTTTAGGTGCTCCTGTTTTAGCGCAAAAACAGCGGGCGCCTAAACAGTTACAAAAAAACAACAAAAACGCCCCGCCCGCCAGGCGCTTGCAGCGCGCATTATAAGTGTAATGGCCGGATTAAGCAAGACACGGGAGAATTTTTTTGCTGCGCCCGCGCTGCCTTACTTGTCAATGGCTGGTTTCACGTCCGGAGATATGAAACGACATGGTATTATGGCAGTGACCTGCCATACGGACGAATCATCGCCTTGGGAAAATAGATGGGGCATCAACAAAACGCTGAAAATTGGCACTATTGCTGCTTGGTTTCTTATCGTACCATTGTTGTTTTCAGCAAAGAAAAAAAGGGCTACCTTTACTATTTCGTGACAGTTTGGAGACCTGAAGTTGGGGCGAGTACTGCCGGATTTTGCCCAAATATTCGGGGATACCCAAGCGACTGCCCCATTTGCACGAAAAATTGAGATATGAAGACAAATTTTTCCCCTGTTGAGCAGAAATTCTTGGAAAAGTCTCCCCAATGGAAAGAGATGACGACCAAGCTCCCGTATATCATTGTGGATAATTTTCCCAAACTCGGCTTTTTGACGGCGCTGCGATTTTTGGAATGGGTAGTGGAGAATCCACAAGGCGTGATTAGTTTGCCCACCGGAAAAACCCCGGAATATTTTATTAAGTGGACGAAATACATTATTGACCATTTCGGAGAGGAAAGTGTACAGAGACTGCTGGCACAAAACGGCCTGTCACTGAAAGAAAAACCTTATTTGGGAGACTTGAAGTTTGTGCAGATAGATGAGTTTTTTCCTATTGATTCGAGCCAGAAGAATAGCTTCTACCACTATGTGAGAGAGTATTATATCAAAGGATTCGGGCTGAATCCCGATAATGCCCTGCTGATTAATGCCAATGAGATCCCTTTGACCGCTGACGGAACGAAGGCGACGTTGAGTGAGGTATTTCCCGATTTGAAAGTGGACTTGTCTTTGCGCTTTCGCTCTCCGAAGACACGCTTGGAGGCCCGGCAGCAAGAAGCCATCTTCGAGATTGACAAGTGGTGTGCCGATTATGAGCAGCAAATCAGGGATTCGGGCGGGATTGGTTTTTTCCTGGGCGGGATTGGCCCGGATGGACATATCGCCTTCAATACAAGAGGCTCGGACCACTTTTCGACCACCCGGCTCACTGCAACCAACTTTGAGACCCAAGCCGTCGCGGCCACGGACTTAGGCGGGATTGAGATTTCCAGAAATCGCCTGGTGATTACGATTGGGCTGGGGACCATTACCTATAATCCGGATACAACCGCTATCATTTTTGCAGCGGGCGAAGCCAAAGCAGAGATCGTCAAACAGTCCTTGGAGTCCGAGCCGACCAATATTTATCCGGCCACGGTGTTGCAGCGCCTGAAAATGGCCAGATTCTATCTCACGAAAGGAGCGGCTTCCCTGCTGGAAGATGAAGTGAACCGGTACTATCATGAGGGAGAATGGACCCGGGAAAAGACAGAGCGGGCCGTTATTGAGTTGTCTCAAAAGCTGGATAAATTTGGAAGTCGTTTGACCTTGGATGACTTGAAAAACGATCCCTATTGCCGGCTCATCCCCAACCTCTCGAATGATACCGTCAAATCGGTTCAGCAAGCCATTATTGATAAGATAAACAAAGGCATGGAGCCGGAATCGAATCAGCGCTATTATCACACCGGCCCCCATCATGACGATGTGATGTTGGGTTTATTGCCACATATACACCGGCTGTTGAGAGACGAGACGAATCAAGCACAATTTGCCGTGATGACATCCGGTTTTACGGCGGTTACCAACACTTTTGTGATTGAGACGCTGGAGTTTACCAAGCAGCTACTGGAAAAGGGCCTGATACAGATGGTCCGGTTTCCGGATTTTTTTTCATCCGGTTATAAGTATAAGTGGGACAAAGATGTCTATCACTTTTTGTCGGCCGTGGCCGCTGAAGATGCATTTGAGCAAAAACGGGGCTTGGCTCACCGTGTGGTGCGCTCGATCGTAGAGATATACGGCAGCAAGAGTGGAGAAGAGCTGTTTTTCAAGATCAATGACATCCTGTCGATTTTACGAAACAGCTATGATGGTCAAAAGAATCCGCCGGATATCCAAAAGTTGAAAGGGATGATCCGGGAGTTTGAAGAAGAGTTGGTTTGGGCGCACTTCGGGATACGGGTCAAGGATGTGCATCATTTGCGTTTGGGTTTTTACACGGGTGATATTTTTACAGAACTCCCGGAGAAAAACCGCGATGTACTGCCTATTTTAGAGCAATTGCGGACGATCAAACCCACGGTGCTAAGCCTGGCACTGGACCCGGAAGGCAGCGGGCCTGACACGCATTATAAGGTGTTGCAAGCCATTGCAGCGGCCGTCCGCCAATGGGCCCGGGAAGAGGACTTGTCCAATTTCCGGATTTGGGGCTATCGAAACGTGTGGTATCGCTTCAAGCCGTCAGAAGCCAATGTGATGGTGCCGGTATCGCTCAACGGGATGGCAACAATGGATGCCGCCTTTGAGCATTGCTATTTGACGCAGGTCAATGCTTCCTTCCCGAGTTATATGTATGACGGTAAGTTTAGTAAGCTTGCACAAAAAATTTGGGTAGATCAGATGAAAAGTTTGTATCTGCTACTGGGGAAAGATTATTTTTATCAAAATCCCAGCCCCAGATTGCGGGCCTGCCACGGGATGCTGTTCTTTAAAGAAATGGATGTGGAGACTTTCTTAAAGGAAGCCAGACAACTGGAAGAAAGCATGGAGGGTTTGGTGGAATAAATAATATATACTCGTGTAACTGTTTTGGTACCCGCTGTTTTTGTGCTAAAATGCCCTTTTTGCACCTACCTTTGCCTTGTAATGTGGTTCGACTGCGCTAGGCCGGTGAGCCACGTCGAACCGCACCAGCCAAGCCTGTCGAAGGGGAGCCCGGGTGTAGGTGTTTGCCCTGCTTATCTTTTTTGTTTCGCTCCTACGGAGCTTGAATTTCGGTTGAACTATTGGCTACAAAGCTTTCGTCCCTACGGGACTACGGTACATCCGGGCGGGATTCATTTTCAAATCCGAAATCTGAAATCCTGTTCGTCCCTAAACAAATCGCTCTGAGTATAATAACCACTCAAACCTATAAGTTTTTGGCAACCTTATAGGTTTTATCGTTATGACAAAAACTCCTCTTCACCGTATTTGATAATTTCACCGGACGGCAACACTTCAAAATTATAACTGACCGTATTGGCCGGATCAAACTCGTCCGTTTCAGCCAAATCCAGCTGACCTTCGACAACATAGATGATCCAGTCAGCCGATATGACGGTAGCCGACTGAGCGATGCTGTTTTTTCCAACATTCATTTTGGCGATGATTTCAGAAGAGATGAGTTCACCTTTGGGCGAATAAGTAGCCAGGATGTACTCATAAGACATCAGGCCCGCCTTCCAAAACACCACCGCATCAAAGTTTTTGTCCGTTGTCACCTTAAAGCCGGGCAAATACTCGGTAAATTCATCCCGGGGCCAGCGGTCGGCCTTTTCAACAAAGGCATGTTGGATGAGCTCGGGAAACGGTTTGTTGACCTTTTCCAGCTCACGCTGGAGCGCATCTGTGATAATGACGGGCAACTCCACTTCCGGAAAACGTTCCAAATAATCCTGATACGTGGGCTGTGGCAGCTGCGATGTTTTCTTTGCCATGTACGTAACGATTTAATCCGGATACTCCACACGAATGTGATAAATGGACAGTAGCCGGTCCCGGATGACATCTATGACTTTGTAAAAGTCGGCAAACGAGATGTCAGAGTCATCAAACTGTCCGGACGTCTTTTTGTTCTCGACAATTTTTTGAATCAGCGCATCCAGCTTTTCCCGGTTGATGTCGGTGATGCTGTGGGAAGCCGCTTCCAACGAATCGGCGAGCATCAGGATGACCTGTTCTTTGGTTCGCGGGCGCGGCCCGGGATAAGTGAAGTCTTCTATGTTGACGGCATCCTCGCCGTGCTGTTTGAGCATCGTCCGGTAGAAGTACTCCACACGACCGGTCCCGTGATGGGTCAAAATAAAATCAATAATGGAGCGCGGCAAGCCCTGCTTGCGCGCCAGACGCTCCCCCTCCTTGACATGGCCGATGATGATTTTGGCACTCTCATCCGCCGACAAAGCATCGTGCGGGTTTTTGCCCTTCTGGTTTTCGATAAAGTATTGCGGATTTTTCAACTTGCCGATGTCGTGATACAGGGCACCGGTCTTCACCAACAACGCGTTGGCTCCTATGGCATTGGCCGCCGCTTCCGCCAGATTGGACACCTGTAGAGAATGCTGAAACGTGCCCGGCGCCTCTTGCGACAATCGCTGCAGTAAGGGGTGATTGTAGTCTGACAATTCCACCAATCGCACGCGCGTCAACTTGCCGAAAGTCCGCCCCAACAATTGTACCAGTGGATATGATAGCAGCAATAGAAATCCATTGAGCAAAAACCACAAAATACGCCCCGGCATCTCATGGTTGACCGCACCGGTCTTGACAAAACTCAACAGTATGTCAAAAACCAGATAGATGGCCAGGATCACACCAATAGACTTAAAAAACTGCCCCCAATGCAAGGTATGCCGCCCTATCAGCAAGGCCCCGAGCCCTGCCACAATCTGCAAAGCGGCATAGTCAAATCCCTGCCCCAAAATAAATGTGGCCAACAACACCACCACCAGGTACAGTACAATGGTCAAACTGGGCCGGAAAAAATTTTTCGTGACCAGCGGCAGGATGGCAAACGGGATAAACAACTGATTCATCACCGGATGCCGCACCACAAAAATGGCCAGTAAACCGTAAAATAATGGCCACAAATAGAGCAACAGCACATCGCTGACACGCGCATACACGTCCGGATGGTAGCGCCGCACAAAGGCAAACAACAAAAACAAAAGCCCACCGGTAAAGGCAAAATTGCCGGCCATAAGCCACCACTTGGAGCGCCCTTGTTGGAGCCCGGACTCGTATTGGCGCTTGAGCGATACCAATTTTTGATAGTCGGCCGGCGTAATGCGCGCATTGTTGGACAGGATCAAATCCCCGGCCTTGACAAAACCGGCCACCGGTGAGATAGCCTTCTTCGCCCGCTCCAAAAATCTATGAGTCAGCGTGTCGCTGTATCGAATATTGGGACGGATGACTTGCTCCAGCACCGGAAGCAAAAAATCCGGATTGCGCAATGGCGTGTGGGGCAAGGTATCCGTCAAAAACTCAACAGCAGACTCTAAATCATACAAGCTGCCCAGCGTCGTTTTGTGCGTTTCGTTGTCATGGATGACCTGAATAACGTACGAAGACGGCTTGCCGGCCAAAATGCTGTCGCGCTCCACAATACCAATCTGATACAGATGATCCAACAACCCCCGGCCCACCTGACGATAACGGGCCGCATGATTGCCCACTTCGCGAAAATCCGCATTATCCGCTTCGTTTCGCAACTGTTGATCAAATGCTTGCTCAAAATGGGCCTTGACTCGTGCACTTACTTTGGAATCCAGCACAAAGTAAGGCGGTGTATTGTCCAGGATGCGCCGTTCCTCCGCCGCAATATCCTCATCCGTTTTGTATATTGGAAAATCAAACGGCGCCAACAAATCGCCATGACGCCATACCTGCCCCAGACGAAATTCATAACGAAACCGGGTATCCCGCGGCGTCAGTACGCCCAGGATAAACAATACGGCCAGGGGGATAAGCATCTTGGCCACCACCGGCAATTGGGCCGCAAATGCCTTGAGCTTTTGGATCATGTCGCTAAGGTACGGCTTTTCACTGGGAACCGGAGGGCATCCACTGTATCTCCTCCACCCGGAGACGATGCGCCAGGTGACGGGCCAGTACGAAAAAATAGTCGGACAGCCTGTTGAGATACCGGATCAGCACCGCGTCCACCGGCTCCTGGCGGTGCAACGCCACGACCTGCCGCTCAGCCCGGCGACAGACGGTACGCGCCACATGAGCCAGGGAGACGAGCGGATGTCCTCCGGGCAAAATAAAGACCGTCAGCGGGGGGAGAACTGCCTCCATGGCGTCAATGTCAAGTTCCAGCCGGCGGATGTCGCCCTCGGATATAGCGGGGAGTTTGGCCTGCATCTTGGGCATAGCCGCCAGATGAGACCCGATATTAAAGAGAGTCTTTTGGATATCCAGAAGGGCCGGGTAGAAGGATGGATCGGGCAAGTGATCCCGCAATAGTCCCACGTAAGCGTTGAGTTCATCTACCGTACCGTAGGCGTCAATACGGATATGGTCCTTGGGCAAGCGCTGACCGCCATAGAGACCGGTCTCGCCGGTATCACCCTTTTTTGTATAGATCTTGAATGCCATAGTCAGTCATTGACCGCCCCGTCCCGGCGTACGGCAGCCCGGACGGGATGGGGATTCCGCTCATCGGACTCCACCAATCCATCTCTTAAACGAATGATGCGGTGACTATGTTCTGCAATGTCAGGCTCATGCGTCACGATAATAATGGTATTGCCGGCCTCGTGGAGCGCTTCGAGAATGGCCATAATCTCCACAGACGTCTTGGTGTCAAGATTCCCGGTCGGTTCATCGGCCAGAATAATGGATGGATTATTGACCAGGGCCCGGGCAATGGCCACACGCTGACGCTGTCCCCCGGACAGTTCATTGGGTTTGTGATCCATGCGATCGCCAAGACCGACGGCCTCCAGTTTTTGGCGGGCGATGGCGAGCCGCTCAGTACCGGGTACGCCCGCATAAATGAGCGGCAGAGCCACGTTGTCCAACGCCGACAAGCGGGGGATGAGATTAAAGGTCTGGAAGATAAAGCCGATCTCTTTGTTGCGTATTTCCGCCATTTCGTCGTCACTCAGCCGGCTGACATCCCTACCATTCAGGTAATAACGCCCGGCCGTCGGCGTATCCAGACAGCCGAGCAAATTCATCAGCGTGGATTTACCGGAGCCGGACGGCCCCATCAATGCCACAAAGTCATTTTTGAATATGGTCAGTGTAATATCGCGCAGCGCATAGACTTTTTCCTTGCCCATCACATATATCTTCTGCAAGTGCTCGGTTTGAATAATACTGTTCTCAACCATAACCACAGCTTTGGAGTGGACTCGCAAATTACGCAAAAGCCGGGCACCGGGCCATAAAATTAGACGGGCTGCCCGGATTTATCGGCCAATAGGTACTCCATGCCAGTGCACGACAATAGACGACCACCCCAATTGTCCGACGCACGCCGGGACGAAAAAAGAGTGGAGTTTGCGGCGTGACCGCCGCGAGGTTAGGGCAATTGTTTTTTTGCCTTGCATTGCTTTTAGGGCTAAAGCCCCAACTTATTTTGCCCTTGCAACCGTCGGCTGAAGCCGACGGCAAGGAGAACAAAGACATTTTTTTGCATTGCATTGCATTGCATTATATTGCCGTCAGCTTTAGCTGACGGGACAAAGGCATCAAAACAAAAAGGGGCTTCAGCCCCGAAAATGGGCCCGGGAAGGGGGGGCTAAAGCCCCAATTTTTTTTTTGTGCTCTCTCCCCGTCGGCTGAAGCCGACGGCAAAGGGAATAGTGGCGCTTTACTTGTCCCGCACTTACTTGCCCATAAAAGATAGCAACAGAACTCAATCATGCAACAAGCCTATGTGGAAGGACCAAAGCTTTATTCCGGCAAAGCATGTAAGTGCGGGACTTGCTTGC
>Ga0256832_1003394_pt1 | contig 10834 bp, 10 predicted proteins | sample 134614metaG_FD_190534 | JGI IMG/M metagenome (GOLD analysis project Ga0256832, IMG submission 190534) | Hydrothermal vent microbial communities from Lau Basin, Pacific Ocean - 134-614 | ecosystem: Environmental > Aquatic > Marine > Hydrothermal vents | place: Pacific Ocean: Lau Basin | collected...
TTTTCCTATGGATAAAAGTAAACAAAAGTTTATGTAGGGCATCTAATACTCCATTCCCCTATCATTATTACTGATGCTGTGTAGTTAAAATCACTTCAACAATCGATCTTTCCATACCTTATTAATTATCTCAGGATGGTCAATAAAATAATTACGCGTATCTTGCAACTTTTCGATTATATTATTACGTCGCATTTCTTCTTTGCTAGGTGGGTCTTGCTCATTCCATTGGCGTAATAATTTGGCTTGTTTTTTAAATAGTCTCATATCATAAGCATCGACCAGATAAAACATGCAACGCGCCACTTCTCCTTTATTTACATGAGGTGGTTCGACGAGTTTACGCTCATAGTCGATTGCAAATTCAAACTTTAACCAACGACGCTCATCACCTACCTCACCAAAACTATAATTTCCTCTCGCAGTATTTAAGTCTCGTCGTGCGGGATATATATTATGTAAGTCTGATTCGATGTATCTAAACTTTTGTGAGTGATGACGACATGATTTACGATCTTTACACTTTAGTGTTTTTACTACCCACGCCATCGGAAAGACATGCTCTGCATTCATCCACTCTGGTTTAACATCACCAAAACGTTGCTGACTATAAACTGTCATGCCGCCGTCACCGTAAAGCTTTCCCCAAAAAAGCCGTAAAGCATCATTATATTTAGATATTTTTGTCTGACCTGTGTTTAATTTCATCTCAATATTCTATCATGGCAAAGCGATAGACATTCACTTATTAACTTTTACTTGATGACTAAAAAGCTGAAGCTTTCACTCCTGTTATCAGGATAATTATTTATCTGAAAAACTACTTATACGATTGAACAAACAACAACGTGCTATCTATCCAATCTAATGTTTAATAAAAAGACAAGGTTTACTATTGCTACTCTTAACACAGATGAATACAATCACAGGGTTGTATTTTCACTCATTGATAGAGTTTAAATATGATCACTCTCTGGAATTGTTGCTTTTCGACCTTATATTCCTCGGGTAGTATATTATCTTGTTTTAAGAATAACGGAGTCACTAAATGCCTTGGAATGAACCAGGTGGTAATAATAACGATAAAGATCCTTGGGGCGGACGCTCTAGGAAAGGTTCTAAGGGGAATGCTTCTTCCAATGACAACATAGAAGAGCTAGCCCGTAAGCTTAACGATAAAGTCAGTCATATTTTTGGTAAAAATTCGGGTGACGGTGGTGACGGTGTAAGCAAAGCAGGTATATTGTTAATCGGAATTATTCTACTTGGCGTATGGCTTTTTACAGGGTTTTATACTGTTGATTCTGCACAACGTGGCGTAGAGCTTCGTTTTGGCGCTTATCAACAAACCACTCAGCCCGGTCTTCATTGGCATCTACCTTACCCTATCGACACTGTTGAGTTGGTCGATGTCGACAAAAACCGTACTGCAAAAGACCGTACACACATGCTGACTAAAGATGAAAACATCATCGATATTGGTGTTTCTGTTCAGTACAAAATTAAAAACCCTGAAGATTATCTTTTCAACCTTTATCTAGCCGACTACGAACCAAATCAATCCTTGGGTACTCTTTATCACGTTATGCGTAGTGCCGTTAGAGAAGTCATTGGTCGTAATACAATGGATGGCATCTTAAAAGAAAATCGTGCGGGTTTTGCACCTGACACCTTAGCGGTTATGCAGGAAATTTTAGATCAGTACAAATCTGGTCTGCACGTTATTAAAGTCAACCTCACCTATGCGGAAGCACCCAAGCAGGTTAAAGATGCCTTTGATGATGCAAACCGTGCGCGTGAGGATAAAGACCGCTACAAAAACCAAGCTGAAACCTACTCAAAAAAGATTATCCCTGCTGCACGCGGTAAAGCTGCGCGTATTCTGGAAGATGCCACGGCTTATACCAGTCAAATCATATCAAAAGCAAAAGGTGACTCCTCTCGCTTTGTACAACTTGCAGATGAGTATCAAAAAGCCCCTGAAGTGACTCGTGAGCGACTTTATTTAGAGACAATGGAAAAAGTATTGTCTAAGAATCGTAAAATTATGATTGATAGTAAATCAGGCAATAACTTGCTTTATTTGCCATTAGACAAACTACAAAACCCAAACAACAATAACTCGGAAAAAACTCTTTCTCCCGCAATCAGTGGTGGGCTACAACAACAAATTAAGAAGCAACGGACTCAAAATCAAAATTCACGTAGCAATAGTCGTGCAAGTTCGAGGGAGGCACGTTAATGAAAAACTCTATAGGAATAATTATTGCGGTCATTGCGTTTATCATCATGTCATCAACCTATAAGGTTGACCAACGTGAAACAGCAATTAAATTTCGTTTTAAAGAAATTGTTGAAACAAATATTGAACCTGGATTACATATTAAAATTCCATTTATTGATACTATTAAGAAATTTAATCGACAAATTCTCACCTTAGACGCAAAACCTGATCGTTTTCTTACCAATGAGAAAAAATACGTTAAAGTAGACTTCTTTGTGAAGTGGCGCATATTAGATGCCAGCACTTTTTATCGTGCCACACGTGGCGATATTAGCCGGGCACAAAATCGCCTAGAAGGTATTATGAAAGATGGTTTACGTAACGAATTCAGTAAACGCACTATTTTAGAAGCTATCTCTGGTGAGCGTGGTAAGATTATGACATCACTACGTAGCAAGTCGAATACTGATGCAAAAGAACTAGGTATCGAAATTGTTGATGCGCGCGTGAGTCAAATTGACTTCCCAGAAACAGTCAGCGAGTCTGTTTTCGAACGTATGCGTTCAGAGCGTAAACGTGTGGCTCAAGATTTCCGTTCTCGAGGCAAGGAAGAGGCCGAAAAAATTCGTGCCGCAGCAGATCGTGAGGCGACGATTATTGTCGCTAATGCTTATAGCAAAGGTGAACAAATGCGCGGTGAAGGTGATGCAAAATCAGCCGCTATCTATGCTGATGCTTACTCTAAAGATGCAGAATTTTATTCTTTTTATCGTAGCTTATCAGCCTATAAAAAAGCCTTTGCAAACTCTGGCGACATGATGGTCATCGAGCCTGACTCTGACTTCTTCCGTTACTTTAAAAATAAGTTAAAACAAGAATAATAAACAGTGAATATTAATTGGCATGATTTACTCACAGCGTTTGCTTTGGTATTAATTATTGAAGGGTTACTCCCCTTCATCGCACCCGATAAAATAAAAGCGCTATATCGTAGTTTACAAGAATCACCAACAAATAGTTTACGCATGATGGGGCTTGCTAGCATTATAGCGGGTCTTATTTTATTATATCTTGTATAAAACTTTGATCTCAGCTTTAATTTATTGCTAATTCACTATGTATCAACTATTACCACCAATAAAATACGACTCATATCACCATGATTAGCATCCCCTTTATATCCCCATTCCAGCACGGTGAACATCTCACATGACTACTTGGTTACTCCCCGAAGGCATTCATGAATCATTACCCGATGAAGCCGAATCTCTCGAAGCATTCCGTCGTCAACTTATTGATTTATACGCAAGCTGGGGCTATCGACTGGTTAATCCCCCCCTTGTTGAGTATATGGAATCCTTACGCATTGGTATGGGGACAGAACTTGACTTGCAAACGGTTAAAGTGACAGACCAAGCAACAGGTCGATTAATGGGTGTTCGTGCCGACATGACACCACAAATTGCCCGTATTGATGCTCATCGCATGAAAAATGATGATATTGATAAACGCCCTAACCGTCTTTGTTATATTGGCACAGTATTAAGAACCCGTGCAGCATATCAAGGTGGCTCTCGTTCGCCATGTCAGGTTGGTGCTGAGTTATTTGGTCATGCAGGAATAGAAAGCGATTTTGAAGTCATCTCACTGATGCTTGAAACACTCAAAATCAGTGGTATTGAGCATCTTATTTTAGATATAGGACACGTTAGTATTGCACGAGGGCTTGCTGATTTTATCGGTCTTAATCGTGAAGAACAGGCACGCTTTTTTGATATGCTTGCACGTAAATCAATCCCTGAAATTAATAGCTGGCTAGAGCAAAGCCAATTATCAAAGTCAGATACTGATATGTTGGCTATTCTACCGACACTACACGGCTCTACCGATATTTTAGATACTGCTAAATCAACACTGCTCAATGCAGGACGCATCGTTATTAGTGCTATTGAATACTTACAAAGCCTAAGCAATTTACTTAAACAGAGCTACCCACAATTAGAAATTCATATCGATTTATCGGAACTGCGTGGATATGCCTATCACACAGGCATTGTCTACGCGGTGTATACGCCAGAAGTAGGTCATTCCATTGCTAGCGGTGGGCGTTATGATGGCATTGGCAAAGCCTTTGGTAACGATCGCCCTGCGACAGGTTTTAGCACCGATTTACATACACTAGCGTCTTTATCAAAACAAACCGCTGTAGCACCTAAAAAAGCTATTTTAGCCCCTGCGACCATAGATGAAGACTTAGATAAATTAATCACACGATTACGTAATGAGGGGGAGATAGTCATTCGCCAACTCTCTACCAATACAAGCATCACACCACAGCAACAAAACTGTGATCGTAAAATTGAGCAATCTAATGAACAATGGATTGTTGTAGGAATATAAGTAGACAAGCGCGTAAATCGAATACTTCATTTCTTTGCTGTCTGATTATTTTGCACTATTAGCTCCGCTATATGCTTCGTAATACCTTAATAATCAAACTAAGATTCAAAAATTTATTAGATTTATAATACACATAAATATCTACTTAAGACTTAAACCAAAGGAAAATACCAATGGGAAAATTTGTTGTAGTCCTAGGAACCCAATGGGGTGACGAAGGCAAAGGAAAAGTTGTTGATTTATTAACAGAAAATGCCACTGCAGTAGTTCGCTTTCAAGGCGGACATAATGCAGGTCATACCCTTGTTATCGACGGTAAAAAAACAGTTTTACATTTGATTCCATCGGGTATTTTGCGTGAAGATGTTGAATGCATGATTGGTAATGGCGTGGTGTTAGCTCCTGATGCACTACTTGAAGAATTAAAGATGTTAGAAGCAGAAGGTGTACCTGCTAGCGAACGTCTAAAAATTTCTGCTGCCTGTCAACTTATTCTCCCCTATCACGTTGCCCTTGATGCAGCACGCGAAATTGCCCGTGGCAATAAAGCAATCGGTACAACAGGACGAGGCATTGGTCCGGCTTATGAAGATAAAATTTCTCGCCGTGGCTTACGCTTAGGTGATTTGTTAGATACTGAACGCTTCAAAGTAAAACTAAAAGAAGTTATGGACTATCACAACTATAGTCTAAAAAACTACTTTAATGCCGAAGAAGTGGACTACCAAACAGTGCTTGACGAAGCACTAAAAATGGCTGAAATCATACGCCCAATGGTCATTGATGTGCCTTATCGTTTACAACAACTTCGTAAAGAAGGTAAACACGTGATGTTCGAAGGCGCACAAGGAACATTGCTTGATATAGACCACGGCACTTATCCTTATGTTACCTCATCTAGCACGACGGCAGGCGGAGCATGTACTGGTTCTGGCGTTGGTCCTAAAGATTTAGACTACATATTAGGAATCACCAAAGCCTATACTACGCGCGTTGGCTCTGGTCCTTTCCCAACTGAATTGTTTGATGAAACTGGCGAGCACCTTGCTAAAGTGGGTAATGAATTGGGCGCAACCACAGGTCGTTCACGTCGTTGTGGCTGGTTAGATGCCGTTGCGCTGCGTCGCTCTATGCAAATTAACAGCATCACAGGCTTATGTGTAACCAAGCTTGATGTACTTGACGATATTGACACGATCAAAATCTGTACTCACTATGAGTTAAATGGTGAGAAGCTAGACATGCCTCCCATTAACACACCTGAATTTTCAGAGTGCACACCTGTTTATGAAGAAATGGCAGGTTGGAAGTCAGTTACTTACGGCATAACCAACTATGATGACTTGCCTGAAAATGCCAAACTTTATCTAAAACGAATGGAAGAGATACTCGAAACTCCTATTGATATTATTTCTACAGGTCCTGATCGTGAGCATACGATAATCTTGCATCATCCTTACGAGATTTAAGTCGTATTTAATCAGATACCTTTTCAGTCGTAATTTGTAGGGTGGATAAGCGATAGTGCATCCACCAAAACCAACGTATTGCGGTGGATGCGTTGCACTTATCCACCCTACCGTTTACGAAGATACTTAAAGAATACCCTATCGAAACACAGCGTTGAGAATATCGCCAGAAAATCCTTTCCCTATTAAAAAACGTGACTGTCTTGCTCGTTCTTTAAAGTCTTTCGGAATCTCCCGTCCAAAGCGTTTTTCTCTCTGTTCTCTCGCTAGAGCTAACCAATCAGTCCCCTCTGTTGCCAAGACAGCATCAATCAAATCATCTTTGACACCACGTTGTCGAAGCTCGTATCTAATTTTTATTTCACCTTGTCCGCGAGAAATACACGAACGTACAAATATTTCAGCAAAACGCTTGTCACTTAAATAATTAGATGCTTCAAGGTTATCGCACAGGGAATGAAGATCAACGTCTTCGGAGAAAGGTTTAAGTTTTAATTTATTGATAAGCTCAAGACGCGAATGCTCTCGTCGCGCCAAGTAATCTAGAGCAGATTGATAACAACGAGTGTGGTTATCAATCTCTTTTTTATGCCCAGTAAACATTAGGGGTTATTTTGAAGATTTTTTAGGTGCTACGTTATTTATATCTGTTTTTTTTGTCTCTTTATCATCTTTTTCATCGGGTGATTTTTTATTCAAAAGTCGCTCACGAATACCTTTTTCAAGTGTTTCTGCAATTTCAGGATGCTCCTTTAGATAGTTGCGAACATTCTCTTTACCCTGTCCAATTTTAGCATCTTGATAACTGTACCAAGCACCTGCTTTGTTAATAAAGCCGAGTTGCACACCTAAGTCGATAATCTCACCTTCATGGGAAACCCCTTCGCCATAAATAATTTCAAATTCAGCTTGCTTGAAAGGAGGTGCCATTTTATTTTTAACCACTTTGACACGGGTTGAATTACCCACAATCTCATCACCTTTCTTAATCGCACCAATACGACGAATATCAAGGCGTACAGAAGCATAAAACTTAAGCGCATTACCACCTGTTGTGGTCTCTGGGCTACCAAACATGACACCAATTTTCATACGAATTTGGTTAATAAAGATAACCATTGTATTTGAACGCTGGATATTAGCGGTTAGTTTACGCAGTGCTTGCGACATCAAACGGGCTTGTAAGCCCATGTGCGAGTCCCCCATATCGCCTTCAATTTCTGCTTTAGGTGTTAATGCAGCAACGGAGTCAACCACCACCATATCAATACCGCCAGAGCGTACTAACATATCAGTAATTTCTAGTGCTTGCTCACCCGTATCTGGTTGAGATACTAATAAATCGTCAATATTTACACCGAGTTTTTCCGCATAGGCAGGGTCTAGCGCATGTTCTGCATCAATAAATGCTGCTGTACCACCTGCTTTTTGACATTCTGCAATAGCATGCAAGGTCATTGTCGTTTTTCCCGATGATTCAGGACCATAAATTTCGATAATACGTCCGCGTGGCAAACCTCCTATACCTAGTGCTATATCTAAATTAAGCGAACCGGTAGAAATAACATCAACATCTACAGCAGCAGCATCTCCCATTCGTATAACTGCCCCCTTACCAAATTGACGTTCGATTTGCCCTAAGGCTGCGGCTAATGCTTTTTTTCTATTTTCGTCCACGTAAAAGATACCTATGGTTGATATGAAGGATTGAATTTATTTTTGTGCGGATATCCTAACACAAGAAAGGAAAAGGAATAATAAGATAAGCTTTGCTTTTATCCTAAATAATATTGCATTAACATAGGGATTATCTAAGACAAAACGTATCTCTCTTTTTAAGAAGTCCTGCTAACTACTCAATATAATCATAGGTGTCAAGTCCCGACAGCTAACTGAGCAGTTATAAAAACTTCTGGAATCTACGATCCTCGCCTCACTAGATGAGACTGTACAAGCTAAGTAGTTGCAAATAAATAAAAAACCAAACGAAGTTCAATTTATTACTCACGAGTTAACTGCTTAACAACACCTTCTAAAGCATGAATAACCGCTTGACGACGAATAGAATCACGATCACCATCATAATGTACTGTTTCACCGACAGCGACATCTCCCCTAATCATCCATGCAAAGCAAACCGTACCGATTGGCTTATCTTCTGAGCCACCTGTAGGTCCTGCAATACCGCTTACTGCTAATGCCATACTAGCATCAGAGTTTTGTAGTGCTCCTTCCACCATTTCTTTAACAATCGCTTCACTTACAGCCCCATGCAATAACAAAGTTTCCTCAGAAACACCTAACATATCGTGTTTCGACTTATTACTATAAGTCACAAAGCCACGGTCAAAATAGATAGAACTACCAGGCACATCGGTTAACACTTTCGCCACCCAGCCTCCTGTACAAGACTCTGCTGTTGCTAAGTCCATCTCTTCGCGACTTAAACAAGCAGCAACGCCTTTTACCAATTCGCACAACTCTTTATCTTCTTTATGCATAATGATCCATTCTGTTAATTTAGTTTAATAACAATCGCCTAAGTAATCTTCTATTGATAAACAACATTAAGACATCCCAAAGTTTACTTAAAAATTGAATCGATACAACAGCAACCTCCCTAAATCATAACACTTATAAGTACAAAAAGTTCAATAAAAAGGGTATAAAAAATACATATAGGTAGCTATAAAACAACAAATATTAAAAATATCCGTAACTATTCAACGAGATTAAAAAAGTGTGTGACAGATATTTCTCACTTTTTTGCAACTCCAAAGCAACCGCCATAAATCACCAGCCATCTATTTTAAGCTCTCATAGAGTCTATATACCAATCTTTGATTAGTGATACTGTGTTCCGACGTAAAAAAGTGATCTTGCTGATAATAAACTCTCAGCTCAGAATGTTTTGAATATCTATATAAGTAAAATGAGTATAGAGAATCAATAAATTTTAAACTAAACTCCCCTTTCTAAAAATAATAAGAGGGGGAAGGTAATGAGCTATTGCGGTCTTGATTTTGGTACAAGTAATTCGACCATTGGTATATTCAATCAACAAAAAATAAAGATGGTTGCACTAGAGTCTGATGCTGTTATCTTGCGCTCTGCTATTTTTTTGGATGATGAAGAATGTGACATTTACTTTGGTGAAACCGCTATTCAGCAGTATATAGAGGGTGCAGATGGACGTTTAATGACCTCTATAAAATCAGTGCTTGGCTCATCGTTAATGGATCAAAAAACACGTGTTTTTAATAAGATGATGCCCTTCTCTGATATTTTAGGTTACTTTATAAAACACATGAAAGTAAAAGCCGAGTTATCAAGTAATCGAGAACTAGACAGCGTGGTATTGGGTCGCCCTGTCCGCTTTAATGATCGTGATGATAGTGCCGATAAATTAGCTGAAGATACCTTACGCAATATTGCTAAAGCACAAGGCTTTAAACATATTGAATTTCAGTACGAGCCGATTGCAGCCGCTTTAGCGTATGCCGAAAATATCGAAACAGAAGAGCTTGCTTTAATTGTTGATATCGGTGGTGGTACGTCCGACTTTACCTTAATAAAAATAGCCCCGCAAACAAGCCATACATCCAGTCAAATACTCTCAACGGCAGGGGTACATATTGGTGGTACTAATTTCGATCAATTATTGAGTTATCATAACGTTATGCCCCTGCTAGGCTTACACACAAGCTTACGTTCAATGAATGGTACAGATATAGAAGTGCCCAGCTCCTATTTTTCTGATTTATCTACTTGGCACAAAATCAATCATTTATACAGCAAAGAAACACTCATCAATATTAAAACCTCCTTGGCGACTGCGAATGATAAAACACGTATTAAGCGATTATTTAATGTATTAGAAAATAGAGAAGGGCATCGTTTAATTGATCGTATTGAAACTGGCAAAAAAGCCTTATCTGAAGTAGAAAGCATCCAACTGCCTTTAGAATTTATTGAGGAAGACCTCAGTGTAGAAATTAAAAAATCTGATTTTGAAGAGATAATTGATAATGACTTACAAAAAGTATATCAAACCATTCACTCTCTTCTTCTTGAGGCTGCAATAAAAACAGATGATATAGATATTGTGTTTTTTACAGGGGGAACAACAAAAATTGATAAGATCAGACATGATATTATGCAATTTTTTAGCCATGCAAAAGAGGTGAAAGGCGATGTATTCGCTAGCGTTGGTTATGGTTTAACACTGGATGCTAGTCGTCGATTTTAAAGCGATTAAAACGAGACAATTATAGCCTGTGTTGAGTTTGTAAAACATGGGATAGTGTTTGATAAAAACCCCGTGTCTCATACCTCAATACAGGCTATGGAACTGCCGAAGGGGACGGGTTAATACTAAGTTTTATTATAAATTTGTGCGCCCATCTCCACAAACTCGACTGATTTTTCTTCCATGCCTTTCTTTAAAGCATCAATTTCTGATATACCCTGCTCGGCTGCAAAATCACGTACTTCTTGGCTGATTTTCATCGAGCAGAAATGAGGCCCACACATTGAGCAGAAATGAGCAACTTTAGCTGCTGCTTTTGGCATTGTCTCATCATGGTATTCGCGTGCGCGTTCTGGGTCTAAGCCTAGATTAAATTGATCTTCCCAGCGGAATTCAAAACGTGCTTTCGACATGGCATTATCGCGCAGTTGCGCTCCAGGGAATCCCTTGGCTAAATCAGCGGCTTGCGCTGAAATTTTATAAGTAATAATT
>Ga0256832_1003395_pt1 | contig 10832 bp, 10 predicted proteins | sample 134614metaG_FD_190534 | JGI IMG/M metagenome (GOLD analysis project Ga0256832, IMG submission 190534) | Hydrothermal vent microbial communities from Lau Basin, Pacific Ocean - 134-614 | ecosystem: Environmental > Aquatic > Marine > Hydrothermal vents | place: Pacific Ocean: Lau Basin | collected...
CCGGCCATCAAGGCCGAGCTGATCGGCATGTTCGAGCATCTGGAATCGGAGCTGGACGCGGCGGGCTTCTTCCGCTCGCCGGACATGCGGCCGACCATCGTGCGCAACCTGCGCAACATGTTCGAGCGCGCCGAGCTTTCCGATCAGGAGGTGCGCTCCTTCCGGGGGCTGATCCGGGCGCTATCGGGCAACAGGCAGCGTCACAAGAACAGGAAACAGTAGCCATGAGCGGGCGCGGAGAGAATGCCGGGGGCGCGAGGCGGCGCGTTCTGGTGTTCGATTCCGGGCTCGGCGGGCTGACCGTGGCGCGCGCCCTGAAGGCCGCCGGGGGCGGAGAGATCGCGCTGGACTATGCCGCCGACACGGCGGCCTTTCCCTACGGGGACTGGGCGGAAGAGGATTTGCGGGCGCGCATCGTGGCGCTCATGGGCAGGCTGATCGAGGAGGCCGCGCCGGATGTGGTGGTGGTGGCCTGCAACACCGCCTCGGTGATCGCGCTGGCGGCGCTCAGGGCGGCGCATGATGTGCCCTTCGTCGGCACGGTGCCGGCCATCAAGCCGGCGGCGGAGCATACGAAAAGCGGCGTCATCGGCGTGCTGGCCACGCCCTCCACGGTGCGGCGCGAATATACAGAAATGCTCATTCACACCTACGCCTACCACTGCGAGGTGATCCTGCACGGAGCTTCAAGGCTGGCGGCGCTGGCCGAGACGCGGCTGAAGGGGCAGGTGGTGGAGGATGAGGCAATCGCGCGCGAAATCGCCCCGGTATTCGCTGAACGCGCGGGCGGGCGCACCGATCAGGTGGTGCTGGGCTGCACGCATTATCCGCTGCTGATCGGGGATTTCCGCCGTCTGGCCCCCTGGCCGGTCTCCTTCATAGACCCCTCCGCCGCCATAGCCCGGCGCGCCCTGGAAGTGGCCAGGGCTGACGATGCGCAAGGAGAGCGGGCCGGAGGCGGGCGCGTCTTCGTCACCTCGCAAGCGGCGGACACCCCGGAGCTGCGCGATGCGTTCGCCCGGGAGGGATTCGGGGAGATGGTTGTGCTGGAATGACAAGGATTGTTTTTCTCAAACGGGCTTCCGGGTATCTTGACCGGATTCCGCCAAAGCAGGCGCGGAGAATATTGGGTAAAATCCGTTTGCTTGCAGAAGACAACTCCGCATTGCGGGCCAATATCAAACCACTGAAAGGCCGCGATGGCAGCAGGTTGCGCATAGGTGATATTCGTGTCATTTATAAACATGATGGAAACAGGATCATCATTCTGGATATTGGTCCCCGGGGCGGCATTTATCGCTAGCTAGGATAGCTGACATGAACAAACCGATGCGGATCACCACGCCGGGCGGGGAGAAGCTGGTCATCCTCAGCGAAAAGGAATACCGGCGTCTCACGGAGGCCGCCGAAGAGCTTGCGGATATCGCGGCCTTTGACGAAGCCAGCCGGGAGCTGGACGAAGGCGCCGGGCTTGTTTCCTTCGAGGAAATGGAAAAGCGCATCGCCCGGCGGCTCAAAGATGCGTCCTGATCCCGCGCTTTCATCATTTGCTTGACGAGGCGGGGGCTTTGCGCCTATGAAACGCGCGCGCGGGGCGTTTGGCCCTCGCGCGTCATTGCTTGCCCGCGGGGCCGGCCGTTCGGGGGCCGGTTCCTGTCAGCCCGGGAGATGCGGGATGAGGAGGGCGAGCTTCATACACCCCGGTGCGGGGCCGTCTGGCCTGTCCGCGCCATTTTTTGTTTTACGGCTTCAAGGAGAGACCCTCATGGGCAAGAAGAATTCGGGCAAGCGCCATCAGTCCAAATACAAGATCGACCGCTATCTGGGCGAGAACCTCTGGGGACGCCCCAAGAGCCCGGTGAACCGGCGTGAATACGGCCCCGGCCAGCACGGCCAGCGCCGCCGCGGCAAGCTGTCGGATTACGGCATCCATCTGCGCGCCAAGCAGAAGCTGAAGAAGTATTACGGCGACATCACCGAGAAGCAGTTCCTGCGCACCTTCAAGGAAGCCGACCGCATGCGCGGCAACACGGCGGAGAACATCATCGGCCTGCTGGAGCGCCGTCTCGACGCGGTGGTCTATCGCGCCAAGTTCGTGCCCACCATCTTCGCGGCGCGCCAGTTCGTCAATCACGGCCATGTCAAGGTCAATGGCCGCAAGGTGACCATCCCCTCCTACCGGGTGAAGGAAGGCGACGTCATCGAGGTGCGCGAGAAATCCCGCGAGATTCCCATGGTGCTGGAGGCCGTGGCCTCCGCCGAGCGCGAGACGCCGGACTACATCGAAGTGGATCACAAGAAGATGACCGCCACCTTCCTGCGCGTGCCGGAGCTGGCCGACGTGCCCTATCCGGTGCACATGGAGCCGCATCTGGTGGTCGAATACTACTCGCACTAAATCCGCTCACGGCAAGGCGGGCCCCAGGGCCCGCCGCCTCCGCGAGAATTGGAACACCATCAAAACCGCGTCTTGCCGGGCGCGGTTTTTGCTTGCGCGGCGGAGCCCGGCGGGCGTGATCCGTCATGCGGAATGGCGGGGGGATATCCGTTTCCCTGAGATTCTTGCGGAATTTTAAGTCTTTTTGGCCGGCCGGGCGGGTTGCGGCGGGGCGGGGAGGGGGGTATATAGCGGCCATGTCCGGCGCGCCGCCGGATGATGAAACCTTCTGAACAATATGGGGAAATCGGATCATGCCTGCTTTGTTGCGGCTTGAGGGGCTGTGCAGGAGTTTCGGGCGGATCGTGGCCGTGGACGGCATTTCGCTGAGCGTGGACAAGGGCGAGGTGCTGGGCTTTCTGGGGCCCAACGGAGCGGGCAAATCGACGACGATGAAAATGGCGGCGGGCTTTCTGGAGCCCGATGCCGGCCATGCCTTCATCTGCGATATCGACGTGTTCAAACATCCGGTGGCGGCCAAGCGCCATCTCGGCTATCTGCCCGAGGGCGCGCCGGCCTATGGCGAGATGACGGCGCGCGGCTTTCTGAAATTCTGCGGCGAGGTGCGCGGGCTCTCCGGGGCGCGGCTGCGCCAGGCCATCGACAGGACGGTGGAGCGCACGCGCATCGGGCGCGTTCTCGGCCAGACCATCGAGACGCTCTCCAAGGGATACAAGCGCCGGGTGGGGCTGGCGCAGGCCATCCTGCACGAGCCGGACGTGCTGATCCTTGACGAGCCGACGGACGGACTCGACCCCAATCAGAAGCATCAGGTGCGCCAGCTGATCCGCGAAATGGCCGCCGATTCGGCGATCATCGTCTCCACGCACATTCTCGAAGAGGTGCCCGCCGTGTGCGATCGGGCGATCATCATCAACAACGGGCGGGTGGTGGCCGACGGCACGGCGGAGGCGCTGATGGCCAAGGCCCCGCAGGAGGCGCGCGGCTCGCTGGACGCCGTCTTCAGGCATTACACCCGCGTTGAGGCCGCCGTGGAGGTTGTGGAGGCTGAAACCGCCGTGGAGGAGAACTCATGAGAGCGTTCTGGGCCATCGTCAAGCGGGAGTTCGCCGCCTATTTCTCCACCCCCATCGCCTATGTCTTCGTGGTGATCTTCGCCGCCCTGGCCGGGGTGCTGACCTTTCAGCTGGGCAACTTCTATGAGCGCGGCATGGCCGATCTCATGCCGTTTTTCCAATACATGCCGTGGCTCTTCCTGGTGCTGGCGCCGGCCATTTCCATGCGGCTGTGGGCCGAGGAGCGGCGCTCGGGCTCCATCGAGCTGCTGATGACGCTGCCGGTGACCATCACCCAGGCGGTGGCGGGCAAGTGGCTGGCCGGCTGGCTGTTCATGGGGGTGGCGCTGGTCTCCACCTTCACGCTGTGGGCGACGGTGAACTGGCTGGGCAATCCCGATAACGGAGTGATCGCGGTGAGCTATCTGGGGGCCTGGGCCATGGCGGGCACCTTCCTGGCCATGGGGGCGGCGCTTTCGGCGCTGACGCGCAATCAGGTGATCGCCTTCATACTGGCGGCGCTCGGCATCTTCATCTTCATGACGGCGGGCACGCCGGTGGTGCTGGACGCGGTGCGCGCGGTGCTGCCCGGCGCGGTGGCCGCCGCCATCGCCTCGCTGTCGGCGCTGACCCATTTCGGCGCGGTGTCGCGCGGCGTGCTGGGGCTGGCGGACGTGCTCTACTGGGCCTCGATGATCACCTTCTGGCTGTTCGTCAACGCCGTCATCGTCAATCTGAAAAAAGCCGATTAGGGACGCCGTCATGAACATTCTTTCCCGGTCAGGATCGAAAGCTTCGGCCATCGCGGCCATTGCGCTGGCGGCGGTGGCGCTGGTGGGGTTCAACCTCTTCGCCGCGCAGCAGCTGGCGCCGTGGCGGGCCGATTTCACGCAGGAGCGGCTGTTCACCATCTCGAAGGCGACGCGGGACGTGCTGAACAGGCTGGACGAGCCCATCACCCTGCGGCTGTATTTCTCCAAGGCGCTGGCGGAGCGCGCGCCCTTCTACGCCGAATACGGCGAGCGGGTGAAGGCGCTGCTGCGCCAGTATGCGGGGCTGTCGCATGGCAGGCTGCGGGTGGAGGTCATCGACCCGGAGCCCTTCTCGGCGGACGAGGACAAGGCCATCGCGGCGGGGCTGACGGCCATTCCGCTGGGCGACGGCCAGAGCGCCTATTTCGGCGTCGCCGGGGAAAACAGCACCGATCAGACCGGCGTCATTCCGTTTCTCGACGCCGGGCGGGCCAGCTTTCTGGAATATGACCTGACGAAGCTGGTGCACAAGCTCAACAATCCGCGCAAGAAGGTCATCGGCGTGCTGACGTCGCTGCCCATGTTCGGCGGATACACGCCGCGCGGCGGCAAGAAGCCGGACTGGGGCGTGATCCTGCAGATGCGCGATTTCTACAAGGTGCTGCCGGTGGAGACGTCCAATGATCACATCCCGGCCACGGTGGATGTTCTGCTCATCGTCTCGCCGGTGAAGCTGCCGGAGAAGATGGCCCGCGCGGTGGACGCCTTCGCGCTGTCGGGCAAGCCGGTGGTGGTTTACGCCGATCCGTGGAACGAGGCGGCGGCTGTTGACCGCCAGCTGGTGAGCCAGAGCGAACTGAAGGCGGATGATCCGCTGGTGAAGCTGCTCAAGGCCTGGGGTGTGGGGATTTCCACCGGCAAGGTGGTGGGCGACATCACCTTCGCCCGGCGGGTGATCTTCAGCGCCGGCGGGCGCAGGCAGGCGGCCAGCTATCTTGTGTGGCTGGACATGGACAAGCGGGCCTTCGCCGCGGCCAAAGATCCGGCCTTCGCCAATGTCTCGAAAATGATCGTCGGCTCCGCCGGAGCGCTGGAGAAGCTCAAGGATGCGAAAACGGCCTTTTCGCCGCTGGTGCGCACCTCGCCCAAGGCCATGCTGATGAGCACGGACAACATGGCCTCGCCCAATCCGCTGGAGCTGCTGGCCGCCTACAAGCCGGGTGGTGCGCCGCTGGTCATGGCGGCGCGCGTCTCCGGCGAGGCGAAAAGCGCCTTCGCCGGGGACAAGCCCAGGGATGGCGGAAAGCCAAAAGATGGCGGCAAGAGCGGCGGTGACAAGAGCGGCGGCAAGGCGAAGTCCGGCGGCGAAAAGACGGCCACGCCGGAAAGCGGCAAGGTCAATGTCGTCGTCTTCGCCGATTCCGACACGCTTTCCGACCGGTTCTGGGCCGAGCGGCGGCGGCTTTCGCAGACCGAGACGATGATCATTCCGGCGGCGGGCAACGCGACGTTCCTGCTCAACATCCTGGAGCAGATGTCCGGCGGCTCGGCCCTGTCGGGCCTGCGCGGGCGCACGCTTGTGGAGCGGCCCTTCGAGAAGGTCGTGGCCATTCAGAAGGCGGCGGAGGCGCGCTTCCGCCAGCGCGAGCGCGAACTCAAGAGCAAGCTGGACGAGGCCAGGAAACGGCTGGCCGGGATCACCGCCAGGGTGAAGAACGGCAAGGTGGTCATCAGCGAAAAGGACAGCGAGCTGATCATTTCGGTACGGGCGGAGATCCTCAAGCTGCGGCGCAAGCTGCGCGACGTGCAACGGGCGCTGCGGCGCGATATCGAAAATCTCGGTTTCTGGCTGAAGGTGATCAATATCGCCGGGGTGGCGCTGTTCGTGGCGCTCATCGCCTTCATCGTCGCGCTGGCGCGGCGGGCGCGGGCGCGCAGGGCCAGGCTCAATGTCAGGGAGGGCGCGTGACATGGTGAAGATGCGCACCATCATCATTCTTGCGGTTCTGGCCGTGATCAGCACGGGGCTCGCCGTCTGGAGCTGGACAAGCACGCACGCGCGGCTGAACGTGGCCGGAGCGGGCGAGCCGCTGATCGCCGGGCTGGCGAGGAAGGGCAGGGACGCGGCGCGAATCGATATCGTCATGAATGACGGCAAGGATCACATCACCCTTGTGCGCAAGGGGGATGCGTGGTTCGCGGGCAAGGATGAATATCCGGCCGACGTGGCGAAAATCCGCGCCTTTCTGGTGAAGCTCGTGGAAATGCGCAAGGCGGAGCCGAAGACGCGCAAGAAGGAGAATTACGGCCTGCTGGAAGTGGACACGCCCGGCAGGCCCGGCGCGCTGGGCACGCGGGTGACCATCAGGGACTCCAGGGACAAGGTGATCGCCGATGTCATTCTCGGCAAGCCGGCCTATGACAAGCTCGGCGCTGGCAAGACGGCGCAATACGCGCGGCTGGCGAATGATGCGCAAAGCTGGCTGGTGGAGGGCAGGGCGCGGCCCCTGCCTGCGCTGACGCGCTGGGTGGATCACTACGCGGTGAACATCCCGCGCGAGGACGTGGTGCGCGGCAAGATCGTTCACGCCGATGGCGAGGTGCTGGAAGTGCGCGCCACGGACAAGAAGGGCGATGACGGGGAGCCGGTCTTCGAGATCGTCAACAAGCCGCCGGCCGCCAGGCCGCTGGCCAATTATCAGGTCGCCTCGGTGGCGCGCGACATGGCGCGGCTGGACTTCGAACTGGCGCGCAAGGCCAGGGCGCACAAGGACAAGCCGGTGGCCTACGCCGAGGTGGAGACGAAGGACGGCCTTGTCATCGGTCATGACGTCTACAAGGAAGGCAAGGCCCTGTGGGTGGCCGTGCGCGTGGTGAAGGACGGCAGGAACAGGAAGCTGGCGGAGAAGATCCGCAAGACCGTCAAGGGCTGGGAATACGGCCTGTCGGCCTCTCTGGGCGGCTATTTCCTCAAGCGGCTGAAAGACGTCATAAAAACGGAAGAGAAAACGCTGGAGAAAATGCCCGAAAAGAGCAGCGCGCAGTAGCTGCCAATATGGCATGAAAAGCCGTCAGAAATCAATGTATTGGCGCAATTTCGACGACAAGTCCGGAATGGTTGCGCGCGCCATGCTTGCGTCAAGGGTAAGAATTTTATCCTGCCACGTGCGATTCCCTGTGGACATTTGTTAATATTGTGTTAACCTGCTCACATACCGGGGAGCGCGAAAAACACAACAAGGCGGAGAGATTCGCAAGGCGTTACCCCGTGTAGCACAGGGAGGTATACGCCATGAGACGGCATGTTTTAGGGGCGCTCGGGGCCTTCACCATGATGGTGATGGCTCTTGGCGCCATGATTTTTTCGGCAATTCCGGCGGACAGGGCGCAGGCGCAGGAGGCGGCTTCCGGTTCGCCCGTGCTGGCGCGCATCATGCAATCGGGCACGCTGCGGGTTGGCGTCAATCCGCTCTTCAAGCCCTTCTCCTTCATGAAGGACGGCAAGCGCGTTGGCGTGGACGCCGATATCGCGGCGCTTCTGGCGAAGAAGCTCGGCGTCAAGGTGGAGCTTGTGGCGCCGAAGAGCTTCGGTGAACTCATTCCCATGGTCAAGGACGGCAAGGTTGATGTCGTCATGGCCGGTATGAGCATCACCTTCGACCGCGCCAAGGTGGTGGACTTCACCGATCCCTATTTCGAAACCGGCCTTTCCATCCTGGCCAACAAGGGGCGCATGGCCAAGCTCGGCGTGGCGTTGGTCAAGGACGAGATGACGCTGGTCAAGCGGCTGAAGGCCTCCGGGCGTCTGAAGAAGCTGCGCGTGGCGGTGACAAAGGGCAAGGCGCCTGAGCGCATCGCGCCGCGCTACTTCCCCGGCGCGCAGATCGTTTCCTTCCCCTCCAACGAGGCGGCGGCTGAAGCCGTGCTGAAGGGGGATGCGGATATCATGGTGCATGACGAGATGTTCCTGAAGGTCTGGCTGCACGACAACGCGGCGAAAGCCAGGTTCCTCACGGAGGTCTTTCCGAAGCCCTTCAAGCCGGACTACTACGGCTTCGCCGTGGCCAAGGGCAATCTGGATTTCGTGCACATGCTGAACACCTTCATCCTCGCGGAGCTGAAGGCCAACGGCCGCATCCTCGAATACATGAACAAATATATCCCGGTGAAGGCGCAGGTTTCCGTGCGCAGCTACAACATCACCGATGATTACTACGGGGGGGACTGAGCCATGACCGCGACGGAAAAGAAAGGCAAGGGTCTTGACCTTCAGTGGAAGATCCTGATCGGCATCGTCCTGGGCATCGCCCTGGGGCTGTTCATCAACGTGACCTACGGCACGGGCATCTCGACGGGCTTCATCGGGGCCCTGAAGACGGTGTTCAAGTATGGCGGCGACGTCTTCATCCGGCTGCTGCGCATGCTCATCGTGCCCCTGGTGTTCGCCTCCATCTACATGGCGATCGTCAACCTGGGCGACGTGCGCGCCCTGGGCAAGCTGGGCGGCAAGACGGTGGGCTTCTACTTCCTGACCACGGCGCTGGCCGTGGCGGCGGGCCTGCTGGTCGTCAACCTGTTCAATCCGGGCCTCGGCATCGACAAGGAGGCGCTCTCGGCGCTCGGCATCGGCACGGAAGTGCCCGGCAAGGTGGGCAAGGCCGGCGTGGGCGACAAGTCGGCGGTGATCATCATCATCGATACCTTCGTCAACATGATCCCGAAGAATCCGGTGACCGCTTTCGCCAAGGGCAACATCCTTCAGGTGATCTTCTTCACCATTTTCCTGGCCATCATGGCCTCCATCGTCGGCAAGGCCTCGGACGCCATGACGAACGTCATCCACGGGCTTGACCGCATCATGCAGCGCGGCATCATGGCCATCATGGTGATCGCGCCCTACGCCATCTTCATGCTTGTGGCGGCCATCTTCATGGATCTGGGCTTCGCCGCCCTGAAGGCGCTTGGCTGGTATGCGGCGACGGTGCTCGTGGGCCTGTTCATCCACGCAGGCATCACGCTGACGGCGCTGGTGGTGGTATTCGGCAAATACAATCCCGTGAAGCTGTTCAAGGCGGTCGCGCCGGCGCTGATGACGGCCTGGTCCACGGCCTCGTCGGCGGCCACCCTGCCGATGACCATGAGCAACCTGACCAACCGCGCGGGCGTCTCGCCGAAGATCGCCAACTTCGTGCTGCCGCTGGGCGCCACGGTGAACATGGACGGCACGGCGCTCTATGAGTCGGTGGCGGTGATCTTCATCGCCCAGCTGCTCGGCGTGGATCTGACCTTCGGGATGCAGATCGTCATCTTCATCACCGCCTCGCTGGCGGCCATCGGCGCGGCGGCCATTCCCGGCGCCGGGCTGGTGACCATGGGCATCGTGCTGACCGCCGCCGGGCTGCCGCTGGACGGCATCGGCCTGATCCTGGCCATCGACCGCATCCTCGATCAGTTCCGCACGGCCATCAACGTGTGGGGCGACGCCTGCGCGGCGACGGTCATCGCGCGCAGCGAGGGCGCCATCAGCGAGCCGGCGGGCGATGGGGAGCCTGTCTCCGCTGCGGCCGGGGCATGAGTGAAACAGACCGCTGGCGCGGCCCGGAGGCATGGTTCATGCATGACCTTCCCTTCAAGAGGCGTCCGGGCCCGCCAGCGTTTCAAAAGGAGAAACGACATGGAGTTTCCCAAGGCGATCAAGAGCTTCGTGCTGCATGATCTGCGCGGCAAATGGAGCTACAAGGGCAAGACGCTGCAAAGCGCCCATTACATCCGCGTCGGTTCGCGCATGAGCCTGTTCATCAACACCGAATCGGACATGGATGGTAACCTTTCCTACGAGATTCAATTGCGCGACAGCGCGATCAGGGGGATACCCACTCTGGCTGACGCCATCCGCATCACGGAGGAGGTCATCGAGGAGAACGAGGACTTCATCAGCCAGTACACCATGCTGACTGAATAACCGGCGCCAACAGGCCTGGTTTTTCCAGTCAGCGGCGCGCCCGGCACTGCCCCCGCCGGGCGCGCCTCCCAGGCGGACTGGTCATTACGAGTGACGGGTCCGCCGCCTGGCGGCCCGGGGCCTCACACGGACCGCCACAATAACGCATCCGGCTTCTGCCCCAGCCGGATGCGTTTTTTTGTTTTCCCCACGCCCTGGCGGTGGCATTCTTCCATCCCGGACAAAAAAGGGAGCCAAACGCCATGACCATTTACGCCTTTGACGGACACGAGCCGCAGCTGCCGCCGGAGGGGAGCTGTTTCATCGCGCCGGACGCCGCCGTGATCGGCAAGGTGCGGCTGGCGGAGAATACCTCCATCTGGTTCGGCGCGGTGCTGCGCGGTGACAACGAGCCGATCAGCGTGGGCGCGGGCTCGAACATTCAGGACAACGCGGTCTGCCATACCGATCCGGGCTTCCCGCTGACCATCGGCGCGGGCGTGGTCGCGGGGCATTCGGTCATCCTGCATGGCTGCGTGATCGGCGACAATGTTCTCATAGGCATGGGCGCGACGGTCATGAACGGGGCGGTGATCGGCGAAAACTCCGTCATCGGGGCGGGCGCGCTGGTGGCGGAAAACAAGATCATCCCGCCCAACTCCCTCGTCGTGGGGATGCCGGCACGC
>Ga0256832_1003396_pt1 | contig 10831 bp, 11 predicted proteins | sample 134614metaG_FD_190534 | JGI IMG/M metagenome (GOLD analysis project Ga0256832, IMG submission 190534) | Hydrothermal vent microbial communities from Lau Basin, Pacific Ocean - 134-614 | ecosystem: Environmental > Aquatic > Marine > Hydrothermal vents | place: Pacific Ocean: Lau Basin | collected...
CTTAAACGGGGTTGGAACCGCTACAATAAATATGTCTGCTTCTGCAGGCTTTATATCTGCTTTTAAATTGCCCGAATTGACAGCAGACTGCACAAATGTATCGAGATCCGGTTCTACAATATGAATTTTACCTGCATTAATTGTATCAACTGTTTTTTGTACTACATCAACTCCATGCACTTTATAACCTCTGTTTGCCAGTAAAGAAGCAGTAGGTAATCCAATATAACCCAATCCCATTACACATATTTTTTCAACTCTCATCTATTTTCCTTTTAAAAAATCCACAATTCGTTCACAAGCTTTTCCATCACCGTAAGGGTTGTGCGATCTTGACATTTCTTGATAGGTATCCTCATCTTTAAAAAGTATTTGACAAGTTTCAATAATCTTCTTCTTGTCTGTCCCCACAAGTTTAACCGTACCTGCCTTTACCGCTTCCGGTCTTTCTGTAGTATCACGCATCACCAGAACCGGTTTGCCCAAGCTCGGGGCTTCTTCCTGAATACCGCCGCTGTCGGTCAATATAAAATAGGAATTATGCATCAGATAAACAAACGGTTCATAATCTAAAGGATCAATCAAAAATACATTCTCTACATCAGAGAGAAGTTCTTTGACCGGCTTTTGCACATTGGGATTCAAATGCACCGGATAAACAATATCTGTATCCGGATTTCGCAAAGCAACTTCTTTCAGTGCTTCACAAATATTTAAAAACCCTTGTCCAAAATTTTCCCGTCTGTGCCCTGTTACCAAAATCAATTTTTTCGATTTATCAACCTGATAACCTTTTTGGGCAATCACGCTCTGCAGTTTCTGCTCCAGAGCTTTGTCAGATTCAATTTTTGAAACGACACTTACGAGCGCATCGATTACGGTATTGCCTGTAACAATTACATTCTCCAAATCGACATTTTCTTTTAAAAGATTAGACTTGCTTTCTTCTGTCGGAGCAAAGTGATAAGAAGCAAGTCTGCCTGTAACTTGACGATTGCCTTCTTCAGGCCACGGAGAGTAAATATCAGCTGTCCGTAATCCAGCTTCCACATGACCCACTGCAATTTTCTGATAAAAAGCAGCCAGTGATGTTGCAAGCGTTGTTGTTGTATCTCCATGCACAAGCACGATATCTGGTGAAACTTCTTCCAACACCTCTTTTAACCCGAGTAAAATATTACTTGTCACTTCATACAGATTTTGACCAGGTTTCATAATATCCAGATCATAATCCGGTTTTATTTCAAAAAGACCCAATACCTGATCAAGCATCTGTCTATGTTGTGCTGTAACACAGACAACAGTTTCAAATGCATCATCTCTTTCAAACGCTTTGACAAGAGGAGCCATTTTGATAGCTTCCGGTCGTGTACCGAAAACCAGCATCACTTTTTTCATATTTTCTTTTCCCACTCCAGTCCTGTTTTACATATAAGTTCCAAATCATCATATTTCGGTGTCCAGTGCATCACTTCCCGAATTTTTCTGTTATTGGAAATCAAAATTGCCGGATCTCCTGCTCTTCTCTCTTTGATTTCTACAGGAAAATCAACACCGCTTACCTTTTTCATCGTTTCAAGTACTTCTTTGACACTAAAGCCATGTCCGTAGCCACAGTTAAAAACGCCACCCTCTTTGCCCTCTTCAAGATGCTCAAGTGCACGGATGTGTGCCGATGCCAAATCTTCTACATGAATATAATCACGTATACAAGTACCATCATCTGTTGGATAATCATCACCGAAAATAAACATCTTGTCACGTTTTCCAAGAGCAGTTTCCGCTGCTACTTTAATCAATAATGTAGCATTTTCTGTAGACTGACCTATTTTCCCGTCTACACTAGCACCTGCCACATTAAAATAACGTAAAGCAATATAATTAAACTTATCGTATGCAAATGCAGTATCTTTCAACACAGTCTCACTCATCAGCTTACTGCTACCATATGGATTAATGGGAGAGACGGGACTCTCTTCGGTAACTGGAATCAAATCAGGTGCCGGTTCACCATATACTGCTGCAGTAGAAGAAAAAATAAACTTATTGACACCGTAAGTAACACATTGCTTAATAAGATTGGCAGTATTGGCAGTATTATTTAAATAATATTTGAGAGGTTTTTCTACACTTTCAGGAACTACCAAACTTGCTGCAAAATGGATAACCGCATCATAATTGCCCTCTTTGATAATCTCTTCTATATGCTTAAAATCACTCAAATCGGCTTCAATAAAATCACCATATAAAACAGATTCACGAAAGCCCGTTACCAGATTATCTAAAACCGTTATTTCATGATTAGTCTGTTCACCAAGTTGTTTGACAACATGACTACCAATATAGCCGGCTCCGCCGGTTACCAGTATTTTCATTTAAAGCTCCCGCAAAAGTTTATCAACTATATCGACCATTTTCTTGCTTTGTTTCTCTCTGATAAAATTTTCATAGACAAACTGTTTATTCTTTTCCGATATTTTTATCGGCTCTTCCTTATATTTTTTGACGGCAACTTCTAACGCTTTAACATCATCTGGATTAATGGTAGTACAGTTTTCAAGTTGCTTGACAAAACTTCTTGCCTCGCCAAGCCCGGCATAAATAATCGGCAATCCGGTTGAAGCATATTCATAAAGTTTCGACGGCATTGCTGCTTTAAATTTTGCATCAAGTTGTGCAAATAAGACTGATGTCTTTTTATAAAACTCTATAATATTCTCTCTTTTTACTTTCCCATAAAATGTAATATTATTAATTTGGCTACTTCTTGCATAACGCTTCAGTTCCTGATATTTACTTCCCTCACCAATAATATTAATCTGAATATCCGGCATACGTTTTGCCAAATCTACCAACACATTAATATACTGTGCAATTCCAACATTACCGATATATGTCAAAGTAAATGGTGTCACCTCCTGTGGACGTAACATATTCAATTCTGTAAAATTTTTTTCTTCAATACCATTGGTGATCTTTTCTAAATTTATATGGGGAATATTCTGATGTATCCACTCATATTCATGATTATTTGTCACAGTTACGTAATTGTAACGACGAATTGTTCTTTTCATCAACTGAGTTATCACTACTTTTACAAATTTAGTATAAAGCGATTTTGGATCTATATATTCCCATACAAGATCTCTGATATCAATCACTTTTTTTCCCCGTAAAAATGCTACAGTCGGAATAATAAACATCTGCGGTGATGTAGCAATAATAATATCAGAAGGAAACTTCCGTGATTTTGCAGCCAGCATCATAGCATAATAAAGTTCATTTATTGCTCGGGTATAAAACCTCTCACCATCATACATTTTCTGATGTATATAATACACTTTAATATTCTCACTAAATTGAAAATCATCCGGTGTTTTACCCTTCTCACTAATACATATGACATTAATTTTATATTTTTTTTCAAGTTCCTTCACCAGTGCCAGTATTCGGTTGGTTCCGGCACAGTTTTCAGGTATAAAATTCCCGGTCAAGAAGTTGATTGTTTTCATTCGTAACGAAATAACCTTTAAAATTTAATACGATCCTCACCACAAGACCTAAACAGTAATTAAAATTATAATATTAAAATTTTTCTTTATCTTTGATTATTTTTTTGACAAATCATATAGAAACAATATAGATTCAATTTACAATATTATTGTTTTTTGTGCTATATGAAACAACATTAACGATAAAGATATTAATCACTCTTTATCTTAAGAGTACTATGATGATAAATGACATTCTTCGTCATTTTTTTCAACATACGGTTTATCCAAAAGTTTAAATACCTCTTTTTGCACATGTTCGATCGTAAATCCAAAATGTTGAAACAACTCAGATGCATCACCGCTTGCACCGAAACTTTTCATTCCTAGCACAGCATCTGCATAACGATACCATTCCATACCGCTTGCAGTCTCTACAGCCAGTACTTTTGTTGCAGGATCTATCACAGATTTTTTATAGGAATCATCCTGCTCATTAAAAATTTCCATACATGGAACACTGACAATATTTGCCATAATACCTTTCGCTTCCAGATGACAACCCGCCTGTAAACAGAGCATGACTTCACTTCCGGTTGCAAGAATCGTTACAGCAGCATTCTTTCTCTTTTTAATCATATAACCACCCTGTTCAACAGAACCAAAATCGGCACCGTTTTTAAGTGTCTTCAGTTTTTGGCGGCTTAAAATAAATGCACTCGGCCCATCCAGTTCCAATGCTTTTTTCCAGCATGCTACATTTTCACTGGCATCTGCAGGTCTGAAAACATACAAATTCGGCAATGCACGAAACTGGCTCAAATGCTCAATCGGCTGGTGCGTCGGTCCATCTTCCCCGACACCGATACTATCATGTGTCCAAACAAAATGGTGTTTCAATTTCATCAAAGCAGCAAGTCTTACTGCAGGCTTAAGGTAGTCACTAAAGACAAAAAAAGTTGCACTAAACGGTCTGAACAAGCCGTACAGGCTGATTGCGTTACAGATAGCACCCATCGCATGTTCACGAATACCGAAATGAAAATTTTTCCCATTCGGATAATCACCCATATTTTCCAGATATGTTTTATTCGAAGGTGCAAGATCCGCACTACCGCCGACAAATCCAGGAAGTGCTTTTGCTATGGCATTGAGTATTTTATGGTTACTGTCACGTGTCGCAACCATACCACCCTCTTCAAAAGAGGGCCATTCTATTTTGGAGAAATCCGGATTTTGTAAAACTTTTAACGCTTCATTCTGCTCCACAAGCGGTGCTTCTGTCAATAACTTATTCCATTGACGTTCTGCCAACTCACCTTGTTCCACCGCACAACGAAAGCGCAAAAGAACATCTTCAGGTATATAAAAGTGCTCATTGGGATCTAAACCGGCTTTTTCTTTAGATTTTTTTACCTCTTCCTCACCAAGCGGTGCGCCGTGGGTATGAGGATCCCCTTCCATTGTTGCCGCACCTTTGGCGATAATTGTCTTTGCAATAATCAGACAAGGTTTCTTCTGCTCTTCTTTTATCTCCGTGAGCACCAAATCTATTTCATTGAAATCATGACCGTCAATACGAAATACTTTCCATCCTTGTGCCTCAAAACGCTGTTTGACATTTTCACTCAAAGCTATTTCAGTACTGCCTTCAATTGTAATCTCATTTGAGTCGTATATTAGCACCAGATTATCCAGTGTATTGTGTCCTGCGAGTGAACACGCTTCATAACTGATTCCTTCTTCAAGATCACCATCTCCACAAAAACAGTATACTTTATGATCAATTATCTCAGCTGTTTCACTGTTTAACAGTCTTTTTGCGTATTTGGAAGCCATGGCAAAACCGACAGCATTGGCAACACCTTGTCCCAATGGTCCAGTCGTTACTTCAATCCCCGGTACTTCACCATACTCAGGATGTCCGGGTGTCTTTGACCCAAATTGTCTGAAATTCTTCAAATCTTCCAGACTGAGATCATACCCCCACAGATGAAGCAGTGCATAAATCATCGCACTTACATGACCTCCGCTAAATACCAGTCTGTCACGGTTTAGCCAATGAGGATTTTTAGGATTGTGTTTCAGGTGCAAACCAAGTACTGTTGCGATATCCGCTAGTCCCATTGCCGCACCGGGATGTCCGCTGTTCGCCCGTTCTACCATATCTACAGCCAGAAACCTGACAGTATTGGACATTTGTGTTAACATCTGTTTGTTTTCCATATAAACCTATCCTTATTTCAAATAATATTCAATCAAGTATCGTAAACTTTCGTGTAATTTATCTTCTACTTCATAAAGTTTTGTTTCAATTTCCGCAATCAGATTCTCTTTTTCTCTCACTGCACCCTCTACTCCCAGCAAATTGGTAAAAGAGTTCTTTTCAGAATCATTTTGCGTCGGTTTTCCCGCTTCTTCAGGACTCATTGTCGCATCGATAATATCATCCTGTATCTGGAAAAGCAAACCGATTTTCAATCCTATATCATACAAAAGATTTTGTCGTTTTTCATCAAGATCAACAATAATCGCCCCCATCTTCATGCTCGCCGCAATCAACTTTGCCGTTTTGTTAATATGTAAAAAAGAGAGTTCCTCCAGCGAAAGCGGCTTGTTTTCAAAAAAACAGTCAATCGCCTGTCCCAGCACCATACCTTCTGCCCCACCGTTAAGAGCAAGTTCTTTGATAAGTAGTATCTTCTGATCACTGCCAAGCGGTGCATCGGCGATCATATAAAAACTGTGTGAATTGAGTGCATCTCCTACCAGCGTTGCCGTTACCTGATCATAAGTTACATGAAGTGTAGGATGTCCTCTCCTGAGCGACGCGTTGTCAAAGGTAGGCAAATCATCATGAATCAGAGAGTAAGTGTGCAACATCTCAACCGCCATAGCGATATGATATGCAGCAGGTAACAGAAGTGGTTCATATGCATTAACAACTTCCAGTAACAACTGCGGTCTGAAACGCTTGCCACCGGCATGAAACATATCAGCTAAAGCCTGACTGTAGTGAGGGTGAAAACTATCTATCTGCGGTAAATTATTTTGTAAAAACGTTTCAAAATTTTCCAGTAGTATTTTGCTTTGTGTCTGCAAAAATTATCCTGTAAATCCGCCAAGACCGCCCAGCATTTTGGAAGCCGCCATCTTTTTATCTTCTTCAATCATTTTATAGACATCATTCACCGCACTGATCAACAAAATTTGCAGCGCATCTTTGTCTTCCAAAAGTGAATCGTCGATTTCAATATCAATAATCTCACCGCTGCCGTTACCGGTCACTTTAACAAGTCCGCCGCCACTTTTTGAAGTAAACTCTTTATGTGCACTCTCTTCCTGCATTTTCCGAGCTTCCTCCTGGGCTTTCTGGAGCATTTCACCCATCTTGCTAAAATCCATGTTTTCAAACATAATCTTTAATCTCGTCTATATTGTTTTTTTCATCAAGCAGTATAATATGCGGTTTGAAATGGTCAGCTTCTTCAAAACTCATCGAAGCATAGGCAATAATAATAATCACATCACCTATCTCCGCCTTTCGTGCTGCTGCACCGTTGAGGCATATATCACGTTTGCCGTGTTCTCCTTCGATGACATAGGTAGAAAACCGCTCACCGTTATTGATATTGACAATATCTACCTTTTGCCCGATTCTGAGCTTTGCGGCATCCATCAACTCTCTGTCGATAGTGATGGATCCCACATAGTTAAGGTTTGCATCTGTTACAGTAGCACGATGTAACTTGCTATATAACATGGTGATGTTCATGAGGTTATCTTCCAGCCATCTTCATCGCTTCCATCGGAGAAAGCGCTTCATCCCAGAACTCTTCGGGAATCAGATACTCTTCGACAACTTTACCGCCAATGATATGTTCATCGATGATTCTTGTGATTTTCTCTTTATCCAGATTGACATACATATGATGTCCCGGCTCAACTAGCATAACCGGTCCTTGTTGACACCTGTTCAAACATGCTGTGCGCACAGGCTGCACTGTTGCAATCAAGCCTTTTTGCATCAACGTCTGACCAAGATGTTGGAAAAGATCTTTTGTCTGTTCATTGACACAACTGGGCTTTGGCATCCCCGGAGGTGATGACTGTTCGCATTTAAATATATAAAATGCCGGTTGTGGTATTCCCATAATATTCCCCTGTTATTTTGTTTTTTATTAAAACCCCTATATGAAGGTGTTTCTATTTTATTCTATTATCTATTAAATTTTTCTTTTATATAATTCCTGACCACCACACGATCGTCAAAAGGTATCTTTTGCTCTCCAATCTCGATATATTCTTCATCTCCTTTACCAAGAATCAGTAAAATATCTTCCTCTTCAAGTTCATCAATTGCCCGATGAATCGCTTTTTGTCTGTCAGGCTCAATCCGAACATTCTCTTTATGGCTGATACCTTCATAAATATCTTCGATAATATCGAGAGGATTTTCATGACGCGGATTGTCTGTCGTCAAATAGATCTTTTTACCGTAACGATTTGCAATACGTCCCATCTGTACTCTTTTGGTACGGTCACGATTACCTCCCGCACCAAATACAACAGAAAGTTTTTTCTCCTTCAGTGAATCGAGCACTTTGTCCATCCCATCCGGTGTATGGGCAAAATCGACGATAATCAAAGGTCTGTCACTCACCACTTCCATACGCCCGCTGACACCTGCAAAGTTTTCTACGACATCGCATATTTCACGAAGTGAATACTCCGTCAGCAATTTCACCGCTCCGATCGCTGCAGTAATATTATAGAGATTAAAAAAACCGTAAAGAGGCGATGAAAAACTCTCCTGTTTGTCAAAATGTTTGATAGCCGCAGTTATACCGTCATTTAGTGAATATGCAGTTATGTTAAACGATGCAGGAACATCCAGCGCATAGGTATAGGTATTTTTGATCTTAAAATCGATTTTTTTGGCATCTTTGTTGATCAGTTTCAGTGAATCATCACTGAAAAAACTACTTTTTACACGCCAGTACTCATCAAACGTTTTATGATAATCCAGATGATCCTGTGTAATATTCGTAAACACTTTCAGTGCAAAAGGCAGACTCTCAATACGCTGCTGGGCAATAGCATGGGAACTCACTTCCATAATAAAATAGTTCGCACCTGCCTCTTTTGCCTGTTTCAAATGATAGAGCGTATTCATAACAGAAGGTGTAGTGAGTGTTTTTCCTTCTATCTTTTCATCATTAACAAAAAAGCCACGTGTTCCCTGAAAGGCAGCACCTTCACCCAGATCCAGTAAAAGAGAATAGATAGCAGCAGCAGTCGTTGTTTTACCATTCGTTCCTGTAATACCGACAATTTTCATATTTTTCAAATCATAAATATCGAACAACTCATCCGGTTTTACAATTACTGAAGCACCGTTATTTTTAGCTTTATCAAGATATCGACTGTTTTGTGCCGTTAATAAAAAAGCAGTTTCATGATCACATTCAGATGAGTTATCCGTAATATAGGAAATATGGTTTTGATTAAAAGGGTATTTCAAGTTTAATGTAACTCCAGTGTCTGTAGAAGCTCGTAAAAAAGCGCATCGTCAGGAAACAGTGTCAAAGCTGTCTCAATGTAGTTGTAGGCCATCTCTTCATAGCCGTTGTCCAGCAACATCCCTATAAGTTCGATAAAATCCTCTCTTTTGTAGATAATAATTTTACTCGAAAAAATTAAATCTTCCAATGCAATTTTGATATTTTCACGACTGGTTACATGCGCGATAAATTCATCATACAAAATACCATCTTCAATTGCATTAATGCGTTCTTCAATTGTCAAAAGTATTTCATGAACCGGATTATTACTTTCATCAACACTGTGAATAATACGCTCAATTGTCTTCTCAGCATTTTCAGCATCAATAGTTTTCGTCACTTCATAGTATTCAAACAATGCCATAGCTTCATCTTCCTTCTCAAAGGCCATATCCGCAAGCAACGCACCAATTTTTGCTTCACTGTCATCCGGCTTCTCTTTCAAAGCCAGTGAATAGTTTAACAATGCACGCTTATAATCACGCTTAAAAAAACTATTGTTCGCTAAATCTTTAAATTTACTCATACCATTCAACTATTTGCAATCTGCTCCATCAGATGCTCACTTCCTTCCGCAAGATTAATTACTTCCAGTTCAGGGTGAATATCCATTCTCAGCTGACGCTCGATACCGTATTTCAATGTTTGGTTACTTGCTGAGCAACCTACACAAGCACCCTGTAACTGAACAAATACTTTGCCGTTTTTTACACCGAGCAGTTTCATACCGCCTCCGTCAAGTGCGAGCATCGGTTTTACTTTTTCCAGTGTCTTCTCAACAACCGGTAAAAGTTCTTCATCTGTAAATGGGATCATGAACACACCTTAAAATTTTCGTTTTATGATTAATTTATATTATTCTGTTTATATTAAAATTGTAGCGAAAAAAGTTTAATAGGAGTTATATAATAGTAATAAATATAAAATTTTACAGGGAGAGTAACCCTAATGTCATTGTGACTGTTTCCAAAGACAGTGATTTTCAAGTCTTCATACCCTCATTTCAATTTCAAATCTTTCAAAAGCTCCAACGTTTAGGGTGCGCTTCTGACAGTGGCGACGGTGAGTTTGATATTTTGTGCAGCAAGCGCATTCCAGATTTTGACACTGTAATCGGAAATGGTAAGGTTTGAACGAAACAGTGTTTTGTCGAGGTCGGCGATGTAGAGGTTTGTCATTGTATATCTTGCTCCACATACCACCCTTGTTTGTTATCTTGAAACGATTATACAAGTATATTTCATAAAACAATCTGCTAAAATTACACCATACCAAACAAGGATTATCTTCATGAAGATCGGTTTGTTCATCCCCTGTTTTGTCAATGAACTCTATCCGCAGGTCGGTATGGCGACGTTGCGTGTGCTTGAGAATCTGGGGCTCGATGTGACCTATCCGCTTTCACAGACCTGTTGCGGGCAGCCTTTTGCCAACAGCGGTTGTGAAAGTGATGTGCAGGCTCTGGCGTATCGGTTTGTGGATATTTTTCAACACTTCGACTATATTGTCGCACCGAGTGCCAGTTGTGTGGTGATGGTGAAGGAGCATTACGGAGCGTTTTTTGACGATGCTCATGAAGGCTTTGCGAAGGTCAAAAGCAGTATCTATGAAGTGTGTGAATTTTTGCACGATGTGATCGAGCCCGAAACGTTCAATGTCTCTTTTCCGTATCGCGTCGGGGTGCACAACTCCTGTCACGGGCAGCGGGGATTGAATCTTGCAAGTGCGAGTGAGTTGCAGATTCCCCACTTTTCCAAAATCAAAAACCTGCTCTCT
>Ga0256832_1003397_pt1 | contig 10828 bp, 9 predicted proteins | sample 134614metaG_FD_190534 | JGI IMG/M metagenome (GOLD analysis project Ga0256832, IMG submission 190534) | Hydrothermal vent microbial communities from Lau Basin, Pacific Ocean - 134-614 | ecosystem: Environmental > Aquatic > Marine > Hydrothermal vents | place: Pacific Ocean: Lau Basin | collected...
GCCGGCCCGGCACAACACCAGGTCGGCCCACCGGTAGGCCGCGGCCATGTCGTCGATGAAGGCCTCCAGGCGCACGTCGACGGCAGCGTCGCGATAGGCCGCGGTGGCCTGGTCGAGGTGGCGCAGACCGGTCTGGTGCCAGACCTCCGGCCGCCGCGCGGCATCGATGCCCGCCAGCGCCGCCGGCACGGTTTCGTTGAACACCGCGGCCCCCAGGCTGCCGCCCACCACCAGCAGGCGCGGCCGGCGACCGCGCGTATCCCGCTCCTCGAACGGCAGCCGGGCGATGGATTCGCGCACCGGGTTGCCGGTGTGCACGGCGCCGGGCAGGCTGCCGGGGAAGCCTTCCATGACCTGCCTGGCCAGCGGCGCCAGCAGGCGGTTGGTGAGGCCGGCCACCGAGTTCTGTTCATGGATGAGCAGCGGCCGGCGCAACAGCCAGGCGGAGACGCCGCCGGGACCGGTGACGAAGCCGCCCATGCCCAGCACCGCGGCGGGGCGCTGCCGCAGCACCACGGCCAGGGATTGCAGCAGGGCGCCGGCCAGCATGAAGGGTGCGGCCAGCAACTTGAGCAGACCCTTGCCGCGCAGGCCGCTGACGCGCACCCACTCGACGGGAATGCCGGCAGCCGGCACCACCCGCGCCTCCAGGCCGGCGCGGGTGCCCATCCACACCACCGGCACGTCGCGGCGGCGCAGTTCCTCCGCCACCGCCAGGGCCGGGAATACGTGGCCGCCGGTGCCGCCGGCCATGATCAGCACGGGTGCGCGCCGCCCGCTCATCGCCGCACCTGCCTGCGCCGCGCGCGCGCCGTGCCGGTGACTTTCAGCCCCTCGGCCGTGCAGCGCGTCTCGTAGTCGATGCGCAGCAGCAGCGCGATGGCCGCGCAACTGACCAGCATGCTGCTGCCGCCGTAGCTGAGCAGCGGCAGGGTCAGGCCCTTGGTCGGCAGCAACCCGGTGTTGACGCCGATGTTGATCAGGGTCTGCAGGCCCATCCAGGTGCCGATGCCATAGGCCAGCCAGGCGGCGAAGGGGTTGCCGTTGTCCAGCGCCACCGCCGCGATGCGGTAGGCGCGCCAGACCAGGAAGGCATACAGGCCGAGCACCACCAGCACCCCCAGCAGGCCCAGTTCCTCGGCCAGCACCGCGAACACGAAATCGGTGTGGGCCTCGGGCAGGTAGAAGAGTTTCTGGATGCTGGCGCCAAGGCCGACGCCGGTGAGTTCGCCGCGGCCGATGGCGATCAGCGACTGCGACAACTGGAAGCCGCTGTCGAAGGGATCGGCCCAGGGATTGAGGAAACCGGTCAGGCGCTGCAGCCGGTAGGGCGAGGACACCGCCAGCAGGGTGAAGGCGCCGCCGGCGAGCGCGATCAGGGCGGCGAAGTTGCCCAGCCGCACGCCGGCCATGAACATCATCACCAGGGCGGTGGCGAACAGCACCACGGTGGCGCCGAAGTCCGGCTCCAGCAGCAGCAGCACGGCGGTGAACACCAGCACCAGCATGGGCTTGAGGAAACCGGCCACGCCCTGGCGGATCTGCTCGGCGTGGCGCACCAGGTAGCCGGCCAGGTAGATCAGGATCAGCAGCTTGGCCACCTCCGACACCTGCAGGCGGAACAGCCCCAGGTTGATCCAGCGGATGCTGCCGTTGACCTTGTGGCCCAGTCCCGGCACCAGCACCGCCAGCAGCAGGGCCAGCGCCAGCAGCAGGCACAGGAAGCCGGCCCGTTCCCACCAGGCCAGGCGCACGCGCAGCACCAGCAGGCCGAGGCCGATGCCCATGGCCATGTAGGTGGCCTGGCGCAGGGTGTAGTAGAAGGAACCGTGGTGGTAGCGGTCGGCGGTCGGCATGGAGGCCGAGGTCACCATGACCAGGCCGATGGCCAGCAGCACGAAGAACACCGACAGCAGTGCGAAATCGAGGCGCGGGCAGCTGCGACCGCGCAGGGTGGGCATGTCGGGCAGCAGCAGGGCCAGGTTCATTGTTGTGTCAACCTCCCCACCGCCTGCATGAAGGCTTCGCCGCGGGCGGCGAAGCCGTCGAACATGTCGAAGCTGGCGCAGGCCGGCGACAGCAGCACGGCGTCGCCGGGCCGGGCCAGCGCCCGGGCCCGGGCCACGGCATCGTCCATGTCCGTCGCCTGCTCGAAAGGCACCTGGCCCTGCAGGAAGGCGGCCAGCCGCGGCGCGTCCTCGCCGATCAGCACCGCGGCCCGCACCCGCCCCTGCATGCCGTGCGCCAGTTCGCGAAAATCGGCGCCCTTGCCCTGGCCGCCGGCAATCAGCACCAGCGGCCCGGGGATGCCCTGAATGGCGGCAAGTGCGGCGCCGACGTTGGTGGCCTTGGAATCGTTGTACCAGCGCACGCCATCGACCTCCGCCACCCACTGGGTGCGGTGTGGCAGACCGGCGAAGCTGCGCAGCGTCTCCAGCATGGCCGGCATGGGCAGGCCGGCGGCCTGCCCCAGCGCCAGCGCCGCCAGGGCGTTGGCGAGGTTGTGACGTCCCGGCATGCGCACTTGGGCAGCCGGCAGCAGACGCCGGTCACCCTGCACCAGCCAGGCCTCGTCGCCCGTTTCGTCGAGGCCGAAGCCGCCTTCGGCCGGCGGCAGGGACAGCCCGAAGGAATCCTGTGGCCGCCAGTCGCCGGCCAGCGCCAGCACCCGCGCGTCGTCGCGGTTGACGACGGCGTGGCGGCAGCCGCGGTAGATGGCGGCCTTGGCGGCGGCGTAGTCGTCCAGCGACGCGTAGCGGTCCAGGTGGTCGACACTGATGTTGAGGATGCAGGCGGCCTGGGCGCGCAGGCTCGATACGGTCTCGAGCTGGAAGCTGGACAGCTCCAGCACGTACAGGTCGGGCTCGGCGTCGCCGAGCAGGTCCAGCGCCGGCGTGCCCAGGTTGCCGCCGATGCGCACGTCGCGACCGGCGCACTGCGCCATGCGTCCGACCAGCGTGGTCACCGTGCTCTTGCCGTTGGAGCCGGTGATGGCGATCACCGGCGCCCGGGCGGCGCGCGCGAACAACTCGACGTCGCCGATGATCTCGACGCCGCGGGCGCGCGCCTCGCGGATCAGCGGCTCGTCCAGCGATACGCCGGGGCTGACCACGATGCGGCCGGCGCGCGCGAAGGCGTCGGCCGCGAAGCCGCCCACGAACAGCGGCACCTCCGGCAAGGCCTCGCGCAGCGCGGCCAGGCGCGGCGGCTCGGCGCGACTGTCCGTCACCGCCACCTCGACGCCCTGCCGCACCAGGTAACGCACCACCGAGGCGCCGGTCTCGCCGAGACCGACCACCAGGGTTCTCTCCTGCTGCAGTTCAGTCGCACTCATATGTCTGGCCGCCGACAACATCGCTCCCGCTCACAACAGCATCAACAGAATCGTGATGACCACGAAGGTCACACCCACGATCGCCATCTGGTCTTTTTCGTCCATCCTTCCCCCTACCGGATCTTCAGCGTCGCCAGGCCGACCAGCACCAGGATCACGGTGATGATCCAGAAGCGCACGATGACGCGCGGCTCGGGCCAGCCCTTGAGTTCGAAGTGGTGGTGCAGCGGCGCCATGCGGAAGATGCGCCGGCCGGTCAGCTTGAACGAGGCCACCTGCAGGATCACCGACACCGTCTCCATGACGAACACGCCCGACATGATGAAGAACACCAGTTCCTGGCGGACCAGCACGGCGATGATGCCCAGCGCCGCGCCCAGCGCCAGCGCGCCGACGTCGCCCATGAACACCTGTGCCGGGTAGGCGTTGAACCACAAAAAACCGAGCCCGGCGCCGACCAGGGCGCCGCAGAACACCGCGATCTCGCCGACGTCGCGGATGTAGGGAATGCCCAGGTAGCCGGCGAACTTCACGTGGCCGGTGGTGTAGGCGAAGATGCCCAGCGCGCCGGCCACCATGACGGTGGGCAGGATGGCCAGGCCGTCCAGGCCGTCGGTGAGATTGACGGCGTTGCTGGAACCGACCACCACGAAATACACCAGCACCACGTACCACCAGCCCATGTCGATGGCGACGTGCTTGAAGAAGGGTACGATCAACTGTGTCTCGGCCGGCGACTGCGCCGTGCTGTACAGGTACAGGCCGGTCGCCAGCGCCACCAGCGACTGCCAGCCGTACTTGGCGCCGGCCGACAGGCCCTTGCTGTTGCCCAGCACCAGCTTCTTGTAGTCGTCCACCCAGCCGATGGCGCCGAACGCCAGGGTCACGGCCAGCACCACCCACACGTAGCGGTTGCTGAGGTCGGCCCACAGCAGGGTCGCCACCGCCACCGCCACCAGGATGAGCGCACCGCCCATGGTCGGGGTGCCGGCCTTGCTGAGATGGCTCTGCGGCCCGTCGTCGCGCACCTGCTGGCCGATCTGGCGGTGGCTGAGCTTGCGGATCATGGCCGGGCCGACCAGGAAGGAGATCAGCAACGCCGTCAGCACGCCGAAGATGGCGCGCAGCGTCAGGTACTGGAAGACGTTGAAGCCGCTGTAGTACTGGCTCAGGTAGTCGGCGAGATAGACCAGCATGTCAGCAGCCCTCCCCGACCTGCGCCCTGGTGTCGGCCAGCGCCTGCACGACGCGCTCCATGCGCATGCGGCGCGAGCCCTTGACCAGTGCGGTGACGCCCGGCCCGGCGGCTTCCTGCAGGGCGGCGACCAGGGCGTGGCTGTCCTCGAAGGCCTGTGCGCCAGACCCGAAGGCCGGCGCCGCCAGCGCCGCCAGTTCGCCCAGTGTCCACAGCCGTTCGATGCCCGCGGCGCGCGCCGCCTCGCCGGCGGCGCGGTGCAGGCGGGCGCTGTCGGCGCCCAGTTCGCCCATGTCGCCCAGCACCAGCCAGCGCTCGCCGGCGGCGCCTGCCAGCACCTCCAGCGCCGCCTGCAGCGAGGCCGGGTTGGCGTTGTAGGTGTCGTCGATCAGGTGCAGGCCGCGCAGCCCCGGCTGCGGCTGCAGGCGGCCGTCGACCGGCACCAGCGCCGCCAGGCCGGCGGCGATCTGCGCCGGCGTCACACCCAGGGCGGTCGCGACGGCGGCCGCGGCCAGCGCGTTCATGACGTTGTGGCGTCCGGCCAGCTGCAGGCGCAGGGCCGCCTCGCCGGCAGGCGTGCACAGCTCGACACGGCTGCCACCGGCCTCGGAGCGCCAGCGCCCGCCGACGTCGGCCTCCTTTTCCAGCCCGAAGCTGATGACGCGGCGCGCGCCCGCCAGTTGCCGCCACAGGGGTGCGAAGCGGTCGTCGGCGTTGATGACGGCGACGCCGTCGGCAGGCAGCCGTTCGAACAGCTCGCCCTTGGCCCGCGCCACCCCTTCCAGGTCGCCGAAGCCCTCCAGGTGCGCCGGCGCCGCATTGTTGACCAGGCCGATGCCGGGCGCCGCGATGGCCGCCAGGGCGGCGATCTCGCCGGGGTGATTGGCGCCCAGTTCCAGTACCGCGTAGTCGTGTTCCGGTCCGAGGCGGCCCAGCGTCAACGGCAGGCCGATGTCGTTGTTGAAGTTGCCGGCGGTCACCAGCGGCCGGCCGGAACGATGCAGGATGGCGGCCACCATTTCCTTGACCGTGGTCTTGCCGTTGCTGCCGGTGATGGCCACCACCGGGATGTCGAAGCGGCGCCGCCAGTCGGCGGCCAGGGCGCCCAGCGCGAGGCGCGTGTCCGCCACCCGCAGCAGCGGCAGGCTGCCGCCCACCGGCCGGCTGACCGCGGCGGCCGCCGCGCCGCCGGCGTCGGCCTGGCCGACGTAGTCGTGGCCGTCGAAGCTCGGCCCCTGCAGGGCCACGAACAGGTTGCCCTGGCGCAGGCTGCGGGTGTCGGTGCTGAGGCCGGCGAAATGCACGTCCTCGCCGATCTGCTCGGCGCCCAGTACACCGGCGGCCTCCGACAGCGTCATGCCGATCATGGGCCCAGCCTCCGCAGCGCCCGCTGCACCCGCGCCCGGTCGCTGAACGCCAGCCGCCGCACGCCGATCTGCTGGTAGTCCTCGTGGCCCTTGCCGGCCACCAGCACCAGGTCGTCGGGGCCGGCCACGGCGATAGCGGCGTCGATGGCCTCGGCCCGGTCGACGATGCGCTGCAGCCGGGCCGGTTCGCGGGCGCCGGCGGCGATCTCCTCGATGATGCGCTGGGGGTCCTCGCTGCGCGGGTTGTCGCTGGTCAGGATGACGCGGTCGGCGCCCGCCTCGGCCACGGCACCCATCTGCGGGCGCTTGCCGCGGTCGCGGTCGCCGCCGGCGCCGAACACGCAGATCAGCTCACCGCGGCAATGGGCGCGCAGGGCGCGCAGGGCGTTGTCCAGGGCGTTTGGCGTATGGGCGTAGTCGACCACCACCAGCGGCCGGCCGCGACCGCCGAAGGCCTCCATGCGGCCCGCCACGGTCTCGACCCGCGCCAGGCTCCGGATGGCGGTGTCGAAGCCCACGCCAGCCGCCAGCAGCGCGCCCAGGGCCGCCAGCAGATTGGCGGCATTGAAGCCGCCCAGCAGTCGGGTCTCCAGCACCGCCTCGCCCCAGGCGCTGGTTTCCAGCGTCACCCGCAGGCCGCGCGGCAGCGTCTCCACGCGCGTGGCGTGCAGCCATTCGCCGCGACCGGCGCGTCGGTCAAAGCCGGTCTCCAGCGCATAGCGGATGACCTGCACGCCGGCCGGCGGCGCCGCGGCCAGCTCCCGGCCGAAGGCGTCGTCGGCGTTCAGCACCCAGGTCGACAGCCCCGGCGCCCGGAACAGGCGGCGCTTGGCATCGGCATAGGCCTGCTGCGTACCGTGATAGTCCAGGTGATCGCGGCTCAGGTTGGTGAGCACCGCGACATCGAAGGCGATGGCGTTGCAGCGGCCCTGGTGCAGCGCGTGCGAAGAGGCTTCCATGGCCACGGCGGCCGCGCCCTTGTCGCGCAGCGCAGCCAGCTCGGCCTGCAGGCGCAGGGCGTCCGGGGTGGTATGGGTCGGTGCGTGCAGCTGGCCGGGCAGACCGTAACCCAGCGTACCGAGCAGGCCGCAGGGCCGCCCGGCGTCCGCCAGGGCGGTGGCGATGAAATGGGTGACGGAGGTCTTGCCGTCGGTGCCGGTGACGCCGATGCAGAAGAGATCCTGCGACGGATGGCCGTAGAAGCGGTCGGCGACGACACCCAGGCGCTGGCCCAGGCCCTCGACGGCGATGGCGGGCACCGGCAGGCTGCCGACGCTGCGGCCGGCCGCCGGTTCCCAGGCCACCGCCACGGCGCCGCGCGCCAGCGCCTGGTCGAGAAAATCCAGCCCGTGGCCCTGCAGGCCGGCCACGGCCAGGAACAGGTCGCCGGGGCACAGGCTGCGGCTGTCGCTGGCCAGTCCGCGCACGCGGATGCCGGACAGCCCGGCGGCGTCCGCCACCAGGCCGTCGAGCAGGTGGTCCAGCGGCAGGCCGTCGCCGAGGCGCTTTGCAGCCATCATGCCGGCTCCTCCGCGCTGCGCACGCGGGTGTGCAGCAGCGGTACGTCGTCGGGGGCGATGTTCAGCAGCCGCAGGGCGCCGGCCATGATGCGCGCGAACACGGGGCCGGCCACCTTGCCGCCGTAGTATTCGCCGTTGCGCGGCTCGTTGACGACCACCACCATGACCAGCCGCGGCCGGCTGGCCGGCGCCATGCCGGCGAACAGCGACAGGTAGCGGTCCTCGGCATAGCCGCCCGCCTCCGCCTTGTGCACGGTGCCGGTCTTGCCGGCCACCCGGTAACCGCTGACGGCCGCCGCCGGCGCGGTGCCGCCGCGCTGCACCACGGTTTCCATCATGCGCCGCACCTGGCGCGCCACCGAGGCCTCGAGCACCCGGCGCGGCCGCGGCGCCTGCTCGCGCCTGAGCAGCGACACCGGCACCAGGTGACCGTCGTTGGCGAATACCGAATAGGCCTGCGCCAGCTGCAGCGGCGTGGTCGACAGGCCGTAGCCGTAGGCCAGGGTGGCGCGCTCGATGTCGCGCCAGCGGTGGTAGTCGGCCAGAAAGCCGTCGGCCTCCCCGGGGAAACCGCTGCCCGTGGAGGTGCCGAAGCCGGCCCGCGCCAGTACGTCGTAGAAGTCTTCCGGGGGCAGGCTGAGCGCGATCTTGGCCGCCGCCACGTTGCTCGACTTGCGGATGACGCCGGTCAGGTCCAGGGTGCCGTGATCGTGCACGTCGTGGATGGTGTGCACGCCGACCTGGAACAGGCCCGGCGAGGTGCGGATGCGGCTGCGCGCCGTGTAGCGGCCGCTCTGCAGCGCCGCGGCGATGACGAAGGGCTTGAGCGTCGAGCCGGGCTCGAACAGGTCGGTGACGGCACGGTTGCGCAGCCAGGCGGGGTGCAGCTTGCGGCGGTTGTTGGGGTTGTAGGAGGGCTGGTTGACCAGCGCCAGCACCTCGCCGCTGCGGCTGTCCAGTACCACCACCGAACCGGAACGGGCGTTGTGCTGGCGCACGGCGGCCTTGAGTTCGCGGTAGGCCAGGTACTGGATGCGACGGTCGATGCTGAGCACCAGGTCCTTGCCGGGGCGCGGCGCGCGGATGCTCTCGACGTTCTCGACCACGTGGCGGCGGCCGTCCATGATGACGCGCTTGGCGCCGGGCTCGCCGCGCAGCCAGTCGCCGTAGGCCAGCTCCAGGCCTTCCTGGCCCTCGTCGTCGATATTGGTGAAACCGATCAGGTGGGCGGCCACTTCACCGGCCGGGTAGTAGCGGCGGTATTCGCGCTGCAGGGCGACGCCGGGTGCTTCCAGCGCCTGCACCCGGCTGGCCAGTTGCGGGCTGATGTGGCGCTTGAGGTAGACGAACTCGCGATCCTTGCGGCGCGTCAGCAGACGCAGCAAATGGTCGCTGTCCAGCCCCAGCACACGCGCCAGGCGCGGCAGCTGCTCGCGCGCCGGCAGCAGCTCGCGCGGATTGGCCCACACCGATTCGACCGGCGTGCTGATGGCCAGCGGCTCGCCGTTGCGGTCGCTGATCATGCCGCGATGGGCGCTGATGCGCACCGTGCGCAGGTGGCGCGCCTCGCCCTGATGCTTGAGGAAATCGTGGTCGAGCAGCTGCAGCTCCGCCACCCGGCCGGCCAGCACCAGGAAACCCAGCAGCACGGCGCCGGTCAGCAGCTGGTGCCGGAACGGGCTGTGGTGGGTCGTCCTGTTCATCGGCGCAGGATCACCACCGACTGCGGCGCCGGTATCTGCATGCCCATGCGGTCGCGCGCGGCGCGCTCGACCTGGCCGTGAGTCGTCAAGGTACTCTGCTCCAGTTGCAACTGGCCCCACTCCACGTTCATGCGGTCGCGTTCCGCCTGCAGCGCCTGCAGCTCCACGAACAGCTTGCGGCTGTGATGCTTGGCGTACACCACGCCGATGGCGGTCAGCACCACCCCCGCCGCCAGCAGCAGCCCCAGCATGCCTCTCACGCCACGCGCTCCGCGATGCGCAGGGTGGCGCTGCGGGCGCGCGGGTTGGCCTCGATCTCGGCAGCCGTGGCGGTCACCGGTTTGCCGACCAGCCGCAGGCGCGGCCGGAACTCTTCCGGCACCACCGGCAGGTCCGGCGGCAGCTGCGGCCCGCGCGCCTCGGCACGCAGGAAGCGCTTCACGATGCGGTCTTCCAGCGAATGGAAGCTGATCACGGCCAGGCGGCCGCCCGGCGCCAGCGCCTCGACCGCCTGGCCGAGGCCGGCGCGCAGGTCGTCGAGTTCGTGATTGACGAAGATGCGGATGGCCTGGAAGGTGCGCGTGGCCGGGTGCTTGTGACGCTCGCGCGACGGCACGGCGGCGGCGACGATGCGCGCCAGTTCGCCGGTGGTCCCGATGGGCGCCTCTTCGCGCCGGCGCACGATGGCACGGGCGATGCGGCGCGCATAGCGCTCCTCGCCGTAGTCGAACAGCACCCGTACGATATCGGCCTCGTCGGCCTGCGCCAGCCAGTCGGCGGCGCTCGGTCCGGCCTGCGGATCCATGCGCATGTCGAGCGGTCCTTCCTTCATGAAACTGAATCCCCGTTGCGGATCGTCGAGCTGCGGCGACGACACCCCCAGGTCCAGCAGCACACCGTCCACCGCGCCCTGCCAGCCGAGTTCCGCCACCGCCGTACCGAGTTCCGCAAAACTGCCGTGCCACCTGTGCACACGTGCGTCGTCACCGAACCGTTCCTGTGCCACCCGAAGCGCCTGCGGATCCTTGTCGAACACCAGCAGCGCCCCCCTGTCAGACAGCCTGTCGAGTATCGCGGCGCTGTGGCCGCCGCGCCCGAACGTGCCGTCGATGTAACGTCCCTGCGGCTGTATGCGCAGCCCTTCCAGCACCTGCTCCAGCATGACCGGGCGGTGCGCGTATGCCTGCACCATCTAGAGCGTCAACGATTCCAGCGGGTCGGGCAGATCGCCTTGCGACTCCTCGCCCTGCGCCATCCAGGCGCTGCATTTCTGCTCCCAGGTCTCCTCGTCCCAGAGTTCGAACTTGTTGCCCACGCCGGCCAGCGCCACGCGCTTGTCCAGGCCGGCGAACTCGCGCAGCCGCGGCGCGACGAGGATGCGGCCGTGGCCGTCCATCTCGACGTCGGTGGCATAGCCGATGAGCATGCGCTGGAGATCACGGGTGCGCCGGTTCTGGTTGGGGAGACGGACCAGCTTGCGCTCGATCTCGTCCCATTCGGGCTGGGGGTACAACAGCAGGCAGCCGTCGTCGTGGACGGTCAGTACCAGGCGGCCGTCGTAGCGCTCCATGATCGGCCCGCGATAGCGGGTCGGGAGCGCCAGGCGACCCTTGGCGTCCAGATTGACAGTACTGCCCCCACGAAACACGACGCTTCCCTCAACCGCCCCTGGTTACCATTAATTACCACTTATTCCCACTTCTCGACAC
>Ga0256832_1003398_pt1 | contig 10824 bp, 12 predicted proteins | sample 134614metaG_FD_190534 | JGI IMG/M metagenome (GOLD analysis project Ga0256832, IMG submission 190534) | Hydrothermal vent microbial communities from Lau Basin, Pacific Ocean - 134-614 | ecosystem: Environmental > Aquatic > Marine > Hydrothermal vents | place: Pacific Ocean: Lau Basin | collected...
TTCTCATTTTGATTTTGACATCCTTCGCTTACCTTTGTAGTATTAAAAAAATACAACTACTCGTTACTTACGTTACAAAAATACAAAAAAATAAACACATGAAAGTATCATCTCTAACCAATAATCTGAGCTATAACAATGACAAACCTGCTATTTCCGTTCTATTCGAAACAGACAGTACTAAGGAAATTCGCATCGCGATGAAAAAAGGACAGTTTATGAAAGAACATAAAACATCCTTTCCCATTGTCGTCGAGATATTCGAAGGAGCGATTGACTTTGGCGTCAACGGCGAACTGCACCAATTGGTCAAAGGAGACCTCGTTGCGCTCGAAGCAAGTGTACCCCATGATTTGAATGCCACTACCGACAGTATCGTTCGCCTGACTTTATCCAAGCAGGACGCGGTGGAACGGGTGCGAAGTGTTGAGGCGGGATAGTGTTGGAAGGGGGGAGTGGAAAGGCTAAAGGGGAAAGTTCAAAGGGGAAAGTTCAAAGGCTAAAGGGGAAAGGCTAAAGGCTAAATTTAAAAGGCTAAATTTAAAAGTGAAATTGGTTTTGAAAATGGAATCCTACTTTTAAATTTATCATTTTTCCTTTTGAATTTTAAATTTATAAGGCTAAAGTTCAAAGGGGAAAGGGGGAAGTGTTCCTTGTTCCTTGTTTGGTGTTTTTTTGAGGTGTTGAGGTGTTGAGCTGTTGAGCTGTTGAGTTCTTTAGCTGTTGAGGTGTTGAGTTCTTTAGCTGTTGAGGTGTTGAGTTCTTGAGTTCTTTAGCAGTTGAGGTGTTGAGGTGCCTTCGTTTGTGATTTAAAAATAATGACTCAAAAGTAATATTTACGTATGAAAAAGATATTAACATTCATCGCAGTTTTTATTGCGGTACAGGGATTTGCGCAACAGAAAGAATTGACCCTTCACGATGCCATTATGGGACGAGCTTTGGGGTTGTATCCCGAAAGTCTTTCAGCTCTACAATGGGTCGATGACGACCAATATTTGTACAAAGCAGAAGATAAGTACATCGTAAAAAATGCCAACAACAAACGGGAATTTGTCATCTCAAAAGATGACTTCAGCGTAACATACTCCGACATGAAGTCACTCCCGGGCATTATGAATATCGACGATGATCAAATTACCTTTCAAACGGGAAATGACATCATCACCTATGACTATAAAGCACACCGGGAAATTAGCAAAACCAGCTTTCCGGAAGGGGCTGCCAATACGGATTATAACACTAAAAACATGGCGGTAGCCTACACCATCGACAATAATCTGTATGTCGCAACACCCAATAATCCAAGGATAGCCGTCACCAATCACAAGGATAAGAATATCGTAGCGGGGCAGGCAATTGCCCGCTTTGAATTCGGCATAAGTAAGGGGACATTTTGGTCACCCCAGGGGAAATATCTCGCCTTTTACCAAAAAGATGAATCCAATGTAACAGATTATCCACTGGTAGATATTACAACCTATCCGGCAACACTTAATAACATCAAATACCCCATGGCGGGGCAAGGCAGCGAAATAGCCAGCGCCGGAGTATTTGATATGGCAAGTGGTAAGACCATTTATCTCGACATCGATGGAAGTGATGAGCATTATCTGACCAACCTATCTTGGTCGCCCGACGAAAAGTACATCTTCATCGCAGAAGTCAATCGCGCTCAAGACCACTTTGCCTATAATATGTATAGTGCAAAAACAGGGAAGAAGGTTCGCACACTCTTTGAGGAGTCTAATAACAAATGGGTAGAGCCGGAAAATGACGCGGTTTTCCTACCCGGTAGCAAAAAGAAATTCATCTGGATGAGCGAGCACGACGGCTTCAAAAACCTCTACCTCTATAACACAAAGGGGAAGCTCCTGCGCCAATTGACTAAGTTTGATTTTGTCGTAAAATCCATACTTGGATTCGACGAAGAAGGAAAAAATGTCATCATCAGTGCGACGGGAAAAGACCCGAGAGAGACCCACACCTACAAAGTGAATATCAAGACCGGAGAGGCAACTGACCTGACTCCCGACAACGGTACGCATAGCTCAAAAGTGGGAGATCACTACATACTCGATAAATTTAACAGTCTGAAAGTACCCAACGAAATCAGCGTCATTAACATTCAAACAGGTGCCAAAGAGGTTATCTTTACCGCTGACAATCCTTTGAAAGACTACAAAACAGGGAATACGGAATTCGTCACATTAAAAGCAAAAGATGGCGTTGACCTGTATGCTAGAATCATCAAGCCTAGTGATTTCGACCCCGACAAGAAATATCCGGTGTTGGTCTATGTCTATGGTGGCACTCATGTGCAATTAGTCACAGACAAATGGCTTGCCGGCGCCCCATTGTGGATGCATTGGATGGCAGAGAAGAATAACTACATCATTTTCACCATTGACAATCACGGCTCTGAAAACAGGGGATTTGCATTCGAGAGCGTTATCCACCGAAAGGCAGGCGAAGCCGCCATGGAAGACCAACTCATAGGGGTCGATTACCTTAAATCGCTTCCTTACGTCGATGCCAGCCGGATAGCGGTGCACGGATGGAGCTACGGTGGGTTTATGACCTGCTCTCTGATGCTCCGTCACCCGGGTGTATTCACCACTGCCGTTGCCGGTGGTCCTGTGACCGACTGGAAGTATTACGAAGTCATGTACGGTGAACGCTACATGGACCGACCACAGGAAAACCCCGAAGGCTACGCCAATTCCAGAATAGGGAAGTATCTCGAAAATCTTCAGGGAAAACTAATGCTCATACACGGAAGTGTTGACCCAACTGTCGTCCCTCAACACAGCATGACGGTACTCAAGGAAGCCGTGGACAAGGGTGTGCAATTGGATTTTTTCACCTACCCTATGCACCCACATAACGTACGCGGCAAGGATAGAGTACACCTGATGACGAAGGTATTGGATTATATTTTGGAAAATAATAAATGATATCTGCCGTACAACTCCGGTAGCACCTCCTTCATCCGCTCCGGAAACATAAAGTAATGTGAGATGCTGACAGCTCGCTGGGGGACATCCTCGATGCCCATCCAGTCCTTTATGCCCTTTTCGGGAAATCCACTGACTTCCTCCAATTGTTCCCAGGTGGGAAGCGGCATGGATTCCCAATCGATTTCGGGGTGATTGTGCATATAAATTTTGGCAAATTCATGCAATCCTACGTTGTAATACCGCTGAGGCTCAATAAAGCTCTTCAGAATGTGTTCTCCTGAAAAAAGGGCAACGCCATCCGGTTCGTAAATCTCCGACGCATGAAAAGAGCGCGGGTGCTGAGGACTGGGGAAAGCACCCGGATAGACGACATACATATCAAAATCAGGCGGCAAAAACGCCTCTTTATTCATCGTTATCAATACGGCGCTGGCGGCAATCATAGCCTTGATGTCTTCGGGGACGTTCTCCCATCCTTTAGGCATAAACTCCTTGGCGTGAATGAATAATTGTACCCGATTCAGAAACTTCGTCTTCTCCTTGGGCGCCAGACGTTGGAAAGCTGGAAATTTCTTTTGAAAAATATCAATAATCCCCTTATGGGGCAATGGCGGATGGCGCTCATACCACCACCAGTCAATCTGTGGTGATAAGGCGTAGATAATCGCCAATACAATTACAACGGGAATTAAATAATAGGTGTATTCCCCGCCATTCGTCCAATTGAGGTACAATAAAATCAAGGCGGCAGCGACAAAAGGAAAGGAAACTATTTTTGAAAACATATTGTTGTTTTGATTATGGTGGCAAATTACAAAAGATTGTGGAGTTTGGGAAACAACTGACACCACAAAAAAAAATTAAAAAAATAATCAAGAAATTGCATATTCAAAAAAAAGCTTTTACATTTGCACTCGCTTTACAAAAATAAGGTGCGGTAGCTCAGTTGGTAGAGCACAGGACTGAAAATCCTGGTGTCGATGGTTCAAACCCGTCTCGCACCACGAATTAGTAAAGTTAGCGGAGGCTCGTCGTTATTCGACGAGCCTTTTTTTGTACGCCTCAATACCACCTTCCAAATTATAAAAATGGTCAATAGCGTAGCCTTTTTTCTTTAGAAATAGGATGGCTTCACGGCTTCTCCGTCCTGTCTGGCAGTAGAACACGATTGGGGTATCTAGCTCGTGCGACCACTCGGTATGCTTCAATTCGTCTAAGGGTATCAATTCGCCGCCGATGTGCGTTATAGCGCGTTCGTAAGGCTGGCGAACGTCGATTAGCCGGATATTTGGTGTCTCGTTCAGCCATTTTTCCAACTCGACTGATGTAATGGTATTGACCGTCTCGGGTGTAGAAATGCCGCAAAACTGTTCGTAATCCATTAATTCCGTTATCCGATTATCAGAACGAGCTGTATAGCGAATGGTGCGCGTCATCATGGTTGTGGTGTCGAGTATGAATAATTTTCCGGCAAGGGGTACACCATTACCGGTGATGACTTTTATTGCTTCATTGGCCTGAATAGATCCGATGATGCCCGGCAATACGCCAAGTACGCCGCCTTCTGCGCAATTGGGCACCAACTCCGGAGCCGGCGGATTTGGGAAAATATCCCGATAGTTGGGGCTACGTCCACCTTCTGCTGTTGGCAGATTGAAGACCGACACCTGCCCTTCATAGCGAAAAATAGAACCATAAACATTGACCTTGCCGAGCAGGACACAGACGTCGTTTACAAGGTAGCGCGTCGGGAAATTGTCCGTTCCATCGACAATAATATCGTAATCGGCTGCTATATTCAGGGCATTTTCTTTAGTAAAGCGTTGCACCATCGAATGGATGGTAATATGCGGATTCAAGCCGCGTAGTTTTTGGGCTGCCACCGTTGCTTTGGGCTGTCCGATATCCTGCTCTGCGAACAACACCTGCCGTTGGAGGTTACTCACCTCTACCCTATCGTAATCGACAATACCAATCGTACCGACACCTGCCGCGGTGAGGTACATCAATACAGGTGCTCCCAATCCTCCCGCCCCGATGACCAGCACACGGGCGTTTTTCAGTGCCCTTTGTGCCGCTATTCCAAAATCCGGTAGGGCGAGATGACGGGCGTATCGCTGTAGTTCAGCCTTTGAGAGATTATCCATTGCTATAAACGCCTTCTACAAATGAAATTGTCCGCTTGAAATATTGCTTTTCCACGGGAACAAAACCAAGTGACTCCACTAATTTGTCCGTCTCCCGGGTCAGATTGCAGCCATCACCAATTACCTTCCAGGCGGGATTAAACAACTCCTGCAATCGCCCTTTGTGTCTGTGCTTAGATTTGATGTGTTCCATGATGACTAGTTTTCCCTCGGGCTTTAGCCAATTCTTAAAGCGCCGCAATGCCAACTCCGGGTCTTCAATCGTACACAATACCAGAGTACAGACGACGGCGTCAAGGGAATGGGGCTTGATTAATTCATCCAGTCGCTCATCGTTTACACCTATGTTATACATACTTACATGGGGTAAACTTTTGTACTTGCGTACAGCCTTTTGCATCATCGGCTTGGATGGCTCCACGGCGATCACCTGAGCATCTTTGTGAAAAAACGGAAAATTGGCACCGGTACCAAAACCGACATCCAATATCGTCCCCCTGAGGGCACCGATTAGCTTCTCCCGGTTCTGAGCGAGGTGTGCCTCCGTGCTTTTCATCACGCCGTCGTAAACCGCTGCAAAAATTCGCTGATATATTTTACCCATGAAATTAGAAACAATTGAATGAAAAAATGGTTGACAAAACAACTTTGACAAACTTTTATTCGTTATTCGAAAAACCAACTACCAAAAACGAAAAAAAATTTTGCAACGATTTTGATTTTTATTTAAATTCGACTTTCAAAAAACAAAGTAAAAACAAAATTAAATTAAGATTAGTTAGCTTTTTCAGAATATTTATTTTTTAATGGCGATTTTTTATTCTTTATTTCAGAATTTTATTTTTAAAAAGACTTGCGCAAAACAATATTTTGATTTATCTTTGCACTATCATTAGATGAATGAGAGATAACGAATAGAAAAACAATCAACAATTATCGGATTTTCTAATCCATAGAACAAAACAAAAAAATGACAAGATTAATCGCTTTTTTCGGACTTTTGATTCTTTCTGTTAGCACTATGAATGCTCAGAGTAAAAGCACCAACTTCAAAAAGGGAGACGTACAATTAACAGCAAGTGTTGGTCTGTTACCGACCTTTGTTGCAGACAGAGGGCACACCAATATCCCCCCCATCAGCCTTAAAGCTGCCTTCTACGTATCTAAAAAGTTCTCTTTAGAGGCTTATACCGCTTTCTCTTCAACAGAGACAGGTGTCCAAACCTACCCCGACCACTCTGTCAACCAAACAAAAAATGATTTTCTTATCCTGGGGTCAAGAGGTGTTGTACATACGTATAAATACAAGAATTGGGATATTTATGGTGGTTTGATGTTGGGATACAACATTCCGATGGTAAAATCAACGACCACTTACCCTGAGGGTCCTGTAAAAGAAGGAGAATTGCAACCAACATTCCATAGAGAGGCAACGAACAACTTCACCTACAGTGGATTTGTCGGAGCGACTTACTTTGTGAAGAAAAACCTCGGTATTACCGGAGAAGTCGGCTACGGAATCTCTATCATCAATGTAGGAATTTCATACAAGTTATAAAGGTAAGTAAAGTAAATTAATTTAATAGGTGAATGTGAAGCCCTCAGAGATGAGGGCTTTTTTTGCATTCGTGTATACTTTTTCTATGAAAATTGCGACAAAACAATTAATCACAGCCATTGTTGGAAAATTACAAACGAACATCCAAAGGGCTGAAAGCCTTAAAAATTTGCCATTAGAAACATTAAACCACAAAGAGCACATTAATAGTTGGAGTGCATTGGAATGCATTGAGCACCTAAATTTATACGGAGACTTTTATCTCCCTGCAATTAAAACGGCAATCGAACATAGTAAGACAAAACCGGACACCTTCTTTAAAGGCGGGTTCATCGGAAATTATTTTGTTAAAGCAATGCTTCCGAAAGAAAAATTGAATAAAATGAAAACTGCTGAGGATAAAAATCCCGCGGGAAGCGACATTGACATTAATGTCATCGACAGATTTATTCAACAACAAAGGGCATTTTTAAAATTGATTGAAAAATCAAAAAATATAAATCTGACCAAGACCAAAACGGCTATTAGTATCTCGAAGTTGATAAAATTGAGGTTAGGTGATACTTTTAGATTTATTGTGGCTCACAATGAAAGACATCTAATTCAGGCGGAGCGTGCGATAGAAGCAAAGGCTCACAGCGGGTCTTGAATTTCCTTTGCTACCCGCAGCCCTACCTGCTCCCTGCGACCTGTGGTCGCAATGCGGATATCGGTACAGGCTTTCATCCAAAAACCGCACTAAGCCATAGGTTGAAAACCTATACTTTGGTGCGTTTTGCAATGGTACGTCGGAGCGAGCAGGGGAGTTTTAACTTTTAATAATGTGGGTGCTAGCAGGGCTTACCTTTATTTGATAATCTAAAATCAATTCTGTATTTCCATTTACAGTTTGTACCACCTAATTTCATTTTTACTAATAGGAAGACTTAGCAAGCTGTCTACATCAATGGAATCTAAAACTGGTCTATTAATCAACAAAATTGAAATTTCAGGTCGTTTGGTTGAATAAATTACTAAATACTTTCCACCCGGTATTTTTACATTTCTTTTTAAAGGAAGATTGTATTTCGATAAAGACCCAGTAACCTTTTCTCCATCAGCAATAAATTCATACTCAATACTCCCAAAATCTCCTCTTTGAACGGTTGTTCCTATTGCATATTTTGGAAATCGGGTAATGCTTTGATAATCCCTAATCCAACTAACAATCAAAACAATAATGACGATACTGGCAAGGGTAAGTGGGTGTTTAAATTTTCTTAGTCCCATATTAAAATAAAAAATATTTAGTTTTCTTCATTGATCATTAAACTTTTTTTGTAAATCTGGCGTAAACAGAGATTTGGACTTCGCCACCTCTTTCCCCGCTGCGACCTGTGGTCGAAAAGCGAATACAGGTGCAGGCTTTCAGCCAAAAACCGCACTAATCCATAGGTTGAAAACCTAAACTTTGGTGTGGTTGGCGACGGCACGTCGGAGCGAGCAGGCAATCTATATGATTCAGCCCCCTATAACTTCACAGGTTTATCCAACTATAGTAATACAACTTGTTTATCAGTTCAATTCGCACTGACAGATATTTGCCCTTGTCATCAAATTCTATTAAGTAATATGGTTTGGTAACGATCATTCCACCTTCTCTGATATTCTCAACTTCGTGGAGAATGCACGATGAAGGAGTAATAATATATTGATGCTGTTTAAGAGAATTAACGATTGAATCAATTGATAAAATTTCAAATAATTGACATGAATTTAACCCAATTAATTTATAGGGAGTGTTTTCAAAATTCTTCCCATCACTATCATTAATCACTCTTTGTATTTTATACCGATATTTTTTTTCGCATTCTTCCCAATTATCATCATGTGATTCTTGGTATAAATTAGGAGTGAATAATTTGTTTATAATAAAATCCAAAGCAATTTGTTCATCCCTAATCGACATTTGCTCGAAAGCTACTGATAAAATTTCATCAAATCCGGTAAAATCTTCAATTTTTGATGTTATGTCATGCTGAGTTGTACTATTTTTAATTTCACAAGTCCAATTATCATTAACTTTATCAACCTTTTGATTTGGAAATATTTTATTCTGTAGCAAATAAGCCCATTCCTTATGAATTGGATATCTAACATGATAAGTAGTATCTTTTTTATCCATTAAAAAAACATCCCCATATAACTCTCCTCGATTTGATGGAGTCTTAAATTCTAAAGACAATTGCCTTTTACCTGATTTCTCTAAATTATGACAACTTTGACAAAAAAAAGTTACCAACAAGAGTAAACAAAAAACAAAACGTATTACATTCATCGATTAAGCTTTAGGTTTTATTCTTTCTGTGAAATTATCTTTTGGAGAATTAAATCTTCTTCCTGTTATAAGGTCAAATAACGGAGACAACTGAGGAATCTTTGAATTAATTATTTTCAAATCTTCCTGCAAAAACATTGACCCTCCATTTTCAAACGGATTCACAGACCAAGTAGTATTCTTCCCCTGCTCCCTGCGACCTGTGGTCGCAATGCGAATATCGGGACTACAAGTCGCACCGAGCAGTAATAATTTATTTTTTCCCAAAAAAGTTGTAACTTTGGTCATCTATAAACCCGGTACTTTAAATAATAAAACTTATGAAAAAATTTATACTCTTCGGTATTTTTTGCCTTTTTGCAACATTAGGAATAAGCCAATACCATGTTTACTCAGATCTGGCTAATCTTTCCAGTCAAAAGATTGTACAAATGAACGATGGTGGTTATTTAATTGCCGCTTACGAATATTGCTACACGCCACATGCCACCGCCATCGAAGGCTGTGGATTTGCCACCCACCTTGTTCGAACCAATACCACAGGTGATACTTTGTGGACAAAAAGGATTGACCAAAAACCTTGGAACTCCAAACTATTTAATAATAATGACGGAAGTGTAACATTTATTGGGACAACCAACCAATCCTATAGCTGTGACGGATTCGGAGTAGGCTTATGGGGCTTTTCTCAAGTACAGGTATTGCATCTAAATAGCGATGGTGAGCTGCTTCATGAAATCCATTTTCCCGACAATTGCGAATTGGTCATGAAGGATGTCACAGACATAGGGGATCAGCTTTTTGCCGTCGTGGGTTATTATATATCACCAATATTCATAAATGCAATTCCGGAAGGCAGGCTTTTTATCATGAATTCTGATGGAGAAATTCTAAACCAAATCACTTTTGAAGATGAATTCTTTCAAAAGGCAAAATTAATAAAGGCCGCAGGAAATGAGCTTCAACTTTTGTATATAAAAGATGACGAATTACATCTGGATATTTACGATTATCAGTTGAATTTGATCCATACGGCTTCTACTGCTATTAGTGAAAATAGTTGCCTACAAAATGGAAAATTTTTCGTTGACCAACTACATAACGGAGACTTATGTGTTTTTTGTGAAAACTATCAAATCGAAACTGACGAAAGGGTTCAGTTTACCCGATATGATATGTCATTGAATGAATTGGCACAAAACAGCTTCGCCCTAAATCGAATCACTAATTTTGTAGAAGATGAAGATGAAAAAATCATTTTGGCTTCGACCTATACAACACCTGACACCATCAAAAATACAATGGTCACCTACTTCAACTATATGGGTGATTCGATCACTTCTAAAGTTATTTTGAATGATCTGGCAGATGAGCGTCCCAACAGAATGCTCCTAGATAATACTGATGGGGATTTTGTGATTACAGGCAGTGTTTTTTGCTGCAATTACGATTCGATAATCGGTCCGGGCAAATCCTTTTTACTATTGGAAGACCAAATCACCGGTCTTAATCAGGTAGAGGATAGAACTACCTCCATCAATGTGTATCCAAATCCGACGAGTAATATTGTCAGAATAGACTTGAAAGAATTATCAAAATCAGGGCAAATCAATTTTAGATTATTCGCACCGATGGGACGTGAAGTATTAAGTAGAAGAATGAATAAATTCACTTTTGAGGTATCCCTCAACAAGCTAAATGACGGACTTTATTTTTACACGATTTCCGACAATCAAAAAATGCTCAAAAGTGGAAAAATATTAAAAATAAGCAAATAGGAACGGCGGCTCCCCTGCTGGAACCAACACAACCTCCAACCTCTAACAAAAAACGAAACTGCTC
>Ga0256832_1003399_pt1 | contig 10823 bp, 12 predicted proteins | sample 134614metaG_FD_190534 | JGI IMG/M metagenome (GOLD analysis project Ga0256832, IMG submission 190534) | Hydrothermal vent microbial communities from Lau Basin, Pacific Ocean - 134-614 | ecosystem: Environmental > Aquatic > Marine > Hydrothermal vents | place: Pacific Ocean: Lau Basin | collected...
TTGTAGGGCAGGTTACCCACCACCCGCAGTTTTTCCCCTTTTTCCGCCAGGGCGCAGAAATCAAATTTCAGGGCGTCTGCCGAATGCAGGTGGAAAAGTTCCTGACCCCCGTAGCGGGATTCGAGCAGGCGCACCAGATCCCGGTCCAGTTCCACGGCGTCCAGGCGTCCCACCCGGGGCAGGAACTGCTCGGTGATGGCCCCCTGTCCCGGGCCGATTTCCACCAGGTGATCTTCCGGAGAAGGCGCCACGACCTGCACGATCCTGCCGATGATGCCGGGGTCGTGGAGAAAATTTTGGCCGAATCGCTTGCGGGCTTTGTGGGACATGGGGGAATTGTACTTGTATTTTCCCGTGGCCGGGCTATTGCTTATAAGTACCGGTAACGCAAGAGGAGAGAGAACATGTCCGACTGGTGCACCGATGTGCTGATTCACATCGACGAAGAGCTTGATGATGCAAATATCCACGATATCGAGCGAGATGTCAGCATGATCGACGGCGTTTACAGCGCCTGCGTTCATGAGAAGGCCCGACACCTGATGGTGGTGGACTATGACCCGGAGGCGGTGGAAACCCTGGAACTGCTGGATCCGGTCCAGAACCGGGGCCTGCACGCCGAGCTGATCGGTCTGTGACCAATGCGGCCGGGTATATGGCGGATGGCGGGAATCGGCTGAAAGTTATACAATTTCCTGCCGTTTCTTACTGACTGAGCAAGAATGCCCGGCAAGCTGTACATCAAAACCTTCGGATGCCAGATGAACGAGTACGACTCCAGCAAGATGGAGGACGTGCTCAGGCAGGCCCACGGCCTGGAACCGGTGGACGTGCCGGAAGATGCCGACCTGCTGCTGCTCAATACCTGCTCCATCAGGGAAAAGGCTCAGGAGAAAGTGTTTTCCCTGCTGGGCCGTTGGAAGGACTGGAAGAAGGACAAGCCGGGCTTGGTCATCGGGGTGGGCGGCTGCGTAGCCAGCCAGGAGGGCGAGGCCATCCGCCGCCGCGCCCCTTACGTGGACCTGGTGTTCGGCCCCCAGACCCTGCACCGCCTGCCGGCCATGCTGGAGCAGGTGCGCGCCACCGGCGAGCCGGTGGTGGATGTGAGCTTTCCCGAAATCGAGAAGTTTGATCGTTTGCCCGAGCCCCGGGCCGAGGGGCCCACGGCCTTCGTGTCCATCATGGAAGGCTGCTCCAAGTACTGCACCTATTGCGTGGTGCCCTATACCCGGGGCACGGAAATCAGCCGCCCCTTCGATGACGTCATTGCCGAGGTGGCCCAGCTCGCCGCCCAGGGGGTTCGCGAGGTGAACCTGCTGGGGCAGAACGTGAATGCCTATCGGGGCGAGATGCACGATGGCGGGATTGCCGACCTGGCTCTGCTTATCCGCTATGTGGCCGCCATTGACGGCATCGAGCGCATCCGCTTCACCACCTCCCATCCCGTGGAATTCTCCGACAGCCTCATCGAGGTTTATGGCGAGGTGCCCGAGCTGGTGAGCTTTTTGCACCTGCCGGTGCAGTCCGGCTCCGACCGTATCCTCATGGCCATGAAGCGCGGTCACAGTGCCTTCGAATACAAACAGAAGATCAGACGGCTGCGCCAGGTGCGCCCGGACATCAGCATTTCCTCGGATTTCATCGTCGGTTTTCCCGGCGAAACGGAGGAGGACCATCGCCTCACCATGAAGCTCATCGAGGAAATCGGCTTCGACCAGTCCTTCAGCTTCATATACAGCCGCCGCCCCGGCACCCCGGCGGCGGACTACGAGGATGACGTGCCCCATGAGGTCAAGCAGGCCCGCCTCATGGAGTTGCAGCAGGCCATCAACACCAACGCCCAGCGCATCAGCCGCCAGATGGTGGGAACGGTGCAGCGGGTGCTGGTGGAGCGCCATGCGCGCAAGGACGGCAGGGAGCTGGCCGGGCGCACGGAAAACAACCGGGTGGTGAACTTTGCCGGCCCGGATTCCCTCATCGGGCAGTTCGTGGAAGTGCGCATCACCGAGGCCCTGCCCAATTCACTGCGAGGAGAACTGCCGGAACCCGCCGCCGCGGCCACCGCCTGAAGTATCCATGACCCAAGCCCTGGCATCCGACCACCCCGAATCCCTGGATCTCATTCTCACGCCTGACGACAACGAGCGCCTGCGCAATCTCTGCGGCCAGCTCGACGAGCACCTGCGCCTGCTGGAGCGGCGCCTGGGCATAGAAATCAACAACAGGGGCAACAGCTTCCGGCTCATCGGCGCTGCTCCCGTCATCACGGCTGGCAGGGACGTGCTGCGGGCCTTGTATGCCGAAACCGAGGATGAAGTGCTCACGCCAGCGGCGGTGCACCTGGCCCTGCAGGAATCCGGCGCGGAACAGCTGCTGCAGGCGGTGGAGCCGGATCTGCCCGAGGTGGTCATCAAGACCAAGCGCGGCCTGATCCGCGGCCGCGGCCCGCACCAGAAGGAATATCTGCACAAGGTCATGACCCATGATATCAATTTCGGTGTGGGACCGGCGGGTACGGGCAAGACCTACCTGGCCGTGGCCTGCGCCGTGGAGGCCCTGGAGCGCGACCGGGTGCGGCGCATCATGCTGGTGCGCCCGGCGGTGGAGGCCGGCGAGCGCCTGGGTTTCCTGCCCGGCGATCTGGCGCAGAAAATCGATCCCTATTTGCGTCCCCTGTACGATGCCCTGTACGAGATGCTGGGTTTCGAGAAGGTGCACAAGCTGGTGGAGCGGAATGTCATCGAGGTCGCGCCCCTGGCCTATATGCGCGGCCGCACCCTGAACGAGTCCTTCATCATCCTGGACGAGGCCCAGAACACCACGCCGGAGCAGATGAAGATGTTTCTCACCCGCATCGGTTTCGGTTCCACGGCGGTGATAACCGGGGACGTGACCCAGGTGGACCTGCCCCGCCACCAGCGCTCGGGCCTGCGCCAGGCCACGGAAATCCTGGCCCAGGTGGAAGGCATCAGCTTCACCTTTTTCAGCGCCAGGGACGTGGTGCGTCATCCCCTGGTGCAGCGGGTGGTGGAGGCTTACGAGGGCCACGGGAACCACAATGACTAAAGCCGGAACCTTGCTCATCGCTGTCGCCGTAGGTCGGGCTTCAGCCCGGCAATACTTCCGAAGTTTGGCCAGTCGGGCTGAAGCCCGACCTACGGGAGGCGGTTGGTGAGCCTGGAGTTGCAGCTGGCCAGCGAGGCCCAAGGCCTGCCCGCCACATCCGACTTCGAGACCTGGGCCGAAACAGCCCTGGAAGACGAATCCCGCCGCGGCCTGGTGATCCGCATCGTGGATGAAGCCGAGAGCCGCCGGCTCAACCGCGACTACCGGGGCAAGGACAGGCCCACCAATGTGCTGTCCTTTCCTTTCGAAGCCCCTCCCGGGGTGCCTGACGAGCATCTGGGCGACCTGGTCATCTGCGCGCCCGTGGTGAAGCGGGAAGCAAAAGAACAGGGCAAGGTGGAGAGCCATCACTGGGCGCACATGGTGATACATGGCGTGCTGCATCTGCGTGGCCATGACCATCAGGACGATGCCGAAGCCCAAATCATGGAAAACCTGGAAAGACAACTGCTGGCGGGCCTGGGCCTGCCCGACCCTTACATGGAGACCCTGTAGGACGGCGTACACGCCGCTCCTGCCCGCAAGAAACCACAACGTCTATGAACACAAGCAGCAAACCTCCCTCGACCTCCTGGCTCAGGAAACTTCTGGACTCCCTGATAAAAACCGATCCCGAAACCCGGGATGACCTGGTGGCCGTGCTCAAGCAGGCCCGCTCCCGTCATCTCATGGACGGCGAGGCCCTGTCCATGATGGAAGCCGTGCTGCAGGTGTCCGAGCTGCGGGTGCGTGACATCATGATTCCCCGGGCGCGCATGGTGGTGGTGGAAAGGGACAAGCCCATGGAGGAGATTCTGCCGGTGATCGTGGAGTCCGCCCACTCGCGCTTTCCCGTCATTGGCGACGACCGCAGCGAGGTGGTGGGCATACTCCTGGCCAAGGATCTGCTGCAGTACTGCGGTCCCTCGGCGCCGTCCTTCAACATGCGCGACGTGTTGCGCTCGGCGGTGTTCGTGCCCGAGAGCAAGCGCCTGAACGTGCTGCTCAAGGAATTTCGCGTCAGCCGCAATCACATGGCCATCGTCATCGACGAATACGGCGGCGCGGCGGGGCTGATTACCATAGAGGACGTGCTGGAGCAGATCGTGGGGGAGATCGAGGACGAGTACGATTTCGACGAAGGCGCCTATATTCTCAAGCGGGGCGCAAGGCTCTACACCGCCAAGGCCCACACCACCATCGAGGACTTCAACGAGTTCTTCCACACGGATTTTGATGACCAGGACTACGACACCATAGGCGGCATGGTGGTGAACGCCCTGGGACACATGCCCAAGCGGGGAGAAAGCGTGGAGATCGGCGGTTTCCGCTTCATCGTGGTGCGCGCCGACAGCCGCAAGGTGCGTTTGCTGAACATCGAGCGACTGGATGATGCAGCGGATGCCAACGACGGGGAGACATGAGATTGCTGGAGGATTTGCGCGCCAGGCTGGCCCTGGCCTTCCTCGCCGGCACCCTGTGCGTGCTGGCCTTCGCGCCCTTTTCCCAAGGCTGGGTGGCCCTTCTCTCCCTGGCCCTGCTGTTCTTTCTCTGGCAACGGGAAACGCCGCGCCGGGCCTTTTATCTGGGCTGGAGCTGGGGCATGGGTCTCATGGGCTTCGGCGTGTTCTGGCTGCACAACAGCATCGCCCAGTTCGGCGGCCTGAACCTGCCCCTGGCCATATTCATCACTCTGGCCTTCGCCGCCTTCCTCGCCCTGTTTCCCGGAATAGCCGGCTGGCTGGCCAATCGTCTGTTCAGTGAGGGCAAAGCGCGCCTGCTGCTGGCCTATCCTGCGCTCTGGGTGCTGGTGGAATGGTCGCGCAGCTGGCTGCTCACGGGCTTTCCCTGGCTTAGCCTGGGTTATTCCCAGATCGATGGCGCCTTGGCCGGTTATGCGCCCCTGGCGGGGATCTACGGAGTGAGCCTGGCCACGGCATTGCTTGCCGCGGCCCTGGTGCTGTGGCGCAGTCCCTGGATACTGCTGCTGCCGGTGGCGGGGCTGGGAGGCATGGCGCTGAAGCAGGTTCAGTGGGTGGAGCCGGCGGGCCCTTCCTTTGTCGCCAGCCTGGTGCAGGCCGCCATTCCCCAGGAGAAGAAGTGGCTGCCCTCCCAGTTGCGCCCCACCCTGGAGTTCTACGTGGCTCAGACTGAGAAGCTGGTCCACAGCCGCCTCACCGTCTGGCCGGAAACCGCCGTGCCCGCCTATGCGGACCGGATGGAAACGACTTTTCTCGAGCCTTTGCACCAGCATCTGAAGGCCCAGGGCAGGGATCTGCTCCTGGGCATTCCGGTGCGCGAGGCGGATGGCCGTTACTTCAACAGCATGCTGGCCCTGGGCGTTTCCGGGCGGGGGCGCTACGACAAGCGGCACTTGGTGCCTTTCGGTGAGTTCATGCCTTTTGCCACCTTGCTGCAGCCCCTGGCGCGCATGCTGGCCATTCCCATGTCGTCCTTCAGCGCGGGGGATGTGGACAAGCGGCCCTTGCTGACCTTGGCGGGCCATCCCGCCGGCATATCCATCTGCTACGAGGATGCCTTTCCCGCGGAAACCGCCCGTGCCCTGCCCGAGGCCAGCCTGCTGGTGAACGCCAGCAACGACGCCTGGTTCGGGAACTCCCTGGCGCCGCACCAACATCTCGAAATGGCGCGTATGCGCGCTTTGGAGAACGGACGCTATCTGTTGCGGGCCACCAATACAGGCATCTCCGCCATCATCGACCAGAGAGGGCGGCTGCTGAAGGTTTTGCCCTGGGACCGGCGTGACGTCGTCAGCGAATCCGTCCAGCCCCTGAAGGGAAGCACGCCATGGGTTAGAGGCGGCAATTGGCCGGTACTGCTGTTGTCTGGCCTGATGCTCCTGGCGGCCTACCTGCGTTCTCCCGGCGGCGCCCCTTCGAGGCCCTGAGCGCGCAGTCTTTCCTGTTCCAGGCGCTGCTGCTCCAGTTCATACTTGAGCACTTCCGCCCGCTGAAAGACTTCTTCCGCTTCCGTGGGCCAGGGCTCCGCGGGCGGAGCAGGCGGTGGTTGCCGCTGTTCGCAGGCTGTTGCCAGAACAAGGGTTTGTGTCAAAATCAGCCAGCGTTTCATGAAATCCAGTATAGGCAAAGAAATGAAAAAAGAAATCATCAGCACAGACCTGGCTCCCCAGGCCATCGGCACCTATTCCCAGGCCGTCAAGGTGGGTAGCACCGTGTATCTTTCAGGGCAGATTCCTCTGGTGCCAGAAACCATGGAAATGGTGGAAGGTGGCATGGAGGCCCAGATTCGCCGGGTGTTCGACAACCTTCAGGCGGTGGCCAAGGCTGCCGGCGGCAGTCTGGCCGACGTGGCCAAGCTGAACATCTTTCTCACCGATCTTGCGCATTTTCCCCTGGTGAACCAGGTCATGGCTGAGTATTTCGAGCAGCCCTATCCGGCCAGGGCGGCCATTGGCGTGGCTTCCCTGCCCAAGGACGCCGGGGTGGAGATGGATGCGGTGCTGGAGCTGAACGATTGAACCGCCGGGTTAATAGTAGCAAAGTACAATATGTTACCGGGCATCGCTGAACGCGCCCTCGCACCGGTCTCGCCGTCCATCTGCGGTATTGGTGGTCGGGGTCGGAGTCAAATGGAAAGGATGTTGGGAAGATCTGATGGCATGGAATAGCTTGATTCCGTTCCTTGTGACAATTGGGTGGAATTTGACTCCGACCCCTTCGCAAATCCGCACCTGAACACCGATCCCGGCACGATCATCGCGTTCCCGGGTGAAACATTCGGGTTAATACTCAGCCAATGACCGTGACTGTCACCGTCCTGCGGTGGGCGTGGCGGCGGTGTTCGTACAGGTAGATTCCCTGCCAGATGCCCAGGGCCGGGCGGCCGCCCTTCACGGGAATGCTGAGATCCATGTTGGTGAGTATGGAACGCACATGGGCGGGCATGTCGTCCGGGCCTTCCGCCGTGTGCCGGAAGATGTGGTAGCCGTCGGGCACGATTTCCACCAGGAAGCGCTCCAAGTCGCTGCGTACCTGGGGATCGGCGTTTTCACACAGGATCAGTGACGCGCTGGTGTGTTGCACGAAGACATGGCAGATGCCCGTCTCCACGCCGGACTCGGCGATGACCCCGGCCACTTCCCGGGTGATGTTGATAGTGCCCCTGCCGCTGGTTCCAATGTCCAGTGATTGCTGGTATGTCATGTCCAGAAAAGGATTGCAGTGAAGGTGTTTCCGGCTACTTTATGCCAAAAGAGCCGCCCCTGCCAGCTGGGAGCCACTGGGTAGCATTGTACAGGATCAGCGGGGCTGCCCCATGGCTTTCCCCGGTGCGGGTCGGGCGGACTGTGAGGGGGTGATGATGGCTCTCAGTTGCCCGGCGTATTCCCAGGGGCCGGGATTGACGGGTGCCCGGCGAGGCCGGCCTTCCATGTCGGTGGGCGTGGTGGGCAACAGGGGCGCCGTATCCAGGAAGGGCGCGTTTCCCACGGGCCGGTAGTCTTCCGGCCTGCCCATGCCGTCTGGGGGGAAGCGGTTGAACCAGCCGGCATCGAATGATTTCAGTCTCAGCTCGCCAGGTGAAGGAGAAAAACCGTCGAAGCGGCCGCCAATATAGACATTGCCACTGAAGGCGTTGCTGGTGACCGTGGCCTGATCCACTTCCACCAGCACGGTGTCGGGATTGGAGCCCATGACCCTGTCACCGGAAATGGATGCCCCCAGCAGAATGTTGTTGCGAATCTGGTTGCGGTCTGAGTAGGCGATGGTTTGCAACACATGCCTGTTGTTGTTGCCAATAAAAAGATTGTGTTCGATGCGGTTGTCGCTGGAGCCCAGTTGAGGCACTTCGGTTTCCTGCCAGAAGCTGGTGCCATGGCGGGTGTATGGCCCGATGATGTTGTTGCGCAGCACCAGGTTGCGGGTGGAAGTCAGGTTGGGGCCCGTGTCGCTGTTGTGAAAGTAGTTGCCTTCCACGAGGATGAACTCTGAAATTCCCTGCCCCAGTTGCTCCAGGGCGCTGCCATGGCAGCGGGGGTCGTCGTAGGGGATATCGTCTCCGGCGCAGGTGCCTTCCGGGTCGGCATTGATCTGGAAGTCGGAATTGCTGTTGTCGTACAGCTCGTTGTTGCGCACGATGGCCCAGTCACCGCCATTGGAAAGGTAGATGCCATGGCCGTCGCCATCACCGCCGCCATGGCCGATATTCCCGTCCAGCACCAGCCAGTCGGACTGACCGGTGAAGAAAGGATCTTTGTACTGGTCGCCCGCTTCTGTGTTGAGAATGGCGATGCCTTTCTGGTGCCCGGCCGCGGTGTAGTCCAGGCCTACGGCGCGCACGCCATAGCTGCCGCCGTTCAGTCTGAAACCGTCGATGGCGATATAGTTGGCGCCTTCGAGATTGAAACAGGTAGCCCGGCCGCTGTTGCAGCAGTCGATGCTTACGGCCGGCGACTGCGCCTTGATGACGATGGGCTTGTCATAGGTGCCGGACTGGCTGTCGTCCAGTTCCCAGCAGCCCTGGTACTGGCCGTCCAGGAAGAGCAGTTCATCCCCGGCCCGTGCCTGGGAAAAGGCGCTATCGACGGACATGGGCGATGCCCTGCTGCCGTCGCCACTGCCTTCGGGGCTGACGTGCAGGATGCGATCGGGAACATAGGAGGAATCGGTATAGTAGCGGTTGAAGCGCTCGGTGGTGCCGAAGAAGGTGGCGCCTCTTTGCGGAACCGTCACCAGCCCGTCATAGGGGGCGCCTGTTGCGCTGCTGGCGATACCCAGAGCCAGCAGCAGAGCCATGATGCCCAGGGGTGAAAAACCGGTTTGTTGTCCGCGCATTGTCCTGTCCTCTGGCTGCTTGTGTCCATATGCAAACATAGTACCACTGCATATGGTTGTCCATGAGGAAAGAGCGCCTGGCTGCTGTTGAGTGTTCCCGCGGCATTGGCGCATAATGCGAAAGTTATCTATTCAGTGATCGCCCATGAGGCCAGAACCCGGGAGGAAATGCCGTGAAAATTGATTTCAATGCCATGCCAGACGAACAGGGCTATTTTGGAGAGTACGGCGGTCAAATCATTCCCCCGGAACTCAAGGCCATCATGGACGATATCGACAGGGCCTACGAGGAGGTGCGCCAGACCCCGGAATTTCAGGAAGAACTGGCCAGCCTGCATGCCGACTATGTGGGCCGCCCCAGTCCCCTGTTTCATGCCCGGCGCCTCAGCGAGCAGCTGGGTGGCGCGCAGATATTCCTCAAGCGCGAAGACCTGAATCATACCGGTGCGCACAAGATCAACCACTGTCTGGGTGAGGCCCTGCTGGCCAAGTACATGGGCAAGACCAAGGTGCTGGCGGAAACCGGCGCCGGCCAGCATGGCGTGGCCCTGGCTACGGCCTGCTCCCTGGTGGGGATAGAGTGCGAAATCCACATGGGGGAGATCGATATTGCCAAGGAGCACCCCAATGTCACCAAGATGAAGATCCTGGGCTGTAAGCTGGTGCCTGTGTCCCGGGGAACCCGCACCCTGAAGGACGCCGTGGACAGCGCCTTCGAGGAATACCTGAAAGACCCGCAAAACTTCTTTTACGCCATCGGGTCCGTGGTTGGTCCCCATCCCTTTCCGAAGATGGTGCGGGATTTCCAGAGCATCGTGGGGAAGGAAGCCAGGGCCCAGTTCCTGGAGAAGCAGGGCAGGCTGCCGGATATCATCATGGCCTGCGTGGGGGGTGGCTCCAACGCCATTGGCCTGTTCACCGAATTCCTGCCGGATGAGGACGTTCGCATCATCGGCGTGGAGCCCGCAGGCAAGGGGCTGGATACACCGGATCATGCCGCCACCCTCACCAAGGGCAGCAAGGGCGCCATCCACGGCTTCAAGTGCTACAACCTGCAGGATGAGGAAGGCAACCCTCTGGCGGTGTATTCCATCGCTTCCGGCCTGGACTATCCGGGGGTCGGTCCCCAGCACTGTTATCTGAAGGATATGGAGCGCGTGGAATATGTCACGGCGGATGACCAGGAATGCCTGGACGCCTTCATCAACCTGTCCCGCACCGAAGGCATCATCCCCGCCCTGGAGAGCGCCCATGCCGTTGCTTATGCCTGCAAGCTGGCTAAGGAGATGTCACCGGAGCAGTCCATTCTGGTGAACCTGTCCGGCCGCGGTGACAAGGATGCCGACTTCGTGGCGGACAAGCTGGGCCTTTGACGCGGCAGCTCAGTTCGGTGCAGAATCAGTAAGGGATCAGGGATTGACCCCTAACAACTCAGGGAGCGAGTCATGTCAGCAAGAAAACTTCTTTTCATCATTTTGTGCATGTCCTGCGCCGACCCCCTTTGGGCGGCCCGGGTTTACCGCTGTTCCCAGGCGGATGGCAGCATAAGCTTCCAGCAGCAGGCCTGTTCCGCGGAAGGGCGGCTCATCGAAACCGGTGAAGCCCAGGCCGTCTGGTCTGCCCTGCGCCCGGAAGAAAAGCGCTTGTATGAAATCTACCGGGAACGCGACCGGGAGCGCCGGTTGCGAAAACGCCAGGCCCGCCGCCAGACGGCTTCCATGGAAAAGGCCGATGAACGTGCATGCCTGTTGAAAAGCCAGCGCCTGGATTCCGTAAATGCGCGCCTGCGCCGGGGTTACAAGGCGGGCCAGGGAGAGGCCTTGCGGCGCAAGCGGGAACAGTATGAAGAATACCTGCGGCGTTTCTGCCGCTAACTATCATGATGCGGGCGCTCCACACCCCAGA
>Ga0256832_1003400_pt1 | contig 10823 bp, 3 predicted proteins | sample 134614metaG_FD_190534 | JGI IMG/M metagenome (GOLD analysis project Ga0256832, IMG submission 190534) | Hydrothermal vent microbial communities from Lau Basin, Pacific Ocean - 134-614 | ecosystem: Environmental > Aquatic > Marine > Hydrothermal vents | place: Pacific Ocean: Lau Basin | collected...
AACATAGTTGGAGGAAGTGGGATCGGCATCGTATCCAATTCCGGTGGAGTTGGAGCAGTCCGTACAGGTGCTATGGGCGGAGTATCCTATGGCAGTATTGTTGTCCCCGGTGGTGTTGGAAAACAAGGCTTCTCGTCCATGGGCTGCGTTGTTTTCACCTGTAGTGTTATCGTACATAGCGTCTTTTCCGGTAGCGGTATTAAAACTCCCGGAGGTATTTTTATACAAAGCCCTCCGACCGGTTGCGGTGTTGTCACTTCCCGTGTCGTTGTAGTACATCGAACCACTTCCGTGGGAGGTATTCCGGACGCCTTCTGTATTGGTGTACAAAGCATTGTATCCCGTGGCAGTATTGGAGTGCCCTGAGGTATTCGAATACAATGAAGAATACCCCATAGCGACGTTGTAATCTCCCGTGCTGTTTTTATATAAAGAAAAGTGTCCGTTAGCCGTATTTCTAGTCCCGGTAGAATTATAATACAGTGCTCTATTCCCGGTACCGGTATTCTCATATCCTGTGCTATTGGTATACAGCACTTGATGTCCACTGGCGGTGTTGCTATACCCTGTAGTGTTAGAAAAAAGGGCTTTGGAGCCTATGGCGGTATTTTCAGTGGCATGGGAAGGAAGAGAAGCCCCCGTTCCGTTATTGAAAAGGGCCGAATCACCGACGGCTACAAGATTGGAGCGAACACTGTTCTTTCTCAATGCCTGAACTCCTATGGCCACATTGCTGTATCCGGTTTGATTATTGTACAACGCTCGATATCCGTTGGCAGTGTTATTAGATCCTGTTGTGTTTTGATTAAGGGATTGATGTCCGTTGGCAGTATTATAACTTCCTTCAGTAGTGGAAAATAGGGCATGTTCTCCTTGGGCAACGTTGTACGACCCTGTAGTGTTATTATACAGGGCTTGACTTCCCGTAGCGACATTATTCGACCCTGTACTATTATTGTATAGAGAATAACTTCCATTAGTGGTGTTGAACGACCCTGTGGTATTCTTATACAACGTTTGAAATCCGTTGGCGGTGTTATTAGACCCAGAATCATTCAAATTTAAAGCAAAGCTTCCGTTGGCCGTGTTATGATCCCCTGTAGTGTTTCTATACAGGGCATCACTTCCGGTAGCGGTATTGTGCATCCCTGTGGTATTGTCATGCAAGCTACGATAACCATTCGCGGTGTTGCCCCCCCCTGTGGTGTTATTATACAACGCTTGACAACCATTGGCAGTGTTAGAACCTCCTGTAGTATTCTTATTCAACGCTCTAGAGCCATTGGCAGTGTTAGAACCTCCTGTAGTATTTTTACGTAGGGATTGATATCCACAGGCAGTATTATGTTCCCCGGTGGTGTTATAATACATGGATCCATCTCCATTGGCAGTGTTAAACGACCCAGAAGTGTCCCAATACAGGGCATCATTCCCGGTAGCGGTATTGTTATGCCCCGTAGTGTTATCATTAAGTGCGCCTTTTCCGGTAGCGGTGTTGTTGTACCCTGTGTTATTGGAATACAAGGCATGATACCCATTCGCGGTGTTACCATCCCCTGTAGTGTTGTCGGATAACGCACTACTTCCAATGGCAGTATTGAAGTGTCCCGTTTGATTGTTACGCAATGCATTAAACCCGGTTGCGGTGTTACTACCACCTGTCGTGTTGGAATTTCCGGCCTGATGCCCTATGAAAACATTTCGATTGGTTGTTAAATCATCCGATTCCCCGGCACCTTTACCTATAAAAATGGATTCTCCTGTATTTATTAGTTCTATCTGCCCTTTGGCACTGATGCGCACCTCTTGGGCAGTAAGGGAAATACTGAATAAAAATAAAAAAAGAATACTTAACTTTCTCATGATGTGTTGTTTAAATGTTAAAAAAATGAAGGCCGTGATTCTAAATATCACTTTCAGCGAGCCAAAGGTATTGATTATTTTTGAAAAAATCAATTAAATTCGCCTACCAATCAAAAAGAAACACTTTCCATTATCAGTCACCAGCGTAACATATAGTATAAATTCCATATTATTCTGACGCAAGTGCCTCAGGAACAAAATAAATACAGAACTAACTTACTCTTTATATCTACATTATAAAGATGCTTAATTGCATAACAAGAATCCAATGGTATCTTCAATTCCAGGGTCAAACCGTGAGATATGTTAACGGCTTCGCTTCTTATGGAGCGCCTTGATTCAGAAAAAAACTGCATAGGTCAACTTAACCAATTCTTTCGTGCACTGTGCAGCCACTACAAAAAAAACGGGAAGTATCCACATGATACTCCCCGTTATCGGTTTAAGGCTTGTGTTCGACTATTTCAATCTAACCAACTTTGTGCTATAAGTACGTGCTCCGGATTGTATTTTGCAAATAAAGACATTGCCCTTTGTGCCGGAAGGAAGATGGAACACTTTCCCTTCGCCTCTTGCCATGCCTGCCCATGTCATCACTTTTTTTCCTACGACATCATAGACTTCAACCTTGCACGAATGGTCCACCATTTCATGCGAAAAACGAACATGAAAGGAATGGACAAATGGATTGGGGCCTACAGTTGGCCTGTCGGAGGTAAGGCCAGAAATCTTCTCATCTGCAAACCTCAAATCCAACCGAGAGGACACACCATCTTTATCCATACAATAAGCATCCTGTCCATCAACTATCCGGACAGAGCGTATGGATTGGAGAGCCTCCTCTGAGGTATTGAGACGGATGTAAAAGAGTGGAACTCCACTCGGGTGTACAAAGGGATCTACCCACACTATCGTCCTATTGCCCGTAGCGTCATCCGATTTTGAGGAAACCATTGCGGTGCCATCAACAAGTGTGGTATGCCCCCTCCAGTGCTCCGGCCACTCGAGGTTGACCATCCCCGAAGTTTGTCCTTTTTTATCCAAAAATACCGGGATAAGCACTTTGTCATCCTTCGTTATAACGGCATCACCCCATCGCATAACCGTTAGAGACTCTTGTCGAAGCCAAGGTTGGCCGCTTCCTGCCCGGTCGATATCTCCGAGTTTTATGGCTACGAAATCCATATCGGTATGGTCTTCATCAAGCGGACCAAAGACACAATTTTCAAGATGATTGTAATCCAGTGTTTTACTTAGGTCTATCTCCTTATGTTTGTCGATAAATTTCCATGCGCGGAAGGGGTCTGTTTTTCGTCCAAATGGCATAAGACTGGAAAGCAATATGGAATAATCCTTCTGATCGACTCTCCCATTCTCATCCAGATCCGCTGCGATATAGGAATAGGCAGATTGGAAGGGTGTAAATCCGTTGAGGTGGTTCATCAAACGGAACAAATCATGGGTATTGACCCCGTCACCGGCCTGTCCCCCCATTGATACAGCCAAGCGATAAGACCTCCCTTTGGGGATACTATCGTAAGCATACGTCCCGGCCGAATTGGAAGAAACACGATACACGACCGCCTCATAACTACTGTCTTGGGTAGCTGTGATGGTGGTGTCTTTATGGATCCGGACATATTGATTACCGGATTTACCGATAAAAGTATCTCTTGTTTCCACTATGGAAGTATCCCAAGTCGTATGTACCACCAGGCGCTTTTCCGAATCGGTTAATGTGACATGTGCTGCTTCTATAGGCTCCCCTTTAGAAGTGGCAATAATACCAGCCAGGTGATTAATCTTCGGGCGCAATGAGTCCGGCATACAATCCTTGATATTCGAGGCATTGTTTTGAATAATCACTTTGGTGACACAGTAGGTTTGATTGCCAAACTCATCCGTCACCCATACATGCACTTCGTTCTCACCCACATTATCACAGGTAAAAATACGGGACATATCGGAGGTGTCGCTGGAGAAAGAGAACCAAAGCCGCTTTCCACCGCATTTGGGAGTGCTGCCCCGATCCAAATCCTTTGCCCAAATTTCAGCCATTCCCTCGTCGTTTACTCCGTCTCCGTCCGTATCCATCCCCATAAGGGTGGTAACTACACCATTTCGGCAATAGACCCGCGGCTGTAAGTTGTTCTTAACGGTGATTTCAACAGGACATTTTATGGTACGTCCGCAGGAGTATTTGATGATGTAGTAGAACTTGGTCGTGCCAATGGGATAGGTACCTGTCGCATCCGGACCTCTACTCGTATCTGCATAGGGCGAATTGTGCCACACCTTTAGCTTATTGCCGCACTTATCTATCGCTACGACCGTATCGAGATCGACAAAAGCGCCATCACAGGTCTTTGCCTCTACCTCGATTTTCTTCGGGCAGTTGGTAATGGTCGGCGAATCTTTCTGAATCAATTTAATGATCTGATAGTGCTTCCAATACCCTTTCCCCCATGGGTCATCCGGATTCCAATTGCAGCAATCCACGACTTCCCAGGTACGCATAATTTTTTTGCAGCTGCCATTCACGGTGAAGACTCTGTCCTTATAGGAATATCCAGGCTTAGAGCACGCTACCCGCTTAAATCTGGGAATAGAGTACTTCTTGGGAAGCTTGTACGGATCGAGGTCCAGGGTACACCCCGAAGTATCAAACGACTCCGGCCAAATAATGTCCTTCTCGCCAAAGCCCCCTCTAGCACCGACCGTGATGGTTTGGGTACAGGTGACGATATTCCAATTGGGGTCTTCGACCTCCCATATGCGTCGAATTTCCCCGACACCGCAGGAATTCAAATCCCGTTCTACACGGGTTGGCGGTCCTGCATCTCGCTTTACGTAATGCTCCCATATATAGGCATGCCCATAGATGGACAAATCCCAAAGCTCATCCGTACAGGAGACCGTCACATTGCCCGGGCACTCCAATCTAAAGGAGAGCTCCGGTTCGGATGCGAAAGAGACAACAATCATTATCCAAGTCAGAAGGAGGATGGTGAAAGTAGTTTGAGTTTTCTTCATAAAAATGACCTTTAACGAGCTTAGTCCAAACGTAAAAACACCAATGGGCGGAGACGTAGCACGCATTCTCAGAAGTAAACGGGTAAACCTTGGCATGAGATAAAATACCAAGCACCAACTTTACCCGCGGGCGACAGAGAAAGGAGACAACACCTTACGACCAAGGCCCCTTACTATTGAATCAAGCTCCTTGTTATTAAATAAAGCGCTTACACCAGAAAAGTATTCGCATGGCCCCAAATAAAATGGCACATCAATACATCATCAACCCGCAGTTAACTCCGCATTAAATAGTGCTTGCAAGAAAACTCTTCAAAATTAGAAATGTATCTTTTGGCGATCTTTATATTCTTCTCAACTCACTGATACCCCGGCATCACTTCGTCTCGAAAAATGAAAAAGCTCATCCAAAATCTTTCATTTTATGAAATTTGACAGTTTTCTGGCAAGCACTAAATACACATTCCATCCGGATTCAAGCAAAATGCATCTTCCGGCATCAGCTGATAATTCCGCGACTATTCTTGTTTACTGCTTGGGGTGACCTTCAATAATGTATCAAAGATTTCACAAATATATAATCAATTTTAATAACAGAATATACATATTATGAAATATTTCAATATAAAAAGTAAAAATTAAGGGTAAACCCTTAATTTTTATAGTTCCACAACACTACTTACACATATGCCTCCACTACAGGACATTAGCAATCCCCTGTGACACGCAAAAAAAGAGGGCAAGCATCCTGCTTGCCCTCTTGGCATTATTCTATCTAAATACCCTGGAATACGCTATCTTCTAGAAGGCACTAATTTAAATTCGACTCTGCGGTTAAGGGCTCGCCCTTGTGCTGTCAAGTTATCAGCGATAGGCCGGGATTCTCCATATCCAGCATAGCGCATTCTTGATGGTGCCACTCCCTTATTAATGAGGTATTCGTAACAGGCTTTTGCCCGACGTTCGGACAGTCTTTGATTGATAACAGCACGACCGGTATTATCGGTATGGCCGCTGATGATCAAATTATAATCCCGGTATTTTCGCATAATTTCGGCGATTTTATCCAAAATGGTGAATGAAGAGTATTTTAGCGTCGCCTTACCGGTCTCAAACTGAACAGCGCGCATCGCGATATCCAATACATCCCGGTCTTCCTTCTTAATCTCAGGGCAACCGTGTGTACTCTTCGGTCCTCTGGTGTTAGGACAATAGTCCTCACTATCGGGAATGCCATCTCCATCACTATCCGGACAACCACTAAACTGGATAACACCTACCTGATTAGGACATTTATCTTTACTATCTTCGATGCCATCTCCGTCACTATCTGCAATTCCCGGGCAACCGTGATTAGACGCCAATCCTTTGATATTTGGACAATTATCCTCACTATCAGAGACTCCGTCTCCGTCGCTATCCAAGACGCCCGGGCAGCCGTGATTGGAAGCCACGCCTTTCAAATTGGGGCAATTGTCTTCGTAATCCGCAATTCCGTCACCATCCGTGTCTGGACAGCCCATGGTAGAGGACGAACCGGCGACATCCGGACATTTGTCTTTATCATCAGGAACTCCATCCTTATCACTATCAGCCGCAGTCTCCGGACAGCCATGATTGGATGCCACTCCTTTAAGATTGGGGCATGTGTCTTCTACGTCGGCGACACCATCCCCATCGCTATCGGGACATCCCATTAGCGACTTCGGCCCTGCCACATCGGGACATTTGTCCTTGCTATCCTCTATCCCATCCTCATCAGAGTCAGGACATCCCATGAACTTCTCCAAACCGGCAATCGAAGGACATAAATCCAATTCATCAATGATGCCGTCCCCATCACTATCCATGGACCTTTTCCCTGTATCAGAAATTTTCATCTTTTCTACCAATTTATTGAGGGAGTAGACAAATCCCACACCATACTGCAAGTTGCTTTTCTTTGTGCCAAATCTATATGATGCATCAGCGGTAAAGTACGCACCGTCATACATCCGAATAAACAATCCGGCCCCGACGGGAGCTTGAATGTTCAACGAACCATCATACGCTCTATGCCCCCCAACGCCTCCAAACACAAAAGGTAAAATAACATGCTTATCTCCACCGAAGTAGTACTGCAACAGAAAATCCGCGCCAAAGTAGGGCCGATTGACAGAATTTTCTGAGTTGACCGAGTAGACCCCGGCTCTTATAGGTATTGACAGATTCAAATGTGGAAACAATTGACGATTATAGCCCATCTCCCATGCAGGGCGATAGGATTTGAAATTAAAAAAACTACCTCCTTCTGGAGTCTGGTAGTCGGCAAACACCCTTTTGAAGAATACCCCATTTTTCATCCCCGAATGTTGTGCACTTAGCGAAAAAAATACAACAAAGGAGAGAACGAGGGCGAGTAAATACTTATTCATAACAACATATTTCTTGTAAGTAAGACCTAATTCGAACTACGCCGTTCATCTGCCGATATAATCATAAGCAAACAAGTGACTTAGACGTATTGCAGCGCAAATTTAAAAAGGATTTGCCAATCATTCCTAATTTATAAGCATTTAATTATAAAAATATAATGCATTACGAATAAATTTAATGTGAATGGAAAATATCAACCATTTCATACGAGACAAATCAGGCAGAACAGTTTACTCCAATCTATCAGCGAATCACTATATTCTTTCTTAGTAACTGACCATTCGAACGCAACTCGAGCCAATACATTCCGGAGGGCAAGTAGTATAGGTGAATCGCGGTCCTATCTGCAACGATTCTTTGCTCCATAACCTTCAGACCCAAAGCGTTAAACACCATAAGGGTGGCGGGCAGTGGGACATCTCTTAAAACCAGCTGGGCCATGCTGCCGGTCACTGGGTTAGGAGCCACTATCAGCTCCGCGTCTCTATCGTTCGCACTCCGGTGTATAGTCCGGATGGTGGAATAGGTGTAACTCTTGTCCGAATCCACCATTTTCAGTCGATAATAGCTTGTGCCCGAAGCAGGGTTTTTATCTATGAAATGGTAGGTGTTTATCCCTGATTGATCATTTCTCGCGTCCACTTGACCGATATGTTCAAAATGCACACCGTCGGTAGAGCGTTGGATATCAAATCGAAGCGACGTGGACCCGTCTCCAATGACCCATTCCAGAATCACCTCCGGATCGTGGTTATACACGAAAAAAGAATTGAGCGTAATCGCCAAAGCGGATTGCGTGTAAACCCCGAGCCCACCGCCGGAAAAGTGATCTAATTCGTATGAGGCGAGATAGAATCCGTCCGGGGTCACGCTATTCGACCAAGTACTCATCGAAGGCGTATTGGCGTAAGTATATTGGAAATAGTTGGAAGTGTCGGCGCCGGCGTGATTCAGTCTTGGGTTGGGTGTCCCGGGTTGTTCGATTTTGTAGGCTTCCAATTGCTGTATGTCCACTCCACCCAGGGCGGCATCCAACCCATCAAAATCTTCAGGCTCGTAAGGAAACTGCACTTCCACCGGGCTATTGGGCTGCATAGAAGTCCCTACAAACCAGTAGCGATTAATCACGTGAAACACCTTGCCATCCGGAACATATTGTGCGGTAATGTCTGTCGGCTCGTAGGAGCTTTTGACAACTTCGACTTTGACCTCAAAACCGGGATCTCCTACATGACCGATATCCTCCCCTCGTGTATCGATGGAGAGGAGCCACAAATCATCTGATTCATCTACCGTGTTGTTATCGTAATAATAATGGATAGTCGTCCCGTCCGTACATTCGATATTGGCGTGGTACACTCCGACGGCTACCGGTATGGCGGCGCCGGGGATATACTCTGACAAACAGGAAGAGGATTCTACTTTTGCCCTAATCTTATTGCCAGGTTCTTCGCCAAAGCCAAGGGTAAAATCAATTCCCGGTCTTCCGGGTAGGTGACAATAACTCATAATGGTCCCTTTTGTGGGAATGGGCCCTGCGGGACACCCGTTGGAAGAGGGATAACATCCGTCGATGGGCTCATTGTGAAAGGGCCCCCAAACACATTCATGCGTATGGGGAGAGCCCAAAATATGCCCTATCTCATGGGTAAAGACATGTACATCCCACGAGTAAACCGGATAAGCCTTGGGGTCGATTTCTACATTGCCGTAGGCATATGAATAGCTTTTGATACAGAGACTATTGGTAAAGGCCACCCCTCCCAAAGATGGATGCCCCTGAGAATCGGTATAACCGGAGAGCAACATCACCAGATCCCCGTTGTAGGTCTTAAACACCCGTTTAAATGCCCAAAGGTCATCATTGGCAGAAGTATGTGGCAGGTCGTCCTCGACCGTATGAACCACGATCTCGCTCAACTGTACATGAATCCCTTCCTTTCTGTAAATCTGCGATGCACCATGGAATACCCCTTTGACATAATCCACCACACGCTGAATGTCATACCCGAGTTTGACATACAAATCATAATCGGCATGAATGGAAAATCGAACCTTCTTGCAAGTCGTGCGCACAATCCTGGACTCAATGGCGGCGCGGTCCCGATAGTACAAATCATCAATCGCCGAGCAAGTGAATCCCCGGCCGTGGTGCGCCTTAACTTTGCTAATCAAAACATACTTTTTGCCTGTCTTGTCTCCCGGTGCAGGACCAAAATCGAAGCTCCCCTTGCGCGAAAGATGGACCGAACCGTACAGGGCCCCGCCGGAAGAGTAGGTATACACCATACTACCAGGCTCGCCTTCTACCTCACCGGTGTAAAGCGGAGTAGGACGCACTTCTACGGGTCGAGACATTTCCCCATCCCAACGCTTCACCTCCACGTCTGACAAAGAGTATCTATGCATTCGGATGGTGTACCGCTTCGATTTAATCGGCAGTATGAAATGGCTGAAATCCGGAATTCCCGCAGACAATTGATGCATCAAAGTCAAATCCACATCCATAAACTGAAGGGTAGAATCAAAGGGAATCTGACCGGCAGCCAATGTGTGTCCTTCCTGCATCCTGAACAATTCGACATCTTGCGCGTATGAAATGCTAACGATGATGCCGAGCAGGATGGCAGTCAAACCTATTTTGGGTACATGGTATAAGGCCTTCATCTGTTTGCTTTTTGTAGTTTTAAAGAGCAGGTACGAGCTTTGACGCTTAATGCATCACCGTCAAGGTACCGTCCCATGAAAAAATATTTAATTGCAACCGTAGTTGCATATTGTATACTATTGGTTGCGACCATTCAGGCACATTGAGATATGAGGAAGGATACAAGTGTCCTTCTCAAATTGTCCACTAAGAATGATCTGAAAAATAATCCTATGAAATATAAATCAACCAGTACTAACACATCCTCAATCTATAAAACATTAAGTATTTTCTACATATGACTGTATTTCAAGAATTGTACCAGTTTTTCGAGGCGGGACTCAAAGATATTCTAACCACAAGGGAAATACAAGATTGTTGGCGGGCCGTCAAAGAGGATTTATTGCTTCCATTACAAGCCGATGGTGCGGCAGCTAAGGAATACAATACCATCCCAAAAACGGTAAAAGAGGCGGTACAGCAAATTCAGTCCGGCACACCAATTCAGTACATCACAAAGACGGTGTATTTTTATGGATTACAATTTCGTTCGGACAAAAGAGCACTAATACCAAGACCTGAAACTGAGGAACTTACGCATTGGGCTTTGCAAGATATCCAATCTTCAACGGAGCGCCCCATGTCAATACTGGATGTTGGTACGGGAAGCGGTTGTATCCCCATCGTCTTAAAAAAGAAGCATCCTTCCCATAAGGTCTCGGGTATCGATATTTCGAGAGATGCCCTGTCCTTAGCAGCCGAAAATGCCAAAGCCCATAAGGTCGATATCGACCTTATGGAAGCGAATATATTGGAGTGGGAAAAAAATTTATTACGGCAGCATCAATGGGATATCATCGTCTCC